>LUME01000400.1_pt1 | contig 18472 bp, 14 predicted proteins | sample 729951 | NCBI WGS metagenome assembly LUME01 (sample SAMN03860271, study PRJNA289734) | marine metagenome | biome: seawater column; feature: ocean; material: water; isolation source: Red Sea water column Station 34 - depth 200m | place: Saudi Arabia: Red Sea | collected 2011-10-15 | depth 200 m | reverse complement strand
AACTTATGTAGATGGTGGCAAAAATGATTTTTTTGTAGAAGGATGTGTAGAAGGATATATTCTGCATGACAAACAAGGTGAATCTGGTTTTGGATATGATCCTATTTTTTTTGTTCCAGAACTAGATATGTCTTTGGCAGAAATGTCTTCTGATATCAAGAATAAAATTAGTCATCGTGGAATTGCAATTGATAAATTCAAGAATAAGATTACTCAGATATTCAATGTATAGACTATTTTTACTATGTTGTTTAATATTTTTTCCAAGTTTATTATTTGGTGCTGATAATCTTATTACTAATCCTTTTTACAAAACCAAAAAAATTAATTTTTGTTTAAATGATATTTCGAATTATCCGATTGGAATTTTTAACGTCAAGAATTCTTTCACAAAATATCAAGTTGATTTTAATATCAATTCTAATATTATTTCAATTAGTGAATCTTTTTTAGATAATAAAAATCTATTACCATATACGTCTTCTATGGATGATTATTAGATCATCCTATAAAGAAAGAGAACAAACAAATTTTCGCTTTGATCAAAAGCAACAACTTAATGTGCAAGGAAAAATTGGTGACCAAGTAACCATATCACTAGATCAAAATTCTGAAAGGGATTTTGATTGGGAAAATACAGTTCGTATTGATTATCAAGGACAAGAAGATGATATCCTTCAAAAGTTGGAAGCTGGTAATATTTCTTTATCATTGCCTGCTACTGAATTCGTTACTTTTTCAGGTCAAAACCAAGGATTGTTTGGAGTTAAAGCTTTTACAAAGCTTGGTCCAATGAGTATAACTAGTATTGCTTCACTAGAACGTACAAAAAAAGAATCCCAGAAATATAAAGGAACATCTGAACTAAAAACAGAACGAATTCAAGATTATGATTATAGAAAAAATTTATATTTCTTTATTCATGATTGGTTTCGTAACGGTGCAACCGATATAATACCAGATAATGGTTTCCAATTAGATGTTCCGTCTTATTATCCGCTTAGTAATGGATTACATCCTATTGGTAACGTAGTAGTAAGAAATTTCGAACTATATAAAATTGATGCATCTAATAATCCTGCAGCAGATCCAGGTATAGCATATATTGATCCTAATGATACTGATTATTATAGCGATAGTAGTAAAGAAGGTGCCTTTATTCGACTTGAAAGAGGGACTGATTATCGTATTAATGAAGATTTAGGATTCATAAGAATGCAGAGTAGCTTACAGAACGAAATTATTGGTGCACGATTTGATTTAACGGATCGATTTACTGGTAATGTGGTCTTAAGTGTAGGTTCTGATGTTGGAGAAAATGGGAACGATGGTTTAATACTAAAAATGATTAAACCACAATCATCTCACCCAAATCATCCAACATGGGATTTAATGTTTAAAAATGTTTATTCATTAGGAGGAATTAATATTGATCAAACCAATCTTAGTGTTAGAATTATTGATAATTTTTCCACTCCAGTTAGTGACAGATCAAATAGTGGAGCAACATTTCTAAATTTATTTGGTTTAGATAGTTTGAGTCAAAATGGAGCTTCTTCCCCTGATGAAATTATCGATTTAAGTAACCCTAATATTGTCAATCTTGTATCTGGTGAGGTTCATTTTCCAGCTCTTTTACCATTTGTTTCAGAAGAAACGATTGTTGGAGGGAATGCTAATGCTAGCCTTAATTCTTTGTTGCAGGAAGGGAAAATGTATACAACAAGTAATCGTACAGAATATACTGGAGATTCACGATTTACAATTGAGGCTAATTATACCAGTCCAAAATCTTCCATTAATTTAGGGTTTACTTTAGTTGAAGGTAGTGAAGAAATTTATTTCAATAATGAAAAATTAGAAAGAGGATCTGACTATCAGATTGATTATTTCTCAGGCATAATTGTATTAAATACTAATATTGATCCTAATGGTAATATAGAAATTGTTTACGATAAACATGATTTGGTAACCTTTGATAGAAAAATAATGGTTGGGTCTAGGGCACAAGTTGATTTTGACGAAAATTCATTTTTAGGCATGACAGCCCTTTACTATAACCAAGATATTGTTAATAAAAAAGTAGAAGTAGGATATGAACCAATTCAAAATTTTATATGGGATATTAATGGACGTTATGAAAGAGATTTAGAAAATTTATCTGCATCATTAAATAAATTAAATATGTTTGATGCTGAAAAATTGTCAAGATTTCAATTGGAAGGCGAAATAGCACAAGTCTTACCTAATCCAAATTCAATTTCAAATTCTTCAACTGGCGATGGAGATGGTGTAGCATATATTGATGATTTTGAAGGGTCAAAACGTATTACAAATCCATCAATTTTAAGAAGATTTTGGCATATATCTTCTGCGCCAATCAATGTTGATACTAATCAGTCATTTAATCAACGAGATCGATTAAGAATGCATTGGTATAATCCATTCTCACAGGTTCTTACAAATAATATTTGGCCAAACGTATCTACTTCACAAAGAGCACAAAATCTAACAACTGATATATTAGTGCTCAATTTTGAACCACAAGAATATCAAACAATTACTAATCCAGATTCATTATGGGCAGGAATTACTGCACCAATGTTTATTGGTGAATATGACCAGACTAGAACAAAATTTTTTGAAATTTGGTTACGTGGTGATTCAGGAAAATTAACAATTGATTTAGGAAAAATTAGTGAAGACTATGATGGTAATGGTATTTTGAATAACGAAGATGTTCCAGATGCAGGTTTGGCACTTGGAAATGGATTTTTGGAAGATAATGAAGACACAGGGCTAGATGGATGTTTTGATGCATTTGAAGATGGATGGGGAAGTTGTTTAGATAGTAGTGGATCTAATTACCAAGATTATTTATCCGCAGGAGAGTCGGTTCTTATTAATGCTTCTTCAGACATCGATCCAAATGATCCTAATGCTGATAATTGGAATTACGTTGAAGGAAGTTCAGAATATCAATTTGTTAATGGTACAGAAGGAAATGGTACTGGAGATAGAATTCAACCAGGTGGTAAATATCCTGATAGCGAAGACCTAGATGAGTCAGGATTTCTAGATAGAACCAATGATTATTTTACTAAAACAATCTCATTGAATGATACCACCTATGTTGCTGGCTCAACAGTTATCGATGATATTCCAACCGGTTGGAAGCTTGTTAGAATTCCAATAAGTCATTTTTCAAAAATACAAGATATTACTTTAAGTGAAATAAAATATATACGACTCGTCGTATCCGGCGTTAATCAATCATCCACTTTGGAAATAGCAAAAATGGAACTAGTTGGAAATGCTTGGGAAGAATTGGGTACTTCATTGGTATCAGAAAATGAATATACTATTCAAGATAGTACTTTTCTAGTGACGGTTGTCAATGATGAAGATAACCCTGATTATATTCCTCCAAAGGGGGTGTATGGGGAGTATGATGAGATTAATCAGATTAGGTCAAAAGAACAGTCCCTTGTTTTAAGATTTGACAATATGAATCCAAATATTAAAGGAGGTGCAAAAAAAATACTTTCTTCTATGGATGCCAAGAAAGGACAAAGCTTTTTGATTTATGACAAAATGAAAATGTATGTCTATGGAAATAGTTCTGATATCGGAGAAAATGAATCCGATATTGATTTATTTATAGAATTTGGTAATGGAGAAGAATATTACAGATTAAGTCAACCAGTCTATGATGGGTGGGATGAAGATGAAAATCGCAATTCAATTGATTTAAATTTGGATTGGCTTACTAAATTAAAAAATGTTGATTCCACCTCTATTGAAAAATTAAACGATAATGATACCTTTGTTGATTCTACCGATTATAAGAGATATTCATTTATCAATGAGAATGATGAAGAATATAAAAAAGTAGAAATTATAGGAAACCCTTCTTTATCTCGACTACAATATTTTGTCGTAGGTGTTGAAAATAATTCAAATCATCCTATTAGTGGTGAATTATGGTTAGATGAATTAAGGTTAAGTGGAGTTAAGAAAGAAAAAGGAACAGCTGTAAGGCTCAAATCGGAGTTTAACTTATCTGATCTTAATCAAAGTTCATTTTCCTATATAAGAAAAGATGCTGATTTCCACATATTGCAAGAGAGGCTTGGGACCAATATTACTACTGAGAGCTTCATTTTCACAAATCAAATGCAATTGGGAAAACTTTTTCCGCAAGCCTTGGGTATTACATTTCCATTAAATATGACATATAATATGCAAAACAATACTCCTAAATTTTTACCAGGAACAGATATAAGAACTAGTGATAGTGCCCCAGATTCGGTTATTACTCAATCGTCCACAATTAGTTTAAATGGTAAAATTTCAAAGAGAATTAAATCAGAAAATCCTTTTATTAGGTATACAATAGATAATCTAAGTACTTCTTTTAATGTGTCTACACAAAATAGGTCTGACGAGATTATGAAAAGTGTTGATACTGACAGATTTACATCTAGCGTAGATTACAATTTAAAATTTCCAAGTGATAATTATATTGAAGCATTTAAATGGTTAAAAAAAGTTCCAATTGTTGGGGAAAATATGAGCGAAACAAAGTTTTTCTATACTCCTAGTGCTTTTAGTACTAGTATAAAATTAAATCAGAGCCAAGTAGAAAAACAATCACGAGCTACAGATACGATAGTCGATGATTTTAATTTAGGATTAAATCGAACTTTCAACTTGAGTTATAAAGTTTTTGATAATTTCCAATTTAATTATAATAGAAATGTAGAAACTGATATGGCAGAATATCGGTCTAAAATTTTTGATGCATTAAAAGAATTAAAAATAGGTAATACTACTAGAAATAATGAGTCCTTTGCTTCAAATTTTTCTCCAAAATGGTTTTCTTGGTTTAAACCAAATTTTGTATACAATACTAATTATTCATGGAATAAACCAAGATCTAGCGTTATAAATGGAGCAAATATTGTTTCTGTAAGGAATAATGGGGTTAATTTTAGTCTTTCTGCTACTGAAATTCTTGAATTATTTTATACTCCTGCTTCAAAAAGAAATGTTCCCACTCCAAGAACAAGATCTCGAGAAGATCTTGGTGCTGTTTCATTAGAAAACGATGAAAACGAATCCGAAATAATTGAAGATTCGACTAATAACAAAAAACCTAAAAACAAAAAGGAAAGAAAAATCAACAATAGTTTGGCAATGGAACGCATATATGGATGGTCAAAAAAAATAGAACCCTTGTCTATTAGTATAAATAACACTACTAATTTGAGTTCTAATGCTATTCAAGGCAAGGTGCCATTAAAATACAGATTTGGTTTGTCTGACACACACGGTTTAGATCATGCATCGGAAGTTGGTTTAGATACTGGTGTTGATGATATCAAAAAATCATTATCCATCAGAAGTGGAATTAAATTTGATTCCAATACTTCAATGAATATATCTTTTTCTGAAAGTATATCATCTAATTTAAATGGTTATGGTATTGATATTCGTTCAATTAATAGAGACTATTTTGCTTATGGAGAACATCTTTCTGATGGTTTACCATTTTCAAACTGGTCTTTCAGAATTGGAGGTCTTGAGAGAATAAAATTTATTAGTCCTTATGTAAATTCATTATCAATTGAACATGCATTCAATGGAAAACAAACTGTTTCATGGAAATTTAATGAAACTGGAATCGGTGCTATTGATTTATTACAAATATCATCTTTTGTTAGTGATAATGATGATTATATTCAATTTTCTAGAGTATCAAGAAATTTTACTCCTTTAATCGGAATTACAACTTCTTTTAAAAATGGAATATCTACTAATATTAGAACAAATATAGTCCATACACTTGACGAAGTTCCTAATGGATTAACTTATATATCAGAAAATAGTGTGCTTGCAAGCCTAACATATAACTTTACAAAAGGTATTCGTGTACCTCTTCCATTTACTGAGCGTAATATTTATTTAAAAAATAATATTAACCTTACTTTAAATATAGATGTTAGTGAAAAGAAGGAAGAAGGCTCAAAAGATAAAATTAATTTTGCCGAGCAAAATTTTGTTGATTCATGGAAAACAATTTTAAGAGTAACTTATGCTTTAACAGACAATGTTTCGGGTAGTCTTTTTTATGAATATAGAGTAAATGATACTCGATTAACAGGTAGAAGAACTGATAGAGATTTTGGAATAAATATAAATGTTGCAATTAGGGGCTAGAATGAGATTTATATTAATAGCAATTATCATATTTGGTTGTAGTAAACAACAATCAGTAGAGGTACCACATTTTAGTGGGGTAAAGGCATTTCAATATTTAGAAAAGCAATGTGAATTTGGACCAAGAAATCCTGGTTCAACCGGTCATAATGAATTTGCAAATTATTTAGAAAATTTTCTTAAAGAACGTTCTGATAATATTTTAATTCAAGATTTTGAATATGTTGAACCGGTGACAGAAAGCTTAAGAAAAGGAAAAAATTTTATTGTTCAATTTAATCAATCTGCAAAGTATCGATTATTAATTGGAGCACATTGGGATACTCGAGCTGTTTCTGAACAAGATAAAAATATGGCAAACAAAACACTTCCAGTGCTTGGAGCAAATGATGGTGCAAGCGGTACAGCAATATTGATGACCCTATATGATTTGTTTACAGCTGAGGAACCTCCAATTGGGATTGATTTAGTATTTTTTGATGCCGAAGATGTTGGAAGATCATTTGAAGGCACTACTTTTGCTGTCGGTTCAGAATTTTTTTCTAAAAACCTTCCTATTCAAAAACCTGATTTTGCTATTATTGTTGATATGGTTGGAGATAAACAATTAAATCTGCCGATTGAAAGATTTTCTTATAATATTGCTCCAAAAAAAGTAAAAGAAATTTGGGATATGGCAGAAGATCTTTCCCTAAATGCTTTTGAGAAGAGGATTGTTGAAGAAATTTATGACGATCATGTTCCATTATGGGAAAATGCTCAAATTCCTGCTATTGATATTATTGATTTTAAATATCCTAATTTGTTTTACAATTATTGGCATACACAACAAGATATACCTTCAAATTGTTCTCCAAAAAGTTTAGAGCAGGTTGGTACTTTATTATTAAATTATATTTATGTTTCAGATCACAAATAAATTTTTGTTTATTACTATTTTTTTAATGAGTTGCTCAGGAGGTGGAGGTTCTTCTACGGGTCCTGATGATGGATCTGATGGTAGCGATACTGGTGGAGGAGATTCTTATACTTTTCCTAATGCAACTAATTTTGATCAAGAAAATCAAATTGAACTGATTTCTTGGAATATTCAAACATTCCCACAGATAGGTACTACTCCAAATTATGTTAAAAGCTTACTTGAAACTTGGAATGCTGATATTTATTTATTTCAAGAAATTATTGATAAAAATACATTAATCAATATGGTCAACTCAATGCCAGAGTATTCATATGTTATTTCTGGTGAGACAAGTAGTATGCATTTTGCATTAGTATATAAAAGTGCAAATTCAGATTGTTCTGCTTGTGGCATAGTGAACTTCAATTATAGCAATGAATTGTGGTCTGATACGGCAAACTATAATGATAATGATGATGATCCTACTAATAATGCCAAATATCAATTTGCAAGCAGACCTCCCATGGAAAATTTTGTCACTTGGACGAATGGCACTAAGTCAGTTGATCTCTATCTTATTGATATTCATTACAAATGCTGTGGTGATTATACTTTAGATCTTTCCAATAAAAGTTCTGAAACAACAAGAAGACATTATGCAAGTACGCTTCTTAGAGATTATGTCATTAATCAGAGAGCGAGTGATTATGTAATGATCGCAGGAGATTTTAACAATATTGGTGAACAATCTATATCAAATCCTTCAATTGCTCCATTAACAGATCCTGATATTAATTCTAATTATTTCAAAATGGCAGACGAACATGTTTTCTACCAAAGTAATTCTACTTGGTCATGGCAAGGGTGGAGAAGTTCATTTGCTCCTTCCCATCTTGATCATGTGATAATTAGTCAACCACTCTTTCAGTTTGAATCTGTTTCTGATTCTGGAATAATTGATATGCTTACTGAAACTGGTATGTCAGCATATGATATTGATGATAAACTTTCAGATCATAAACCATCTTATTTTAGATTTTATCCATAAAGTGAATCATTTTTCTTTTGTGCAATTTTTTCTCAAGATTTTGAAGAAATTGATTCTAATCTTTTAGATCTAAATTTTGAAGATACTATTATTCCTCTCAATAAATTAAATACAGAATATCCAAAAAATTTAGAAGTGCTAATTAGGCTATCAGCGGCACATCATTTATTATCAGAAAAAGTGTATGACAAAGCAATGGATGCATATCACCTAGATAAATCACTTCATTATATTACAGAAGCTATAAAAATTGATTCAACACATGGAGAAATTCATAAATGGTATGCACTTGCATATGGAAAAAAAATCGAGAATGCTAATATTAGAACTCAAATTGAAGGTTCTAAAATAATTTCTTTTCATTCTACTGAAGCAATTAAAAAATTGCCTAATGATTCATATTGTTATAATGTAATGGGGCAATGGCATTATCGTTTAGCAGATTTAGGAAAAGTGTCACGAAGATTAGCACAAATCATTTTTGAAGAACCACCAGAAGGATCATTTGAAATAGCAGAGTCTTATTTTAAGACAAGCATTGCATTAGAACCAGAATATATAGGTACTTATTATTGGCTCGGAAAAACATATCAAAAGCTAGGTAAATCTGATGATGCTCTATTGATATTTAAAAAAGGCATTAAATTATTACCTCCATTTAAAAGAGAAGAAGCAATGTATAAAGAAATGATTAAAATTCTTGAAAAGAATGACAGAAAAAAATCTTAAAGATATTATTACAAAAAAAGCACTTCAGTTAGGATTCGATAAAATTGGCTTTGCTAATCCTTCTAATAAGATTGATCCTAATAATTATTTTGATGAATGGATCAAATCCAATTATCATGGTAAGATGCAGTGGATGGAATCAAGACAAGAGGAACGAACAAATATATTTAATTATTTTCCTGAAGTAAAAACTGTGATTTCATTAGCATTTAATTATTTTACAAAGAGAAGTTCTGAATTTTCACAAAATTATAATTCAGATATCAAATTTAGTAATTATGCATGGGGAGATGATTATCACAAAGTCATTAAAGATAAACTCCATCTTATCAAAGATACAATTTCTGATTATGATTCATCTATTAAAACCTTGGTTTGCGTAGACACTGCACCCATTATGGAGAAAAAGTGGGCAGAAAAAGCAGGTATTGGATGGCAAGGGAAAAATACAAATCTTCTTACCAAAGATTTAGGGAGTTGGATATTTTTGTCAGAAATACTTATTGATCAAGAAATAAAATATGATATTCCTTTTAGTGAAGATTTGTGTGGTACATGTACGGCATGCATTGATGCATGTCCAACAAATGCTTTAACAGAATATCAAATAGATTCCAATAAATGCATATCTTACCTCACAATAGAATATAGAGGAGATTTTGAAGATGTTAACTTACATCAATGGATTTATGGATGTGATATTTGTCAAGAAGTTTGTCCATGGAATATCAAATTTGAACAGGTGAAAAAAGACCAAAAGTTTGAACCAAGAGAATCACTGGTACAATTTTTTAAAAAAGATTGGAAAAATCTAAATCAAGATAACTTCAAATCTAGTTTTTCTAATTCTGCTGTCAAAAGAACAAAGTATAATGGGTTAAAAAGGAATATTAAATCTTTATAGTTTTTTTACCTTTTTGTATTTTTTTGGAATTTGAAATATATCTGGCAATAAATCATTCTTAGAATATTTATATAGAATGTAATTAAAGGTTCCATTTTCTGTGGTAGTTTGATATTTAACAATAAGAGCATCTTTATTAACTCCACCTTTCTCAAATGGAACCGGTATTTGTTCGAAACCTAGACTCGGTGGGATTTTCCCTCCAAAAAGATTCTCTAATTTTTTAAGAGTTAAATTAACGATTGGAGAAGTTAAAGTTTCTTCTGTAAACCATAAGAATAGTTCTATTTCCTCTTCTTCATCTTTTACTGTTATGGTAGCTTTTTTTGTTTCAAAATTATTTATTATTTCAATCTGTTCTGCAACGCTAAATACCACATCAGAATCATCGGTTTCTTCTCCATCATTATCTGGTGGTCCTCCGCGGTTTTCATCTCCTATGTCTTCTAAAAATTTATCAACTGTATATGTTACAAATTTCTTTTTTCTATGATTTATTCTTGTAATTGTAGAGTCTTTCAGTGATACAATATATCCTTCTTCTCTTTTGATATTAATCAAGCGGAATATTTTAATATTAAAATTACTTCTTAAATAATAAATATCGTCAGAAAAGTATCTATCGATTTCTCCACTCATTGTGCCTTGTGAGAACGATCCATTGATTTCTTCCTTAATCAGGAGATTAGATTGTCCATTCAGATTATATGAGAAGCACAAGAATAATAAGAAAATTATTTTTTTCAAATTATTATAGACCAGTTTCTTGGACTATTTTCTTAACTTCGGTAAGTGTGTTGTCCAGAGCATTTTTTTCTTCGCTATTTAGTTCAAATGTAAGAATTCTTTCTACGCCATCACAACCAATAACGGTTGGTACCCCAATAAAATATCCATTGATTCCAAATTCTCCTTCACATAGTGAAGCACAAGAAATAACACGTTTTTTATCTCTAATAAAACTTTCAATCATTTCTACTGCAGATTGTGCAGGAGCATAAAATGCAGATCCCTTGCCAAGAAGTTTGACTATTTCACCACCACCGAATCTTGTTCGTTCTTCAATTTCATTAATTTTTTCTTCATTTAATAATGAAGTTAACGGTACTCCTCCAACGTTGGCTAATCGACTTATTGGTACCATTGTATCTCCGTGTCCACCAAGAACCATACAAGTAACATCCTGAGAAGAAAGATTTGTTTCTTTTGCGATAAAAGATCTAAATCTTGCACTATCAAGTGCTCCCGCCATACCAACAACTTTGTTCTTTTTAAATCCTGAAACTTTATAAAACGAATATACCATAGCATCGAGAGGGTTTGATACAACAACAACAAATGCATCTGGAGCATATGTTTTTACTTCATTGGCTACATTTGTCATAATAGATAAGTTTTTATTCAGTAAATCTTCTCGATTCATACCAGGTTGTCTAGGAAATCCTGCAGTAATAACAACAACATCGGAATTTTTTATTGCTTTAAAATCTGATGATCCACTTAATTGACAGTCAAATCCATCATGAGGGAGAAGTTGAGATATATCTAATGCTTTTCCCTTTACAAAATTTTCAGCTTCAGGAATATCAATAATAACGATATCTCCCAATTCTTTTTGAGCTGCTAGAAGGGCAATATTACCACCAACTTGCCCACCCCCGATTAGTGCTATTTTTTTTCTTGGCATTTTTAATTTTTGTCAACTACGCTTACAAAAGTATTTTTACCTTTTTTACTAAACTTTACAATTCCATTAGATGTTGCAAATAGAGAGTCATCACTTGATTTTTTTACATTACGTCCAGGATGATATTTTGTACCTCTTTGTTTAACAATGATACCTCCAGATAGAATGGTTTGACCATCAGTAGTTTTAATACCGAGTCTTTTTGATACAGAATCTCTTCCATTTCTTGAACTTCCTTGTCCCTTTTTATGAGCCATATATCTACCTCTTTATTTCTTCTTTTTAGTGCTTGCAGCTTTTTTCTTTGTACCGGTAATTGATTGAATTTGAATCATAGTTAAATCTTGCCTATGACCATTTTTTCTTTGGTAACCTTTTCTTCTTTTTTTCTTGATTACAAGAACTTTATCAGCTCTTGTATGATCAAGAACTTTAGCGCTGACTTTATAGCTGCTTAATTCTTTCGGATTAAAGATATTAGTATTTTTGTCTAATACTGCTTTAATATTATCAAATTTTACAATCTTACCTGTTTCTAAGTCAATTTTGGAATCAACCATAACAGTATCACCCTTAGAAACCTTATATTGTTTTCCATATATTTCTACAATTGCAATCATAGCGTGCGAACTTAATAGCTAATTTATTCCCTTTCAAGTACCTATTTCAGTTGTAATATCCTGCGTATCGTTTATTTTTGTGAATTTAAACTGATTTTTTGGGATTTGTGCATCTTCTATAACTTTTAGATAAACGAAATTTTGCCACATAAGACTAATATACGCCTTCCTCTGCTCTTTTTTTAAATAGTGAGCAATTTTTGGATTTAAATATAGTTTTAATCTTAAATCTTTATTTTTTTCTTTATAATCGCGTAACCAATAATCAATTCTCGTTAAGAGAGTGTCTTTTGATATGATTCTTCCTATACCTCGGCAACTATCACAAGACTCCGTTAAATTATCTACAATGCTTAAACCCGTTCTTTCTCTAGTCATCTCAAGAACACCAAATTCAGAAATTTCCGATACTGCTACTTTAGCGCGACCTTTTTTTAGCTCTTTCTTCATTTCAAGGTATATTTTCTTTCTATTTTGAGCAGAAGTCATATCAATAAAATCAATCAAAATTAAACCAGATAAATGTCTCAATCTAAGTTGTTTTGCGATTTCTTTTGCTGCCTCTAGGTTAATCTTTAGAGAATTATCTTCATGTTTTTTCTTACCAACAAATTTCCCACTATTAACATCAACCACCACCATTGCTTCAGTTCTTTCAATAATTAAATATGCTCCACTTTTAAGCCAAACTTTATTTCTCAGTAGTTTAACTAATTTGTCATCAATCCCTTCTTGTTTGAATAAGGGAACTCTTTTTTTATAATGTTCAATAGAATCTGATATTTCTAGAGAGTCTTCCTTAATAATTTTTTGTACTTTTTTAAAGTTTTCTTTAGAATCAACAACAATTTTTTCTACTTTGTCACTTATTAAATCTCGCAGAACACTTGATGTCATTTCCAGATCGTTGTGAATTAATGTAGGAGCCTTACTTTCTTTGGCCAAATTCATTAGTTGATTATATTTCTTCTCTAAATTATTGTAATCATTTTGTATTTGTTTTTCAGTTTTCCCCTCTGCTACAGTTCGGATAATGATTCCTAATCCATGTTTTTTAATATCGAAAGCTATTTTCTTTAATCTTCTTCTTTCATATTTGTCCCGCATTTTTTTTGATACTCCAACATATTTTGAATTTGGTACAAGTACAATAAAACGCCCAGCAATCGAAAGATCTGTAGTAATACGAGCCCCTTTCTTATCAAATGGTTCTTTAATTACTTGAACAACAATTTCTTGACCTGGATTTAGAAGGACACTAATCTCTTTAGAATCTTTAGAATCTTTAGAATCTTTAGAATCTTTAGAATCTGCAATCAATTCTGAATCTGATATTTCTGAAAAAGGTAAGAATGCATTATTTCCTTTTCCAATATTGACAAACGCAGCTTGCATACCAGGGATAACATTCTCTACTACCCCTTTATAGATATTGCCTACAGTTCTTTCTCGTGATTGTTTATCAACATGTATTTCAGCAAGTTTTCCATTTTCTTTAACGGCTATTCGGGTCTCCCCGATGCCTTCACTAATGTAAATTTCTTTTTTCATTTTTATAGCCTCTATCTTTACTCTAAACGTAGAGCAACTATTTAACTTTTAGTGAAATGAGGAGAGAATAATTAGGAATAAAAAATCTTTATCAATTCTAAATTTAAAAAACAAAAAATAATAACTTTTAAATTCTGCCCTCAATTTCGTAAGTAATTTAACGATTTTTAAGTTTAAAATACATATAATCTGAACAATTATGTTTAATGAAGAACTAATAACTGCTAAGGTTGCAGCAAGAAATGCTGGTAAGATTTTAATCAAACATTTAAATGTTGATGACAAAAACATTGAATATAAAAGCGAAGATAGTCCTGTTACTATTGCTGACCATGAAACAGATAGATATCTTTTTGATTTTATAGGAGGAGAATTTCCTCATGATGGATGGTTATCAGAGGAAACTGTTGATACTGAAGAGAGATTGGAGAAAAAAAGAACCTGGATTGTTGATCCACTGGATGGTACCAAAGAATATATTAAAAAACTTCCTGAATTTTCTATTAGTATTGCTCTAGTTGAAAATAATATACCAGTTGTAGGAGTTATTTATAATCCCATTTCAGAAGAAATGTTTTATGCAGAGAGAAATAAGGGAGCATTTTTAAATGGAATGAAAATACAAATCTCTAATAAAAAAGATATAAAAGATGCATCATTAATAGTCAGTAGATCTGAGTATGGTAATAATTTATGGAATAATTACAAATCAAGTTTTTCTTCAATTAAATCGATTGGAAGTATAGCGTATAAATTGGGTTTAGCTGCAGCAAATGTTTATGATATTACAGCAACTGTTGCACCAAAAAATGAATGGGATATTTGTGCTGGAGATTGTATAGTGCGTGAAGCTGGCGGTACTATGAAGACAATTAATGGTGAAAATATTGATTATAATCAAAAGAAAACTCTTGTGACAGACCCAATAATTGCTACAAATTTTAAATTATTTGATATGGTATCAGATTTATTATATTAGGATATGGCTAATTCTTCAAAAAACGTAATTAAATGTTTAGATCAAGGGTTTGTTCGCCTTGTAGATTCAATGGGCGGTGATGATTCAATTGTTCAAGCGGCTAGAGTTAGTTATGCATTTGAAATGGTTGAATTTAAATTTCATTGTAAAATGCCTATTTTTGTTGCTAGGCAATGGGTAAGACATAGAACTGCTAATATTAATGAATATAGCCTGAGATATTCAGAAGCTAGAGATGAATTTTATATTCCAAATCCAAAAAATATCTCTACACAAAGCGCATTAAATAAACAAGGTCGTGGTGGGATATTGAGTAAAAAAGATTCAAAATTAGTCATTGATAATTTTGAAAAAATTTCTTCTTTATCATATAAGATGTATGAAGAAATGAATGAAAAAGGTATAGCTAGAGAATTAGCTCGTGCAGTTTTACCAGTTAATCTATATACAGAATGGTATTGGAAAAATGATTTAAATAATACACTGAAATTTTTAAGCCTTCGAATGGATAGTCATGCTCAATATGAAATTCGGGTTTATGCAGAAGCAATGGCAAAGTTTGTTAAACAAGTTACTCCAATCGCATATCAAGCATTTGAAGATTATAATTTATCAGGTTTTTATCTTTCATCTTTTGAACAAGATATTTTTAAACAAAAATTACCTGAAAGATTGTGGAATGATATTTATGATGATGTTGTCTATCGTATTGTTTACACTCTTAATGAGAATAAGGCTCGTGCAAAAAAAGATTTATATCCATTATATGTTAAAAATGGTGGAGATGATGATGAATCTACCTTCAATGCAAAATGGAAAACTGAAATTTTAAAAACAGGTAATGTAAGGGAATTAAGAGAATTCCAAAATAAATTGAAAAATTTAATTAACTAACATGAAATATATTGGTCCAGATTTTTGTAACATTACTTCGCTTCTCAGTGACGAAGAATTATTGATACAAAAAACTGCAAATACTTTTGTTCAGAAAAAATTTCTTCCAATTGTAAATGAATACTATGATAAAGGCACATTTCCAACTGATTTAATTCCTGAGATGGGAGCGTTAGGGTTTTTTGGTTCTACACTTTCAAAAGAGTTTGGTGGTAATGAGATTAGTAATGTTGCTTATGGTCTTGTTATGCATGAACTTGAAAAAGGTGATTCTGGTTTACGTTCTCTTTGTAGTGTGCAAAGTGGTCTTGTTATGTATCCTATCTTTCAATATGGTACTGATGAACAAAAGAAAAAATGGTTGCCAAAATTAGCTTCTGGAGAAGCAATTGGGTGTTTTGGATTAACAGAATCTAATCATGGTTCTGATCCTGGGGGTATGCTTACAAGGGCAAAAAAAGATGGAGATAATTGGATTATTAATGGATCAAAGATGTGGATTACTAATGGTTCAATAGCAGATGTAGCGGTTGTATGGGCAAAAGACGAAGAAGATATAATTCGTGGTTTTCTAATAGAAAAAGAAACAAAAGGATTTTCAACTTCTGATATTCATGGTAAAATGAGTCTGCGAGCATCAATTACATCGGAATTATTTATGAAAGATGTTTGTATTCCTGATAGCAATCGATTGCCCAATGTTGAAGGACTGAAAGGCCCTTTATCGTGTCTAAATCAAGCAAGATATTCTATTGTATGGGGTACAATTGGAGCAGCTGTTGATTGCTATGAGGTTGCGTTGAATTATAGTAAAGAACGTAAGCAATTTTCTAAGCCAATTGCTCAATTTCAATTAACCCAACAGAAATTAGCATATATGATTCAAGAAATTTCAAAAGCTCAGCTACTTGCTATACAGCTTGGGAGATTAAAAGATACTAATGAAATTGATTTCTCACATATTTCTCTTGGAAAAAAGAATAATGTTGCAATAGCAAGAGAATGTGTAAAATTATCTAGAGAAATACTTGGAGCAAACGGAATTATGGATGATTATTCTGTCATGAGACATATGATGAATTTGGAAACAGTATATACTTATGAAGGAACCAATGAAATTCATACATTGATTATTGGCCAAAAAATTACAGGTGAATCTGCTTTTGAATAGTGTAGTCAATTGTTTCTATTATATTTTTTAATAGTTTTTCTCTACTTACTTCTTTCCCCAATTCCAATAATAAAGAGGTATAAAGTTTATCTTGAATTGGCTCTAAATCTTGGAAATTTGAATTAACATTAATCCCAATTCCTAAAACTTGAGTGATAACCTTATCTTTTATTTTCTGCTCACAAAGAACACCTGAGATTTTTTTATTTTCAATATAAATATCATTTGGATATTTTATTCGTGCAGAGATTTTTAATTTTTCTAGGTTTGTAACAATTGATCTACAAGCAATATCAACCAAAGATTGTCCATCCATGATATAATTTTTAGGAATAATGATAGTAAATGCTAAATCTTTGTACGGTGTAGAGACCCATTTTCTACCATGGCGTCCTCTTCCGTAAGTTTGCTTATCACAAATAACTATACCATAGCTATCATCATTAAGATTTAGCGCTTCTTCATTAGTTGATGCTAATTTTTCTTTATAAAAGATTTTAGGTGAAATGACTTTTGTATTTGGTAAATGATTACTGAGATCTAAGAGCACGGATCTAATTTTTTTCTCATTTTAAAAATAGTTCCTGGTTGTAGTACTCCATCATTATTTCTAATCAATTTTTCATTATCCATATAGATAATTACCCATGCAAGTTCATCGCCATATATTTCATTAGCAAGACCCCATGCTGTATCACCAGATTGTATTTGATAGTCAAAAAATTCTAAATCACAATTTTTTGCTTTACTAGCCTCTCTTTGTAATGATAAAAAATTATAAGGATAAATTTTATTTGGATCAGATCCAATTTCTTCTCTATTCCATTCATAAATTTCTCTCCACATTGAAGAGTCTCCATATTCTCTGGAAGCAATTTTAATTAAATAATCGCCTCTTTTAATCATATAGGGTTCAAAAACAGTAACAGGAAGCGGTGGAGCTTCAGGTTCCTGAACAGTAAACGTTTCTACTTTAACCTCTTCTTCAACAACTCTCGTATCAGATTCAGTGGATTCTTGGTTGCTCATTTCTTCTCCTACGCTAGGAGCAGTGCCAGCACAATTTATAATCAAAAGCGTGCTTAGCAATAAAACAAATTCTTTTATTTTCATTGTATTCCTCATTATTTGGATTCTTTGTCTATAATAATATTATTAATTTTTTAATTCAATGTTCCTGTTTTTTTTAATTAAGAATATTCTCCGAAGACTTTTCTTAGAGCATCTGAAATCTCACCAAGAGTACATTTATTTTTTGCGCAAGTCACAATGTATGGAATTAAGTTCTGATCTGATTTGGCTTTTTTTTCTAATTCAGATAGTGCATTAGAAACTTTTTTATGATCTCGATCTTTTTTAAACTGAATAACAAGATCTACTCTCTTTTTATTGTCATCTTTTTGACTCTCTATGTTGATTAGATTTTTTTCATTATTGTCAACAAATTGATTAACTCCTATAAGAATCTCTTCTTTACTGTCTAAATTGTTTTGAAATTGGATTGAAGAATCTGCAATTTCTTTTTCTATTGCCCCTGTTTCAATCAGTTTTTCCATTCCTCCCTTATTAGATATATCGTCAATTTTTTCCAGAACTTCTTTTACAATTTCTTTTGTCCTAGTATTTATTAAATCACTATCGCCTATTGGATCTACAAAGTTTGGGATATTAGTTTCATATGCAATAATTTGTTGTATTCTTAGTGCTGCTAGAGCATTTTCTTCCGATGGAAGGCTAATAGCTTCATCTTTACCATTGGTATGGAT
>LUME01000192.1_pt1 | contig 18479 bp, 12 predicted proteins | sample 729951 | NCBI WGS metagenome assembly LUME01 (sample SAMN03860271, study PRJNA289734) | marine metagenome | biome: seawater column; feature: ocean; material: water; isolation source: Red Sea water column Station 34 - depth 200m | place: Saudi Arabia: Red Sea | collected 2011-10-15 | depth 200 m | reverse complement strand
GGCCGTATCACTATGGACCATCGGCGGCTTGGCCACCTTTTTCGTCATGGAGAAATTCTTCCGCTGGCGCCATTGTCACCATCCTACCACACAAGACCACGTCCACCCAGTAGTTCCCATGAATATATTTGGTGATGCCATGCATAATTTTATTGATGGTGTATTGATTGCCATCAGTTTTTCTGCTGGCATTCCTTTGGGGATCGCCACCACAGTGGCCATTCTTTTCCATGAAATTCCCCAAGAGATTAGCGATTATTTTATTTTGGTCAACGGAGGCCTTTCCGTCAAAAAAGCACTTATGGTGAATTTTATGACTGCCTCCTTGGCTATGGTGGGTGCTATGTTGGCCCTCCAAATGAGCAAAAGTATTACGGGGTTTACAGAAGCATTGATTCCTTTTACGGCTGGCGGATTTCTCTACATTTCCGGTTCCGACCTCATCCCTGAACTCCATCATAATACAGAAGTAAAAAAATCATTACTCCAATTGACCATGCTCATTGCCGGAGTGGCTGTCATGACCATATTAGCATTGAAATTCTAAAGAAATTCATCTGACCCCATTTCTCAATTAATGTAAATTTTATATATGGAATTGATCGATTTAAAAGACCGATACACCGCTGCCGAGAAAAAATATTCCGAATTGCGGAGGTATCTTTGACCTATCTGCCAAGCAAGCTGATTTAGAAAAAATGCGTCAGGCATCCGCCGTGCCTGAATTTTGGAATGATAATGCGGCAGCTTCATCCCTCCTGAAAAAGATATCCATCCTGGAAAAAGAAATCAAACTCTGGGAAGAATTGAATACAGCCCAGGGCGATGTAGAAGTCCTCTTAGAATTTGCAGAAGCAGGTGAGTCTTCCTTGGAGGAGGTTGATGGTGAATTGAACCAATTCGTAGAGACTATCGAGGAATTGGAATTGAAAATGATTCTGGGCGATCCACAAGATACGCAAGATGCCATCATTACGATTCATCCCGGGGCAGGGGGCACAGAAAGCCAAGATTGGGCGGAAATGCTCTATCGCATGTACACGCGATGGATTGAGCGGAAAGGTTTTAAGAAAGAGATTATGGATTACCAGCCCGGTGATGAGGCGGGGATTAAGGATATCACCATGGAGGTGAAAGGCGATTACGCCTACGGATTGCTCAAAGCGGAAGCGGGCGTCCATCGGTTGGTACGGATTTCACCATTTGATTCCAATAGCCGGCGCCACACATCATTTGTGTCTGTATTTGTATATCCATCTTCAGAAGAAGAAATTGAGATTGAGATTGATCAAGGTGACCTGCGAATCGACACCTACCGCGCCAGTGGCGCCGGAGGGCAGCACGTAAACAAAACTGATTCGGCCATTCGGATTACCCATATCCCCACGGGGATTGTTGTCCAGTGCCAAAATGAGCGTAGCCAGCACAAGAATAAGGCATCCGCGTTAAAAGTTTTAAAAGCCCGCCTCTACCAATTAGAGGTGGAAAAAGAAAAAGAAGCCCGTAAGGATTTAGAAGATACGAAAATGGATATCGCCTGGGGGAGTCAGATTCGGTCTTATGTATTTCACCCTTATAATATGGTAAAGGACCACCGCACCAAAGAAGAAACAGGAAATGTTTCAGCGGTAATGGACGGAGATTTTGATAAATTTATTCGTGCCTTTTTAATGAATCAATTGGGCGACACGGTAGAAGAACAGGAAGCATAACACATGTCAGATGAACATAAAAGTCTATACAGGATCAACAAGGAAAAATCCAGGTATTCATTCGCCGGGATGATGTGGGGGAAGATAATTACGCCAACTTTAAACTATTGGATATGGGTGATTTTGTGGGTGTGAATGGTTACGTATTCAAAACAAAAATGGGTGAAATTTCGATTCATGCCAATGAACTGACTGTCCTCTGTAAATCTATCCGACCATTGCCCGTTGTAAAAGAAAAAGAAGGTGAAACGTTTGATGCATTTGCGGATAAAGAGCAGCGGTATCGGAATCGCCATTTGGATCTGATTGTAAATCCGGAAGTGAAGGATACTTTTGTCAAACGGGCCAAAATTATAAAAGGCCTGCGGGACCATTTAGATAATATGGGATTTCTGGAAGTCGAAACACCTGCCCTTCAACCCCTTTATGGCGGTGCTAACGCACGTCCATTCATCACTCACCACAATGCGTTGGATCAGCAATTGTATCTCCGAATCGCCGACGAATTATATTTGAAGCGTCTCATTATCGGCGGCATTGATCGTGTTTATGAAATCGCCAAAGATTTCCGAAATGAAGGTATGGATCGAAATCATAACCCTGAATTCACCATGCTGGAATTCTATTGGGCTTATGCAGATTTTGAAGACAATATGAATTTGGTAGAAGATATGATTCGTTCCGTAGCTGAAAGTATCGGTGCCCTTCAACTCAAATGGGGCGATATGGACGTTGACCTTTCCAAACCCTTCGATCGACTACCCATTTTAGACCTCTTGAAAGAAGCCACCGGAGAAGATTTGACTGAAGCCACAGATGAACAAATGCAATCCATATGCAAAGCAAATCATGTTGATGTGGAAGACAATGCCAACTACGGCCAAATGCTGGATGCCCTCATGAGCGAATTGGTGGAGCCGAAATTAGTACAACCCACGTTTATTACGGATTATCCAAAAGCGATTTCACCGTTGGCGAAAAAGCATAGAAATGGAAATCCCCACTTGGTGGAACGGTTTGAGCTTTTCATTGGCGGCGCTGAGTTTGCAAATGCCTTTACGGAGTTGAATGATCCCATCGATCAGCGGGAGCGGTTTGAATTTCAAGCCCGGTTGGCCGAAGAGGGGGACGACGAAGCCCATCCTGTGGATGAGAATTTTCTCCAAGCTGTGGAATGCGGTATGCCCCCAACCGGCGGTGTGGGGATTGGCGTAGATCGTTTAGTTATGCTCTTTACAGAAAATGTGAGCATCAAGGATGTAATTCTCTTTCCGGCCATGCGGACGGAAGAACAGTAATTAAAGTTTGGTTTATCAGAACCAATTCATTTTAATCGATATGGATTGCATTAACTATGTTAATGCATGGATTGACTTAGTCAATCCACTCCAAAAATCATGAATTTCCCTTTTTACCTTTCGACGCGGTATCTTCGTTCGACACAAAAAGGGAGTTTTACACGAATCGCCGGTATCCTGTCAGTGGCGGGACTGGCGGTAGGCATTGCAGCCCTTCTTCTTACCCTTTTCATCCTTAATGGATTTGAGCGGGTCATTTCCCAAAAGATTTCTGATTTTGATGGCCATATCCGCATCCGTCATTTTTTAAGTAATCCCATTCAAAGAGATATTGCCGGATTGGATAGCGTCCAAGCTAATTATCCAAATCTCATTAGTCGATCATCATTTATCCAAGGACAAGCTCTTCTACGAAAAGGCAAACAGGCAGAAGGGGTTGTCGTTGAAGGCCTTGAACCCAATGGAATGGGATTTATCTCCTCAATGATCGTAGATGGAAAACCAACCATCCACCCAAATGAAACCATTATTGGTCAACGATTGGCGGATCAGTTAGGCATTTCGGTAGGGGATCGAATCGTCCTTTTTGATATTGAAACACTCCATGGAACCAAAAAGCGATTGGGCCAATTCACGGTGAGCGGTCTTTACCATTCGGGGATGACCGAGTATGATCATTCATTGGTTTTTATTGACTTGGAAGGCGCCAATCGATTATTTGCCATGGATGGGACAATTTCAGGGGAAGTCCTTAGGCTAAATGACGCTAATCAGTACAGAACCATTTCTCAAGAATTGAGCAATGCCTTGGCCTATCCCTATATGGTCATCAATTGGAAGGAAAAGAATCGCGCTCTATTTAAATGGATGGATGTGCAGCGATGGCCGATTTTATTCATATTTGGTCTCATTGCTTTGGTGGGGGTGGTAAACATAATATCTGCAATGGCCATGGTTATAATCGATAAAACACGGCAAATTGGCCTCTTAAAATCTTTGGGAATTACCCAAGGGGATCTGAAACAGGTTTTTCTCATCAAAGGGCTCATCATTGGATTGTCAGGGGCATTGGGCGGCGCACTTTTGGCCATCTTGCTGGCGGCCCTGCAAAATACATTTAAGTGGATCAAGGTGCCAGAAGATGTCTATTTCATGGATTTCATTCCTGTAGATGTGAGCGGTGGAGATATTGGTGTCATATTCCTTTTTTCTGTTGCCACATCCATATTGGCAGCTTGGTGGCCTACCGTTAGGACCAATAAAATTGAACCGTCAAGTGCCTTGAAATACGAATGAGTTTTTCACGAAAAATCGCAAAACGGTTTATGCTGGGAGGCAAGGGGGCGGGTCCCAGTCGTCTCACAGGTTGGATTGCCATCATCGGCTTGGCCGTAGGGTGTATGGCCATGGTTCTGTCTATTGCGGTGCTGAATGGGTTTGAATCCCGCGTCGTGAATAAGATTGTAGGTTTTGAAGGGGACATTCGCGTTTCAGGAGTAGATAGTTGGGATAAGGCCAAAATAGATATTGAGTCTGTAATTGGTGTAAAAACAGCCCTTACTTTTCAAGAACGGAAAGGGTTGATCCTTGGTCGAGGTGATACCCAACGAATGGTGGTATTGAAAGCGGTGGATCCTGATCTGATTGAAGATTTTTATACATTGAATATGCTTGAAGGTGAGCCGTCTGAATTGCCTATGGTTTATTTGGGTGAAATGACAGCGCGGCGATTGAATTTAAATGTAGGCGATGGGTTTCGGATTATGAGTCCCATTGATCATGGTTCAACTTGGGGGATGCCGCGACAAATCCAATGTGTGGTTGGGGGAATCTTCAGCGTCCAAGTATTGGATTTAGACGATAAAATTGCATTCATACCGGAAGCAGTTGGAAGACAGTTATTCATTCGAAAACAGGGTCCAGATGGGATGGACATTCGATTAAATGAAAATGCTGATGTGAATGCAGTGGCAAGTACCATTCAGAATATGTATCCCCACGCCAAAGTAGAAACCTGGGGGGACCTCCATGCAGAATTATTTGGTGCCATGAAATTTGAACGGATTGGTGCTTTGGCTGTATTGAGCCTTATCATTGTGGTGGCTTGTTTTAATTTGGTGACCACCCTCGTTTTGGTCATTGCTCAAAAAGTGCGGGAATTCGGCATCCTGCAAGTCATGGGCACACCGAGAGAGATGGTGCGATCCATTGTCATGAACCAAGGGGCCATGATTGGGGGGATGGGCATCGGTGCTGGTGTGTTGATTGGGTTATTGCTCACGGCCCTCCAAAATGGGCTTGGCATTATCAAATTGCCTGAGGATATCTATTTCACACCCTACCTGCCCATGGATATATTCCTATCTGATGTGGTGACCATACTGGCCATTTCGGTGGGGATGGTGTTGGTATCGTCAATGGTGGCGGCCAGACGCGCCTTGGTCATTTCACCCTTAGAAGCGGTCTATTTAGAAAAATGATTTTAGAAGCAAAAAATTTATCCAAATCCTTTAAAAATGGTGAAAAGATACTTTCTGTTTTTTCAGACGTTTCCTTGTCATCCGATTCTGGTGATTTAATTACCGTCATGGGACCTAGTGGTGCTGGGAAATCCACTTTACTCAATATACTGGGCACCTTAGATACACCGGATTCAGGGTCCATTATTATCAATGGGCAGGATACCCAAGGATTGACACCATCTGAGATGGCCAATATTCGAAATCAGGTGCTGGGGTTTGTGTTTCAGTTCCACCATTTACTTCCTGAATTCAATGCATTAGAAAATGTCCTTATACCCAATCAAATTGCCGGAGAGGCGGGGAATGAAACCAAAGGAAAAGAATTGCTCGATTATATCGGCCTTGACGATCGGATGGGTCATTTCCCATCCCAGTTATCCGGAGGAGAACGTCTTCGTGTTGCAGTGGTCCGCGCCCTCATGAATGAGCCCAAACTGGTTCTGGCCGACGAACCTACAGGCAACCTTGATCTGGGGAATGCGAATCGATTGGTGGATCTCTTTAAACAAATTAATGATGATTTTGGTCAAGCTTTCGTGATTGCCACCCACAATCCGGAAGTGGCCGCCATTGGAAATGTGCAGTGTTATTTAGAGAATGGATCACTTTCTTTTTCAGATAAGGTTTGAACTTGTTATCACCCTGTTTAATTTCACTATAGTATGAAAGAAAATTTTTCCAAGCGCGTCCAGAACATTATGAAATTTGCCAAGGAGGAGGCCATCCGCTTGGGGCATAGTTACGTAGGTTCTGAACATTTATTGTTGGGGTTGCTAAGGGAAGACTCCGGACTCGGCTCCAAGATTTTTGATATATATGATTGCGATATAGAAGATATCCGCGCCATGGTAGAAGATATGATCAAGACGTCTGGCGGCACCATGACTTTAGGGCATCTGCCACTTACGCGCCGTGCGGAACGAATCCTGCGAAACGCCTTCAACGAAGCGGCGGCCATGGGCGCTACTATAGCCGATGATGAACATTTGCTGTTGGCCATGCTGAAGGAAACCGAAGGCATCGCTTGCGAAGTCTTGAACGCCCATAATTTGGATTATGAGTCGGTGGTTGACCTCATACAGGATGACTCCAAGGAAGCGGAACCGGTAATGAAACCGAAGCGAAAAGAAAAACCGTCTAAATCAAAAACGCCGGCTCTGGATCATTTTTCTAGGGATATTACACAAATGGCCCGTCAAGGAAAGCTTGATCCAGTGATTGGCAGACGGGATGAAATTGAGCGTGTGGCCCAGATTTTATCTAGAAGGAAAAAGAATAATCCTGTATTGATTGGTGAGCCAGGGGTGGGTAAAACCGCCATTATTGAAGGACTTGCCCAAAAAATTATTGATAAAGATGTACCGAGACTTCTCCACAATAAACGAATTTTATCTTTAGATCTGGCCGGATTGGTGGCGGGGACAAAATACCGAGGTCAATTTGAAGAACGAATGAAGACGGTCATGGTGGAGTTGGAAAAAGCAGATAATCTCATTTTATTTATCGATGAACTGCACACATTGGTAGGTGCTGGTGGTGCATCCGGATCTTTGGATGCATCCAATATGTTTAAGCCGGCTTTGGCCCGTGGGGATATTCACTGTATCGGTGCAACCACATTGGACGAATTTAGAAAACATGTAGAAAAAGACGGTGCATTGGAGCGTCGATTCCAGAAAGTGAATGTGGCGCCTCCATCGCCGGATGAATCCATCGCCATTTTGAAAGGACTTCAGTCCAATTATGAAAAGCACCATCATGTGATTTATGACGAGGAGTCGATTGAGGCTTGCGTTCACTTATCCCATCGATATATCACCGATAAATTTTTACCGGATAAAGCCATAGACATCATGGATGAGGCGGGATCCCGGGCCCATATGCTGAATATGAAAGTCCCTCAAGAAGTCATCGATCTTGAGCTGGAAATTGAAAAAGTCCGCTCTGAAAAAGATTCCGTTGTCGTCGCCCAAAAGTTTGAAGATGCAGCGAATCTTAGGGATACAGAGCAAAAACTCATCCGAAAATTGAAAAACCTTCAGAAAGAATGGCAAGTAGATGAAGCGTCTAATCCCATTCGTATTACGGAAGATAGTATTGCTGATGTGGTCTCTATGGTGACGCGAATTCCTGTGCGGAAAGTGGCGGAATCTGAAGGACAGAAGCTTCTCAAGATGAAGGCAGAAATGTCCGAAAGTATTGTGGGTCAGGAAAGAGCCATCGAAAGTTTGAGTAAAGCCATTCAGCGATCCCGAGCCGGATTGAAACGGCAGGACCGTCCTATTGGTGTATTTTTATTTTTAGGCCCCACCGGCGTTGGTAAAACAGAAACGGCCAAAGTGTTGGCCAATTATCTCTTCAGCTACGGTGAATCCCTCATTAAGCTTGATATGAGTGAATATGGTGAACGATTTTCTGTTTCCCGTCTCATCGGTGCGCCTCCGGGATACGTAGGTTATGAAGAAGGAGGCGAGCTCACAGAAAAGGTCCGTAGAAATCCCTATTCAGTCATTCTATTTGACGAAATTGAAAAAGCACACCCAGATGTATTTAATGTATTACTCCAGCTTTTTGATGAAGGTGTGTTGACCGATGGATTGGGTCGAAAAGTGGATTTTCGAAATGGGCACCTTCAACCCTGAATTTTTAAACCGGTTGGATGAAACCATCGTATATCATACCTTGACAAAAGATCACGTGTTAAATATTGTAGATCTTCAGCTCATGGATCTTCATGAGAATTTGGATAAAATTGGTTACACATTGACAGTGACCAAAAGAGCAAAAAACCTTATTGTAGAAAAAGGGTTTAATCCGGAATATGGCGTTCGTTTCCTTCGCCGTGAAATTCAAAATTCACTGGAAGATCCCCTATCCGAATTGCTCTTGGGTAAAGCATTTGCGAAAGCTAAAGGGATCAAAGTCGATGTGAAGCAGAAAGCATTTAAATTTTTACCTGTTCAAGAAAAAAAGGCCAAATCCTCCGCATCAAAATCCGGTAAAAAACCGGCCAAATCAGTCGATTCTTAGTTTATATCTGTCATATATATCAATAAAGTATCCATAGTCTGCCATATCGGCTAATTATATACCGTGGCATGGGATTTGTCCTATAGGGTGTAAATTTTATGTTTCACCCGGTTTAAGGAGAAATCAACATGGGAAAAATTATCGGAATTGACCTAGGAACGACCAACTCTTGTGTGGCTGTTCTTGAAGGTGGCGAACCGACAGTTATCAACAGCACCGAAGGGGGCAGAACAACACCTTCTATCGTTGCATTCACCAAAGATGGTGACCGAATCGTGGGGCAGCCTGCCAAGCGCCAGGCCGTAACCAATCCGCAAAATACCGTATTCTCAATCAAACGCTTCATGGGACGGATGTTCGATGAAGTAAGCACCGAAATTGAAGAAGTCCCTTACACAGTGGACAAAGGCGACTCAGGTTCTGTGGTTGTTGAAGCAGGTGATAAATCTTATACACCACCTGAAATCGGCGCTATGGTTTTGCAAAAATTAAAGCAGACTGCAGAAGAGCATTTGGGTACAACCGTCACAGATGCAGTTATTACTGTACCGGCTTATTTTAATGATTCTCAGCGTCAAGCGACCAAAGACGCAGGGAAGATTGCTGGATTAAACGTCCGTCGTATCATCAACGAACCGACTGCTGCTGCTTTGGCCTACGGTCTCGATAAGAAAAAAGAAGAAACAGTAGCCGTATTTGATTTGGGTGGTGGCACATTCGATATCTCTGTCCTCGAATTGGGGGACGGTGTGTTTGAAGTAAAATCTACCAACGGTGATACACATCTGGGTGGTGATGACTTCGATCAGCAGGTTATTAACTGGATTGCGGATGAGTTCAAATCCAGCGACGGCATCGATCTGAAAAAAGATCCCATGGCACTCCAGCGCCTACGGGAAGCTGCTGAAACAGCCAAGAAAGAACTATCCAGTTCGAAACAAACTGAAATCAACCTGCCATTTATCACTGCAGATTCTTCCGGTCCAAAACATTTGAACCTGACCTTGACTCGCGCCAAGTTTGAAGAATTGGTTGCAGACTTAGTTGCCCGTACGGTGGATCCTTGCTTGAAAGCAATTAAAGATGCAGGACTTTCTGCTTCTGATATTCATGAAGTGATTCTTGTTGGTGGTTCTACACGGATTCCGAAGATTCAGGAAAAAGTGAAAGAAATTTTTGGGAAAGAACCCAACCGAAGTGTAAACCCGGATGAAGTGGTTGCCTTGGGCGCCGCCATCCAGGGTGGTGTTTTGGCCGGTGATGTGGATGATATTCTCCTCCTGGACGTTACACCTCTATCTCTTGGTATTGAAACATTGGGTAGTGTTTCCACGAAATTAATCGAACGGAATACAACCATTCCGACGAAGAAATCACAGGTATTCTCTACAGCAGCTGACAATCAAACGACTGTTGAAATTCATGTGCTCCAAGGGGAACGTGAAATGGCGGTGGATAATAAAACCATCGGTCGTTTTCATTTAGACGGTATTCCGCCTGCACCTCGAGGCGTGCCTCAGGTTGAAGTGACTTTTGACATTGATGCGAATGGTATCCTGAATGTGGGCGCCAAAGATAAAGCTACAGGCAAAGAGCAGAGTATCCGAATTGAAGCATCCAGCGGACTGTCAGATACAGAAGTGGAAAAAATGGTGAATGATGCGAAAAAGCACGAAGGTGAAGACAAAGCCAAACGTGAAATGATCGATATGCAAAACCAGGCTGAACAGCTTGTTTATCAGACAGAAAAGAATCTGGAAGAGCATAAAGATAAGTTGGATGACGCTGAAAAGAAATCCTTAGAAGATGCCGTGGCAAAAGTGAAAACTGTCAAAGATGGTTCCAGTGCAGATGACTTGAAATCGGCTATGGATGAATTAAATACCGCATGGAGCGCCGTTGCGTCCAAAATGTATGAAGCAGCCAAAGAAGCAGGACCGGCTCCCGGTGCAGATGCACCGCAGGGCGAACCAAAAAAAGGCAAATCCAAGAAAAAGGATGATGCTGAAATTGAAGATGCTGACTTCGAAGTTGTGGACTAATTCAGTCTAAAAATAATCAACATAAAAAAAGCGTCCCAATTGGGACGCTTTTTTTGTTTATGGAACTGAAGACACGTAACTTCATATGAGAACCAAAGCGTTCATTCCAATCATGACAAAGCGCCAAAGCATCATTTTATTCATTGCCCTTGCAGTTGCGATTGTAGGGTTTTTGCTATTTAGGCCCAGCCTGTGGCAAGATTGGATTGAGTCAAAACTTAATGATCAATTGGCAAAAGAAGGGTGGACCATCCAAATCAATGAACTCTCTGGACATTTGTTTTCTACCTTACAATCAGAGAACATTTCTATGGTGCATGAGAATGGCGCCTCTGTTGTATTGCCCCAAATCACCACTCAAATTAAAATTGCTCCCTTGTTAAAAGGGAAAATCTCTATCGAAGAATTGTCTGTGTCTCATGTGTCAATTCAACCCTATTTTGAATCCGGATTTGATTCGACCGAAACGAGCAACCTTGTATTTGCGCCAGAACGGATCCCATTGGACATTAATAAACTCCATGTGGATGGTAATGTTTATGTCCCCGTAGATGACTCCAGCCGTGCAGTCCATTTTATGGTTGATGGTCAAATCCAAAGCAGTCCAGATGCAATGAAGGTTGCTTTAAATGCATTCGAAGTGTTTTCTAGTCAGCCGCGAATCAATATCGCCATGAAGGATGTATCAGGACAACTATCCTCACAACGCATTGCAATTTCACTAAAAGAAGCGAATATCAATGGTCTGAAAATTGGGGGAGACTTTCAGTATACCAGTGGTGATTCATCTTCAATCCAGGCCCAATTGGATTTATCTGAATATACGATTCCCAAAAAAATATTTTCCCAATTACCCCTTCAGCCCGAATTGTCAAAATTATCTGCCTCATTTACCTTCGAGTCAAATTTGACTCTATTTGAAGGGAATCTTGATGTTCGCAATGATATTGGCTTGGATATGGGAGGAGAATTTGATGTTCGTTGGTATGATGATCATTTACGAGTAGAATCTTTGGCCTTATCGGGTAATGATGCCACTTTAATGACCCAAGGATTAATCGAGAATTCCGGTCGCTTTAATGGTACTATTCAATTAGATAATTTGAATGTAAGTCAATGGATGCTAGAAGGGCCAGAGACAAATTTATCCGGTTATGTGTTGGTAGATGGACAATTGGATGAAAATGAAATAACTGCGCTGGATATTAATGCAGAAATCAGCGAATCCATGCTCTTTGACCAAGAGGCATCGGCCATTTCAGGCGGCATTTCATATCGAGATTTCAAGATGGATATTACCAATCCATTGACCGTAACGATTGGTCCTTCTATTGTGTCTGTAAATGGGCTGGCAGATTTTAATCAGCGTTCCTTGGATCTTGATTTATCCCTTACAGAAGCATCTACATTTTTAATCAATAATTTTTGGTCCGATACCCTCGATGGGGGAATAGCCACAGGATCCATGAATCTCTACGGTTCATTTGATACACTGGGCGTTGATGCCGATTTATTGATTGATGGATTACAATATAACAACATTTCTCTCGCTTCATTTGAATTTATAGGGCATTTGAATAATATAAATACCTTTCAGGATGGTGCGTTTAAAGTGAAATTTGGTAAGGGGACGTGGAATAACTATGGCTTTGAAAGCGGTACCGGTGAGTTCAATATTTTTGATTCTTTTGTGGACATATCCAGCTTTGAGCTGAAAAATGGGAATGACTATCTCCAATTTAACGGTTCAGTCCATGATGATAGTATTTTAACCTTAGATCGATTCCAAATTGCCTATCGTAACCATTATTTAATTAATCCACGCCCTGTAACGATGGCATATACGGATGAACGGTTTAGGTTTGCACCATTTGAGATTCATGTGGATGATGGCATTATCGAGGGGTTTATTATAACAAATCCGATACAAGGTCGATTAAAATTTTCGAATGTAACCACCGACATTCTGTCCTTAATTGATGAATCCTATGGAGAAAATATTCGAGGTAATATTTTTGGTGAGGTGTCCATCGGTCAGGATTTAAACCCTGATGATATCAGTTTGGATATTACCTTAAAGAACGGCGAGGTAGCTCATCAGCAGTTTGATGATTTTTTTATTTCAACACTTTATAGAGATGGGATTCTTCATTTAGAAGAGTTAACCTTAACCGATGGTGAAAAAACTGGATTTCAGGTCATGGGCACATTTCCGGTGGCTTCTGATTCCAGCCAATCCACAATGGTAGATGTTCAATCCAGTTTTAAAAATATAGATATGACTTTTTTCACTCAGTTTTCTCCCAGATGGGCGCCATTGTTATTTGGGAAATTTACTGGGAATTACACCATGGGTGGGACCACACAGAAAACGAAAATTGGGTTAAACGGTACGATTGAAAATGCATATTACGGCCGAATTCCGTTGGGAACGGTAAAGGGTGAAGCCCAGTATGCGAATAAAAAATTAACCATAAGCCGGTTCAGTGCAGATTGGGAAGGGAATCATATTACAGGAAAGGCGGAATTACCAATTGACTATGACATTGCCTCGCCCAATACCAGGAAATGGCATCCCGACGGCCATTTGGATGTAGAAACAGAAGGGACATTTCATTCGGCTGTATTTCTATCGGAATATATGGCTGATACCGATTCAATTACGGGTGATATCCAAATTGTTTTGTCTATCGATGGACCGCCAGATCGTCTTATGCGAAATGGTCATATAACAATTGATAATGGTGCTATTTATACAGTACTGATGGATGAACCCATACGGCATTTACAGTCGAAAGGCACCCTTGTGGATAACCACATGGATATTAAACGGTTTCACGGTGCCCTGTATGATACGGATAGAAAAGAGCGGCCAGATAGCAATTTGACCATTAGTGGATCTATAGATTTTACCAAATTCTTTGAGCCGAGATATGATCTCCATGCAATGGGTGATGATATTTTCTTCCGCTCTTTAAATGGAGATATTGAGGGTTATGGGGACTTGGATGTAACTATGATTGGTAAAGACACGTTGGAAATTGCCGGTACCATCGCGGCTAGAAATGGGGCCATTTACATGGAATTTACTGATGATGAAATGGTGGCATCATCTGAAGAAAAAGGGCGTACGACAACCAATTATAATATCCGTTTTCCAATTGAAGAAACATTTTCAATTCGTAACTCTCAAATTGATGCAACCATTGCTGGTGAATTGGCCATGGCAAAGCAATTTGAAGGGGATTGGAATTATTCAGGAGAAATCGAATTTCAAGAAGGGGAAATATATTATTATCTCGGAGATGTGTTTAAAAACCTTCAGGGAACCATGACCATGGATGGTCAAGGGTTTAACCCATTTTTAGAACTAAATGCATCAACGAAAATTGGTGATGCTGAAATTTATTTGGGTGTATTTGGTCCATTTGATAATCCGGAGTGGACATTCGACAGTGATAAAGGGTACACAGAAAGTGATATACTCCAACTTCTTACTTTTAATACCCGTGTGGCAGAAGAAGGGTTCACTACCGAAGGTCTCGGTTCTCAAGCTCAAACCATTCTGGGCGCCTATTTAGAACGCCAATTAGAACGAAATTTTGTGAGGGCGACCGGACTGAAATCCACGGGTTTATTGGAGGATGTTGAAATTTCAGGTACATCTGAACTCATACGCCCCGGTGAAGGTGAAGAATTCAGTATATCCGCAAAAGTAAACCGGAATTTCAGTTTAAGTTATCAGCGCTCATTTTCATTGGAGTCCGCCTATAAAAACAAGGTAGGTGTTGAATATAAATTAAACCCTAATTTCTCGGTCATTGGAAACGTGGATGAGAAGGGACAAGTGCATATGAAGTTCCGAGTACGCCGCGTCTATTAGTCCGAGTTCATGCAACAAATAAAATTCATCCTAGCAGCGGTTGCTGTCACACTATCTCTGTTTGCGCAATCAACGGAAGATCGAACCGTAAATCATGTTACTTTTCTGGGCAATGATGCATTTAGCCATCGGACCTTACTCAATCAAATCGAATTAAAACCACCTTCATTGCTGGCGTTTTCCCGAGTTGAGTTTGATAGACGCCTACTAAAGTTGGATGCCATTTCGCTGAAAAATTTTTACCATTCAAAGGGATTTTTAGAAGTAGCCGTCAAAGATTCTTTTGAAATTGCTGGGAATGAGATGGATATATTTTTCATTATTCAAGAGGGTAAACAATACTTTTTAAATGAGGTTAAGGTGAATGGCCTGACAGCACTTAAACAAAAAACAGTGCTAAACCTCTTGGGCTTAAAAAAAGGATCCCCATACAACCCCGTCCAAATCAATACAGATTTGGCCTTGGTTGACGAAGCATTTCAGGAAAAAGGCAAACTATTCGCACAATACGATATTCAGCAAAATATAACAGATTCAGTCAACATTACTCTGAATATTGAAGAGGGGGCAGATGTCTATATCCATAATGCGTGGGTGACGGGGAACGCTCGAATAGATTCGGCTTATATTCGGCGGGAGTTTGCTTTTGAAAAGGGAGACCTATTCCGAAAAAGTCTCATGGATAGAACCAAAAGAACCCTTCTTCAGGCAGGCTTCTTTTCTGCAGTAAGCCTCATTACGCATCCCATTGCAGGACAGCAGGATAGCCTGGTGAATGTTGAAGTGAGGATGCGTGAATTTCAAAACAGAGGGATCCAGGATTTTAATTTCGGATACGAAGACATTGAATACGTCCCCGGCGTGAATTCATTAACAGGGATGGGCGGTGAGTTGCGATGGACCGATCGAATGATTTTGGAATCCAAAAACCGATTTGATGCATCGGGATCAGTGGTTATGCCCTCAGAAGAAGGATTTGTATATCCTCGATTTAGTGTGGATGTGAAATTTTCAAATCAACGACCGTTGTCATTGAAATTGCCCACCCAAATTAAAATCTTTTATCAGCAGTTTAAAAATTTTGGCAATGAAGAAGGACCTTATGTTCGAAGAATTGGGTTTCAATATTCAAATATTTTTCGATGGAACCGGCAGCGTTCTTTTTTGGATATGGGGTTTCGCGTGGAATTATTTGATGAGTCGGAAGCATTTAAAGACCAAATTGAACAGCGAAAATTTAAAGTGCATCTCCACCAGGATAATCAGGACAACCCCATAAACCCAACCAATGGAAATGTGATTATATTTCAGATGGATGCCTATGGGGGACCATTAGGAGGGAATCGTTCTTACACCAAATTTGATTTTGACCTTCGCCAATATGTATCACCCATAAAAAATGTTACCATCGCCGGCCGTATCAATGCAGGTATGATTTCAGGATGGAAATCAGAATATGATCAATATGAACCCGTATTGTTTGAGAAATTTTATTTAGGGGGGAGTAACACGCTTCGTGCTTGGAAGCCTCTCCAGTTTATGACTGACACTAATGAATCCGGAGTAGTGTACCCACTGGGCAAAACAGCGAAAGTACTCACCAATTGGGAAATCCGATTCCCCTTGGTATGGAAGCTGGGTGCGGTACTATTTTATGATGGCGGCTATATTTCGGAAAATCTTGCTTCCATTGGACAGGCAGATATTCAATGGAATCGTGGGGCAGGCATTACATTCAACTTGCCCTTTGGCCCCATTCGGATTGATTATGCAGAAAGTCTTGCAGATCCATCTGTGAATCAATTCCATTTCGGCTTTTTATACGCGTTTTAAGGGAACAATAATTGACCAAAACAGTAAGGATGGATTCAGGGTGGAGGTAAGAATAGATTTCTTATAAATTCCCCGCCGTTAAATCAAACAAAAAAATAATGAATAAAAACAAAATAATCATTCTATTGTGTCTCTTGATGATTGCTGGTTGTGGTTTATTTAAATCTGCTGATGATCTGTATTCTGAAGCAGAAATCAAACGAAATAGTGGTGAACCGAATGTGGCATTGACTCTCTTAGAGAAGATTGTAAAAAAGCATGCCGACCATGAAAAGGCTCCCGATGCCCAGTATATGATTGCTGAAATCTATTACCGCGATATGGGAGACTTCTCAAAAGCGATTGAAGAATATGGTATCATTCAGGCTAACTTCCCGGAGGCCAAACAGGTACCCTTTTCATTATTTATGCAGGGATTTATTTATGCCAACGCCTTATCTGATTTTGATCAAGCCAGAGCCCACTATAAAGAATTCTTAGAAAAATATGCGGACCATGAATTGGCAACATCGGTCACATTCGAATTAAAATACCTTGGCAAAGACATCCAAGAAATTCCAGAACTCAAACATCTAACAAAGTAAACCATTATGTCAGAATTTAGTCTTTCAGAAATAAACGACCGGATCGCAAAGGAATCCACTTTTATTGACCCACTGCGTTCATCCATTGGTGAAGTGATCGTGGGTCAAGATGAACTCATTAATAAAATATTAATCGGCCTGCTCGCCAATGGGCATCTTTTGCTTGAGGGTGTCCCCGGGTTGGCCAAAACGTTAACGGTGAATACCCTTGCGCAGGTCATTGATACCGGATTCCAGCGGATCCAGTTTACACCAGATATGTTGCCGGCAGACTTGTTGGGGACACTCATATTTAACCAAAAAACAGGTGCATTTGAAACGCGAAAAGGACCCATCTTTTCTAATGTCATTTTGGCGGATGAGATTAACCGTGCGCCATCCAAAGTGCAAAGTGCCTTGCTAGAAGCCATGCAGGAGCGGCAAGTGACCATCGGCGAAGATACATTTAAACTGGATGCACCCTTTCTGGTCCTTGCAACACAAAACCCCATCGAACAGGAGGGAACCTACCCCTTGCCGGAAGCACAGGTGGATCGATTCATGATGAAACTGGTGGTAGGCTATCCGGAGAAGGATGAAGAAAGAAAAATCTTAAGACAGGCCGCCCGGACGGGTGATAGTCCGATGGTAAATCCGGCTGTGAAACCGAAAGACATATTGAAAGCACAGCAAACCATCAACGATATTTATGTGGATGAAAAAGTTGAGGACTATGTATTGAATCTGGTCTTTGCCACACGAAATCCTGATGATTTTAATTTGGGTGATTTGTCCCAATTGATTGAGTTTGGCGCCAGCCCTCGAGCCACCATCAATTTGATTTTGGCATCCAAAGCACGAGCATTTCTAGAACATCGGGGATATATTACACCGGAAGATGTGCGCTATATCGGTAAGGATGTCCTGAGGCATCGTGTCATTCTCACCTACGAGGCAGAAGCAGAAGAAATGACGTCTGAAGATGTGATTCAGAGATTATTTGACTCCATCGAAATCCCCTAAATATGAGACATGGATTATGGAAGATGGAGCAGAAGAAAAGCCTAGCCTTAAATCATCCATTACCCATTATCCGTATACTATCATCCATCTTCCATCTTAACCCATGATTCCTAAAGAGATTCTTCAAAAAGTCCGGCATATTGAAATTCGAACCAAAGGATTGGTGAACGATCTCTTCGGGGGCGAATACCATTCCGTATTTAAGGGACGGGGTATGACCTTTTCTGAAGTTCGCGAATATGTTCCTGGTGACGATATCCGAATGATTGACTGGAATGTAACGGCCCGGTCCAATGCGCCCTTCGTTAAAATCTTTGAAGAAGAGCGGGAACTGACCGTTTATCTCATGGTGGATGTAAGTCGCTCCGGTCATTTTGGAACTATAGATCAATTTAAATCGGAATTGGCAGCGGAGATTGCAGCCGTACTGGGATTTTCTGCCATCAAGAACCAGGATAAAGTGGGCCTCATTTTATTTTCTGATCATGTGGAAAAATATATCGCACCCAAAAAAGATAAGTCTCATATCCTTCGCGTGGTGAGAGAAGTATTATTTCACGAACCGGAAGGGAC
>LUME01000159.1_pt1 | contig 18766 bp, 21 predicted proteins | sample 729951 | NCBI WGS metagenome assembly LUME01 (sample SAMN03860271, study PRJNA289734) | marine metagenome | biome: seawater column; feature: ocean; material: water; isolation source: Red Sea water column Station 34 - depth 200m | place: Saudi Arabia: Red Sea | collected 2011-10-15 | depth 200 m | reverse complement strand
CTGATTGCGCTAGACAGACAAGAGCGCGGTAATGGCGAACTGTCAGCTATTCAAGAGGTCGAGCGCGATTTTGGCACTCAGGTTATCTCTATTGTATCGCTTGCCGATGTGGTGGCTTATCTGACTGAGAAAGGCGGTTTTGAAAGCGAAATTAGCGCCATTAACAGCTACCGTGAAAACTATGGCATCTGATTTTGAGAGCGTATTCAGCGCAGCCAGTCAGCATTTAGATGCGCTAGGACTTCGTTGTCCTGAGCCTGTAATGATGGTGCGTCTGAATATTCGAAAGCTGGCCGATGGAGAGACTCTGTCGGTGACAGCCGATGATCCTTCCACGGCCAGAGATATTCCTAGCTTTTGCCGCTTTATGGACCACACGCTGGTTGCGTCTCAAACCGAGACCATGCCATACCAATACGTTATTAAGAAAGGGCGCGCTTAAGCGCCTTTTTATATCGCGAATAACAATGTCGTAAAGGGGTAGACCACCCATTTACTTCACTTTACTCATCTACCTTTCTATATCTCGCCTCTAGTGCACAATAAAGTCCAAACATAATAAACCCAACGCCTACCCCAGCTATAAGATAAGGTCCGAAAGGTTGTTCCATCAGTATTTCGAGGGCTTTTTGTAATCCACCTGCTTCTGAAGGGTTAAGGCAGTACACTAAACCTCGTGCGGTGTAGCCCAAACGCCCGGTGACTTTGATACACCTTTTAACGAAAACGCTCAGTGAAGACATTGAAAACTTATCTAAGAAGTCAGAAGTGAAAGCGTGCTTAAATTGCACAATAGCAAAAATAATAATGCATAAACCTATGGCGGCCACCAACAACAACCCCCATTCGTATTGCATTAGAAATTCACTAATTTTCTTTTCATTGTCTTGGGATGACTCGCTACTTCGTATCTCTAATAAAGTTTTACCTCCCGCGTAAGCGGCAACGAGATAGAAGGCACCTGAAATAAAGAAGAACAGCTTATTGATAAAATGGACGAACATATTGTCGTCATTCGATTTCTCAGTAATTACAATCTGCAGCCAGCGCCAAAATGCATAACACGCTAAACCCACAACGAGTATAGCTAAAAAAACCTGCCCAAGTGGCTGCTGCTTGAGTGTAATAAAGACATGGGATTGAGAGGCTTTTTCACGGTTTAGCGCGTTAACAACAGACGTGAGAATAAATGCCCCAAGCATAACGTACATCACAGTTTTTGCGCTGTATCCTACCCTAGCTGTTAGCTTTTTCCATTTAGATGAAGGCTCCACGGTGTCCTCTCATAGCTTGATTGCAAAATAAAATGTTAAGTTAATAATTTGCCTATCAAGTTACGTTCCGTTTTGCTATTACCTTTAATCTTAGTGCTGAGCTAGCGCTCCGAACTCTCTGTTACAGCTTGAAGGAGCAGCTTTTGTAACATGCGTTTGCTATTTGCACAGGTACAGTGAATATCTGTCATGTGCAAGACTTCTCCATTAAGCATTTTTTGAAGTACAGATGCTCTGACGTTTAATGAGACAAAGCCGTCTTCGCTTGAAATTTGTTTCGACGCCATAACTATCTCCTTTATCTAAAGTATTTAATGCACGGCAAGAGAGGCAAGTTGTTTACTTGCTTGGGGGACATAAGTTTGCTCAAGGGTATGCTGAATGGACGTTATCAATCTGCACACGGAAGGATTTGTGGCGTGCAGGGGCAATATAGCAATGAGCTGTTGCTGGCATTCCTGCAAAATCGCATGAGATTCTCGCTTTCTATGTTCTTCAGCAAGTAGGGTAGATAAGTACATTCCCATAGTAGAGAACGCGAGTACGTCCTCTTGCACCACGCTAACCTTTTGCGATGATGTGGGCTGCAGCGCGTTAAGGATAACCTTCGCCGCTTCAAAGGTCTGATAACCTAATTCTCTAGCGTAATCCAATTTACCCTGTTGATGGGCCTGCTGCGTCTGCGCTTGCATAGCATAGCGATGCTGTCTCGCATTTGAAGGGTTTAGCTGTAGCCACTTTCTGTAAACCGGGCACAGTCGCTGAACATTCATATAAGCACCTCCTGTTTTTTTATAACACTAGTGCAAATAAGAATCATTATCAAATGCAAAGTTCAAAAAATCTATCATGTTAATTTAAAATTTGGGTTCCATTTATTATGAATTGCCGCCTACCCCATTGGTAAGCGTATATAAAGCAAGGAAATTTACGTTTACTGGCTGAGTAAATTTGACAGCCACCATATTAGAAGCACCGCAGCTGTGATAGCGATAACCGCTCTCATTTTGTAGCGTTTAATTAACTGTTCTGCCTTGTCTCCTGTGTAATAGACCACAACTGCAAGGCCAAAATAGCGAATTGCTAAAAGAAAAAGCGGGAGTGAATATTGGGTAGCCCCTGCTGCAAGCATAGCAACCTGAAACGGAATTGGGGCAATACCTAGAGTCATTACAAACCAAAATCCTTGGTTTTGCATTTGCTGTTTAACATTATCAAATTGTTCCTGGCTGAAAAAAGTATCTATAAGCCACTGACCAACCATATCGAAAAGATAATAGCCAAGAGCATAGCCGAAGACTGCGCCAATCACGCAGCCTATGGTGGCCATCAATGCAATTTGCCAAAGCGACTCTCGTCTTGCTTGCATTAGTGGCACCATTACGGCTTCTAGTGGTATGGGAACAATGGTTGATTCTAAAAATGAGGCAAGAGTGATGCCCTTCAACATATGCTTAGAATCGACAAGTTTTTTGGTTTTGTGCTTAACCTTTTTACCTAGTTCCATGTAATCCCTACCACTTTATTTTCTCTACTGCTTGTAAACGACTCCGTCTTTCATCACAAAAGACACGCTTTCCATAAGCGATATATCGTCAAGCGGATTGCCTTGAACCGCGACAATATCAGCCAACTTACCCTCTTCCAGCGTGCCAAGAATATCGCTGATACCTAGTAAATTCGCGCTATTCACGGTGGCACTTAGCAGCGCGTCGGCAGGCTTCATACCGGCTTCAACCATTAATGAGAACTCTTGCGCATTGTCGCCGTGGGCTGATACACCACTGTCTGTACCAAAAGCAATTTTTACGCCTGCTTTATGTGCTTGTTCAAAGGTATTTTGGATAAGCGGGCCAATGGCTGCAGCTTTCGGGCGCACCAATTCCGGAAAGAAGCCATCAATTTTGGCTTTGTCTGCTACGAACTTTCCTGCCAGTATCGTTGGTACATAGTAGGTGCCGTGCTTCTTCATTAATTTGCGGATTTCGTCATCCATATAAGTACCGTGTTCGATAGAATCTACACCGGCTTCAATAGCCCGCTTCATGCCCTCTTTCCCATGCGCGTGCACCGCCACTGTCATACCGTAGTCTTTTGCAGTTTCAACAATTGCTTCTAATTCATCGGTCATGAATTGTGGGTTTTGGCCGCTTTTAGCAACGCTCAATACGCCGCCGGTTGCGGTGATCTTGATTAAGTCCGCACCATCTTGGTAGCGAGTTCTTACTGCTTCACGGGCTTCAGCTTCGCCATTAACCACACCTTGCTTAGGGCCTACGTCTGGGCGAAGTAAATGAGATAAGCCATTACTTGGATCGGCGTGTCCGCCTGTAGTGGCAATAGATTTGGCAACGGTATAGATTCGCGGACCTGTAGCATAGCCTTTACTAATAGCATTCCTTAGCGCAACCGTTTCGTTGTAACCATCCCCTAAATTACGAACCGTGGTGAAACCTGAATCCAGCGTAATCTTAGCGTAGTTCGCCGCACGTAATGCATAGTCGGCTTCATTAAGTGAAAAGCGCTCCAGATACGTTTGTGGCCCACCGTGCTGCGACGATAAATGAACGTGCATGTCCATCAGTCCAGGCATAACGGTTGACGACCTTAAATCGATGACAGTGTCGCCTTCTTGGGCTTCAGCAAACCCTTTTTTAACCGCCTTGATTTTATTGTCTTCCACCACAATGGTGACATTTTCCTGTAGGTTTTTTGATGTACCAGTAAACACTTTCCCGGCATGTATAAGCGTGTCGGCTTTAGTAGAAAAGGGTGATGAAAGTAAGGCACTGGCAATAGCCAGCGTAATCAACGGCTTGTTCATGATATAGGTCTTCTTGTTGGTTGTTTTATAGACTATATCGAATGTAATGCAGTCAGTCACAGAACGCAAAATAAAGCGCCGTCAACGGCAAATTATTAGTGATGAATAACATTTATTCGCCGAATACTTAAAAATATAAAGGAAAGAGCCCTAGTTGGACTGGTGATCAACTTCCCCTAGTACAAACGTTACGCCGTTTGATTGAATGGTAAATTGCGTACCTGATTTACTTGGTTGCTCTTCGGCTTGTTCAAGTAGTTGATAGTAGGCGTTTTGATGCAGCCTCGCCCACAGGTTTGTGCGAACGCGTAGATAGGGAATGGCGGTGGCCTGAGGATCTTGGATTGCTTTGGGGGGAACGCGAAGCTCAAGCTGATCCGAATGTTCTAATCGTACGATGTCGTCTGTTTGGGTGGTGAATATATAGGTATCACCGCTCGCCGTGTCGTCTTTTTCTTTTCGCCATTGGGTAACAATAAATGGCGTGTCTTCGACAGTTATTCCCACTTTTTCAACGGGGGTGACTAAGAAGTACTTGTCGTCTTCACGCTTCAACACAGAGGCAAATAGCTGAACAAGGCTTGCGCGTCCAATAGGACTACCTTCGTAAAACCATCTGCCATCGAGAGCTATGGTTAGATTTATGTCGCCGCAAAAATCAGGGTTCCACTTATCAACCGGAGGCAAAGGGCGCGTTTTTGACGACGTGCCCTTTAGCTGTTGTTGGAATCTAGTTAGATCCACGCTCTTCAACCAATACTTTTAGTTCGCGAAGTTTCGCTTTAATGCGGCGCATATTGTCTGGACCTGTGCGAAGCAATTGTTTTTGTGGCTCACTAAGGTTTTCCAAACGATCATCAGCATATTTATACGCTACAGAGTCGGTGTACACTTCAACAGGAACTGGTACTTCAGGTGTATCAAGAAGCTGATCAATAGCTTCTAACAAAACGCTGTTGAAGTCTTGGTCTGGATTTCCAATCTCTGCATATTTAGCTTGAATGTCGCCTTTATAAATACCGTAGATGTTAAGTAGCGCTTCATTATTGAATGATTCCAGCATATCCACATACGGTGTATAGCGCTTATAACTTGCAGCATCTATCCACTGTTTACCCGCTTGAGAGTATACGCGGAAACTCTGCTCTGGAGGCGTAAGTAACTGATGGTTAGGTGCCATCTCGTCATTCGCTAGATTAGTAACTGAAACCACAAAACGTTGGATAAGGCCTTCATCTACCAGCATTCGGTTTACGGTTTCTTCGCCTGCAGACGAGCTTTCAATAAGTGAGGCTTTTACAGCTGGGTCACTAGTATCAAGTAGCTCCGGATCAGGCTCAACTTGCTCTGGAAGCGGTTCTACATCGTCCTTCTCTTCAAGCTCTACAGTCGGTGCGGGTTGCGTAGGCTCAAATACTTCAGGTTCTTCTGGCGCCGTTACTTCTGGTTCTGTCACTTCGGCTTCGGGATTAACTACAGGCTCGGGTTCTTCGTCGCTGGGCCAAAACACTACAGCCAGAATAACAACAAGAAGAATGCCTACAATAATGAAGTGTGGGCCTAACGATTTCTTTTCCGACGATTCGCTCATAATGACTCCGCTACAAAAATATCCATAAGATAATACTACCAGAGATAACACCCAATATTAGAAAATCAATCAAGAGAAATGTTCCCTTTGAGTGTAAATTCCTTATTTAAAACACCTTTTTAACGATAAAAGGCCACTTTTCGATTTCTTTTTATCCAAAATTTAGTGGAAAACCCTTATTTTTCCACTATCACTCCATCAGTTATCATGAATTCTAAAAATAATAATAAACAATTGTTTAACAATTAGAGGTTTGTGTACTAATGTGTTGATCAACGACTCAGAAAAAACAAACTAGCTCGTTGTTATTTATAAAAATTAGAAAAAAATCGGGCTTCACAAACGAGTCTTTTCGTTGAATGTACCCTTACAGGATAGTTAGCGTGAGCAAATTTAGACAATACCATCCCAAATTGCACAAAGCGGTTAAACGCTACAGCATTATGCAGCACGCAATAATGCTAGGTGTAATACTTTATCTACTTTTAAATATTAATGTTCTATCAACCCAGCACCAGCTCATTGCTGTGGCGACTGTGGTTGTTATGAGTATACAAAATGGTTTTATACTTTCTAAAGCGAAAGTAGCCCTTGCGGTTGAAGGCCCTAGGTTGCTTGTATTTCCTTTACTTTGGATAGCATCTGGCATGGGTACGGCAGCATTTTTTTACAGCGCCTTCTCTTTTGCGTCTTTGTTTGTTCTTGCCAATGCAGTGAGACACAAAAATCATCGCCCGCCTCTTGCCCTAACTAATGAACCTGAAAACCTCGCCTAGCGTATACATTCTACTTTCTCGCCCCTCCTACTGTTTATAAGAAAATTGCGGGGCGTGAAATGTATGCAGGTTCATGAGGTAGAAGATGCAAAAGTTTTATTTTCGGGATATTGAAGATAAGCCTACAACGATTGATTACTTAGAAGTTCAGTCTTACGAGATGAATGTCTATTTAGTTTATCTCACCGTCGGTAATCACAGTGGAATGCTCTACGATAACAAAGACAAGCCCATGCGCTTTTTCAGTGCGGGACATATTCGAGAGGCGTTTGCACATTGTAACGTGAGCCGGGCGGTGATGAAGCACGATACGCCTTACGATGAAATGATTGGGAACCCACCGAAAAGCAAAGAGCAAATGGCGTTACCTTTTAGCATGGATTTGCCTTATTAAGGGCACTAGTGTGGGTAGTGTCAGCTTTTTAGCGTGTAAGCCACGGGGCGGCTGCTTTTCGCATATCTACTTTGGCTTTCAGTCGTTTTGCTAAAAGAAACAATCCCCCTAGCTTCCTGTGTATAAATAAGGCATCAACTGGCGGCGTATGCCAGAAGTTGTGCTCCATTGTAAGCGCCATCCCTTTCTCGTGAAGCCTTGCAATAAGATCACTCTCTCCAAAGTCATAAGCACCGTTGCAGCGAATGGCTTCACAGGCTTCCATACCAATATCCACGACCATTTCAATTTGCATTTCAGAGTGGCTTTCATCAATTAGCCCAATTTTCAATGCCGCCTGTTGCATCATCTCTTTATTGCGGGTTGCTGCGCTGTTCAATAACGCTTGGTACTGCGTTGCAATGGTGTCAGGTATTTCCCGTGTTGCACCAAAATCTAATAGTACAATTTCTTTCGTATCGGGTTTGAATTTGTAGTTGGCTAAGTTCGGATCGCTTTGCAGCAGTTTGAAGTTAAAAACCTCATTGAAAAATAGGGCCATTAACGCGCTCATCACGGCGTCTCTGACTTCTTGAGGCTCGTCCAACAATACATCTAAATTTTGTGCTTCAATGAAGTCCATCGCTAGCACTGTGCTGGTGGTAAGCGGCGCATAGGTTTGCGGAATAACGAATGCAGAGTGCCCTTCAAATTGAATATCAGTACCTTCAACCAATGCGTGATAGCGATTAAGCATGTCAGCTTCGCGGACATAATCGGCTTCTTGGTGAAGCTGCGCTTTCGCTTCCTGTAAAAGCGGATCAATGGCTAATGACTTAGGTACTAGACCGGTTATCTTGATAAGCGTCCCTACATTATCCACATCACTATCAATACTTTTCTTCACACCGGGATATTGTACTTTGACTGCTAACATCCTCCCGTCCATAGTAATGACTTTGTGTACTTGACCAATAGAAGCTGCGGCAATTGGCGCGAAGGAAAAGTAGAGCAAATCGTCTTGCCATTTTTCACCCCAAGACTGATTCAGCGTGGCTATTAACTGATCTTTAGGCATAGGGTCTGCGTCATCCCGTAAGCGCCCCAAAATTGCAGCAAGCTCTTCGGGGAGAAAATCTCCCGCATCCATTGAAATAAGCTGTCCAAGTTTCATGGCTGCGCCACGCATACTGGCAAGTTGATCTGCAATATTGGTGATGTTCTTTGGTGTTAAAAGCAAAGAGGACAATACGGGCTTTTCACCTTTTAGCAGTTGCCCCGCACCTTGCGACACTACATTTCCTGCAATTTTGCCCGCCAAGGAGCCTAAGCGCCCTATACGTGATAAGCGTGATGACGGCACCGCTTTACTAGAACGCTGTGGTGATTCAGCTGACTTGTTGGGCTTATCTGCCATAGACTCACTCTGTTTTATTGACGACCGAGGGGGCAATGCTTTGTTGTCTAGCGCTTAAACAATAACCTAAAAAAGTATTTGGTGTTTTGCTAGTTATACTTTCAGGCAGCGCATCTGGATCGGCTGCATATGCAAAGTAACTTGTTTTTCATTAGGAATATTTATCTAAAGAAAGCGCCATAAATCAGACCCTTACTTGACAAGATCTGATTTAAGAGGGGGGTGAGGCTGTAATTTACGAACACTGGAAAGAAATGGTTAAATCCCAGGGATCTTGGCGCTTTCTTTACCGATTTTTAAACAAGTTGTTGTTAAGCCGTCTATGCAACTTAACTGGGTAAAATAGTCGGCTCAATCTATATTAGTTGTGAAATAAATTGAATCACTAGCCCAACTACGCTTCCATAAGCAAACCCTGCCCAACCACTTGCCGCTCTGTAACGCCAAAGCGCAGCACCAAAGAATCCACACCAAAGCATGGCAGAGTAGGTGGATATAAGTCCGCTGCCCATTCCTGTATCTGGCAAAAACAGCATAACAACAAAGGTCAGAGCCATAGCGCCACTTAAGAGCACCCACATGATGTTCTTCTTATCAGCGAACGCATTGTTTGGCTTGATGTTCGGTGCATCGGCGTTTTGCGATTGTTCTGCATTCTCCGCTTGCTCAGCGCTCTGAGCTGCGTTTCTTGCACGTATCTTTTGTTCGCTACGCTCGCTTCTTGATTGTGATTTATTGACCTTTGATGGCAACGGTGTTGCAGCGCTATTGGTCATGATGTACCTCATTAACTGGTTTTCAGTAACGTTTCTATCCACAGTTAAAGTAGTGCATGCATGCAAAAATGACTATAAGACTTCGGTCTCACACCACGAGCAAAAAAGCCCACCCGCAATCACTGCCGTTTGACAAGGAATGCGGGTGGGCTTTCATAAACTTATACCGTTAGGTATTAGTGATGGTCGCTATTTTGGCTTTTGAAGCTTACTTCCAGCAAATTTACGCTATCAGCAAAGGTCAGGGTTTTGATATCACCCTTGCCTTCTACATTTAGCGTATTCACCTGTTTCGGCCACAAGTCACGCAATGCATCGTGGCGAATTTTAATGCCTTCAAGCACAGGCGGTTCTGCAGTTTCCTGATAAACCCAAAAGTGTTTACCTTCAACTTCAAAACCTACATCAGCAAGCTCTAGCGGCTCGCCTGCCGCATTTAAAATCGCAAAGTGATGGGCGACGTAATCAGCGAATTGTTGCTGCGTTTCTACGTCGTCCATAATATCTGCGTGCTTGTCGAACAACGCCTTAACCGCGTGTTCAGCATCGTGCAAATTAAAGCGGTGCATCACTTCAATATTTTCTGTTCTAGGGTTGAACAGCACTGTAGTAATTGCGGCTTTTATTTGATGTGCCTGTGCGGCAGTGCTGTACGACATTGCGCTAACTAGTAGCGCAGCCGTAATAGCGAATGCACTTACGCTGGCAAGCAGAGCGTGGGCGCTCTGCTGCAAGCGGGTCAAAGATAACTTATTCGTCATCTTTTTCCTCATCGTCGGTTTTTAGCTCGGTCTTTGAGTCGTGCATAAGGTCGCGGTACTCGTAAGTGTTACGCGGTTTATTCTTATACGCTTCAATACGCGAAGGAATGATACGACGTGGGTAGTGGTTATTTTCCACATCTACGTCTGCAGTTTCCCAATGCGGGTCAACCGTTACGCTTACCAACTCTTTGTCTTTGTCGGTAACAATAAGCTTGCTTACGGCTTTAGGTGTACGACGCCAGATTTCCGCAGGAATGCGCATTTCTTCTTTTGTGCCGTCTTCAAACGTTAGCTCAAGAATGATCGGCATTACCAAACCACCCTTGTTGCTGAAATCTAGCACGTAGTAGTTTTTATCTTCTTTCACCGCGCGTTCGAACGCTTTACGCTCCCAAGGCTCAAGATCTTTCAAGAATTTCTTGTACTTGTTACGCTCTTTGTTAGTTACGGTGTAACGATCGTTTTCGTCGTAGAAGTCACTGATATCTTCAAAGCGATCTACCCAAAGTTTTTTACCTTCTTCTTTGTTTCGAATATCGGTAAGTGACTTTGGTTTTTCCATTTCTGCTTCGCGTTCGCGAGCAAAATCGATATCTGGATCTTCAGTGTCTAAACGCAGCTTGTATACGCTGTCCAGACTAATGTCTACATGGTCTGTAGTGTAAAACCAACCACGCCAGAACCAGTCTAGATCAACGCCCGACGCTTCTTCCATAGTACGGAAGAAATCTGATGGTGTAGGACGCTTAAACATCCAACGCTGCGCGTATTCTTTAAATGCGAAGTCAAAAAGCTCGCGTCCAAGGATAGTTTCGCGAAGAATATTCAGTGCTACTGCTGGCTTAGTGTAAGCATTTGGGCCAAGGCGAAGTACAGAGTCAGACTGCGTCATAATTGGCACCTGTGTCTGAGACTTCATATAGCCTGTGATATCACGTGGCTCTACGCCCCATGGAATCGTTGGATCCCACTCGCGGCCAGCAACACCATCTAGGAAGCTGTTAAGACCTTCATCCATCCACGTCCACTGACGCTCGTCAGAGTTAACCGTCATTGGGAAATAGATATGACCTACTTCGTGAATAACCACGCCAATAAGGAAGCGTTTTTCAGCAAGCGAGTACGTGCGCGAACCATCGTCACGAAGTTCTGTGCGCGGGCCGTTGAAGGTGATCATGGGATATTCCATGCCGCCAACCGGGCCATTTACTGATTGGGCTACCGGGTAGGGGTAATCGAAGCTAAAGCGGCTGTAAACATCCATGGTGTGGATGATTGATTCTGTTGAATACTTCTGCCAAAGCTCACCACCTTCTTTCGGGTAGAAAGACATAGCCATAACTAATGGCTGGGTGTCACCGCCTTGCTGATAACCACGTGCGTCCCACGCGAACTTACGTGAAGATGCCCAAGCAAAATCACGAACGTTATCAGCTTTAAAGGTCCAGGTCTTAAGTTCAGTGGTACCTTCTTTTTCGTTCTCAATGGCTTCTTCTGGTGAAACGATGAACACGATGCGGTCAGCTTTTTCTGCCTTCTTCAGGCGGTCGCGCTGTGTCTTAGTTAACACGTCTTTCGGGTTTTGAAGCACACCTGTAGACGATACGATGTGGTCAGCAGGAACGGTAATATCTACTTCGTAGTTACCGAACTCTAGTGTGAACTCGCCACGGCCAATAAACTCTTTATTGGTCCATGCTTCGTAGTCAGTGTAGGCAGCCAGACGTGGGAACCACTGTGCTAGCAAGAAGATGTCGTTACCACCTTCACGCTCATCATCTGGGAAGTGCTCGTAACCTGCACGTGCTGAAACGGCGTCTTCTTCTACAATATTGAATGCAAAATCGATATCGAATGTAACTTTGCTACCCGGCTTTAACGGCTTTGCTAAGTCAACTCGCATTAAGGTACCGACCACTGTGTGACGTAGGTCATTACCTGCTTTATCTTCAACGCGAGAGATTGTATAGCCCAGTTCGTTGTCATCAACAAACTGCTGACGGCGCAATGCACCCATGCTTAGCTTAGCTGGCGCATCGCCGCTAGCAGCTTGCGTACCCGGCCCGCGGTTACCGATACCGCCAAACGTAGTTGTAAGGGCTGACATTGAGTCGTCGCGGAATTTGTTTTGGTCTAGCTGGATCCACAAGTACTTAAGCGTATCTGGCGAATTGTTGTGGTAGGTAATTGTTTCGCTTGCTTCAATGCGGCGCTTGTCTTCAAGTAGTTTTACGTCAATGTCGTAATCTACTTGCTGTTGCCAGTATTGATGACCCGGCTCACCGGCGGCGTTGCGGTAAACGTTTGGAGTAGGAAGAACTTCGTCCAGCTGACGGAATTTATCTTCGAAATCGCCTTTAGTTTGTTTAATAGCGGCGGCACTAGGAAGAGAAATCAGCATAGACAACACTGGCGCTAGCCAGAAAAAGTGTCGTTTTGCGGTGCTCATGCAGTTTCCTTGCAACTTGTAAGTTAGTATTGTTATAAGATAACACCGCCTAGTATATAAGTATGGCTGTCACAATCCAATTTTTTGACCGTAAACTAGCCATGTTTTAACGCAAAAAAACTGTAACAGATCGTTTTGTTTCGTGCCTCAACTGTCGTATTCTTAAGCTCTTGTTTTCTTTTTTCTTCCCCCTATGAACCGTTTTAATTGGCAACGTGCCGTTATAAAAGTTGGCAGTGCGCTTATTGCTCCTGAAGGCAATGAATGTAGTGGCCGCTATCTGTTGTCTCTTGCACGATTTATCACTGCAAGCCGCGACGCTGGAAAAGAAATTATTCTTGTCTCATCAGGCAGTGTTGCTGCAGGCCGCAGCAAGGTAAAGGTGCGCCACAATGCGTCTATTGCCGAGAAGCAGGCCATGGCTGCAATTGGCCAAAATCTAATGATGGCCAACTGGCAGCGCTTTTTCGACTTTCCCTGTGCGCAAGTTTTACTGACCGCGGATGATTTGCGTGATAGAACCCGCTACGTAAATATCAAAAATACCTTACGTGAAATATTGAATCATCAGGCTTTGCCTATTGTGAATGAAAATGACACGGTAGCCGTTAATGAACTTAAAGTCGGAGACAATGACAACTTAGGCGCCTATACGGCATTAGTTGCCCAAGCTGATACCTTGATTATTTGTTCTGATATCGACGGCTTGTTTACCGCTGACCCAAGAAAAGATGCCAACGCCACACTCATTCCACAGGTGGATAAAATAGACAGCACCATTTACAACCTTGCAGGTGGCGCGGGAACTGCGGTAGGAACTGGGGGTATGCGCACAAAAATTGAAGCGGCAGATAAGTGCACCAGCAGCGGTATTCAAACCCTTATTGTAAACGGACGCAAAGGCGAAACCTTCGATACCTTACTTGAAGGTAAAGTGCCGGGAACATTATTCAATGCAAGTAGCACTCCCGCCAGTGCGCGCAGATTGTGGCTTACCCATACGCTTAAAACTGCCGGACAAATAGAAGTTGATAGCGGTGCAAAAGACGCCTTAGTGCGAAAAGGCGCGGTGACGCTGTTGAAGTGGTGTGCCAAGGGGAAATTATTGCCAAGGGGCTTTGCTTGTATAACGCAAAAGACTTACGCCTTATAAAAGGGAAAAAGTCGAAAGAGATAGCCAATGTGTTAGGTTATGAAACCACTGACGTTGCTGTTCACCGAGACGATATGGTGCTTTATTCATAGGCGCAGTGGCGACTAGAACTGCAACTCACTAACGGCTTTGCCGCACTTATGTGAGTATTCGTTTATCGATACTTTTTTTGCGTTAGCTACACCGTCGAATTTAGATAAGCCAAGGAATGATCATGACTGATATTACCCCGACACTTGCCGATTACCCTTACAAAGTCACTATCGCCACCCGTTGGCAAGACAATGATGCGTACGGACATATCAACAATGTTGTGTACTACGGTTTCTTTGATACCGCGGTGAATCGCTTTTTAATTGAAGAAGGTGGACTGGATATACACAACGGACAAACCGTGGCGTATGTGGTGAGCAGTCAGTGTCAGTACATCGCACCAGCGGCTTACCCTGAAGACATTTTTGTAGGCTTGCGCGTTATCAAAATTGGTAGAAGTTCAGTGACTTATGGTCTATCGGTTTATGCCGGAGAGAATAAGCGACGCGTGGCTCACGGCCAATTTGTACATGTGTTTGTAGATAGAAAAACCGACAAGGCCATTCCCATTCCAGTCAACATCAAAACGGCGTTAGAATCGATTGTGGAAGTGATGTAGGGCGTGGCAAAAATGACGAAACACAATGCATCACAAGCGATGAGCAACGGCAAACAAAAGCAGGTTGTCTTTCTAGACGCCGAAACCATGGATTTACCCAGCCTTGATACCTCTTCACTCGATGACGTACAAAACAATTTCGACGCCGCGATTACGCTTCATCAACAAACTCAAGCCGAAGACGTGGCCGAGCGCATTAAAAATGCCGATGCTGTGCTGGTTAACAAAGTCGTGCTACAAGCCAAAGATTTACAGCAGGCCAGTCAGCTTCGCTATATTGGCGTAACTGCGACCGGCATGAACAATATCGACCGTGATTACTGCGAACAAGCCGGTATTATCGTTCAAAATGTAGAGGGCTACGGCACAGACAGCGTCGCTCAACATACCTTGACCTTGGCACTAAATTTGGCCACCAATTTCGTGGCGTATCAGCGCGATGTGCGCAACCAAGCATGGTCTGCTTCTTCTCATTTCTGCTTACTCAATCACCCCGTGGTGGAATTGGCGGGCAAACATGCCGTGATTGTAGGTCATGGAGAGCTTGGAAAGCGTGTAGAGGCATTGTTTAAGGCTATGGGTATGCAGGTGAGTATCGCTGCTCGCCCAGGTAAACAAGACGACCCTCGTCCAAGCCTTGAAGCGCTACTACCTGATGCTGATTTGATAAGTCTTCATTGCCCGCTTACTGAAGCCACCGATAAACTTATTAACGCCGATACATTGTCGCTGATGAAGCCAACCGCTTTTCTCATTAATACGGCTCGCGGCGGTTTGATTGATGAGGAGGCACTCTATCATGCGCTTAAAAACAACCAAATTGGTGGCGCGGGATTAGATGTTCTAAGTGTCGAGCCCCCGCCTGTTGATCATATATTGCTCAAAGAGGCGCTACCTAACTTGCTGGTTACGCCGCATAATGCGTGGATTGGTAATGGCGCTAGGCAAAAATTGCTCAATAGCGCTATCGCCCATTTATCTGCCCACTTATCTTCTTGTTCATCAAATCCTCAGGGTTAGAGCGCCGGTATGAATAACGCGACCTTATTTGCCCTGTGCTGCTTGATTTGGGGCTCAACCTGGATAGCTATCACTTATCAAATAGGGCATACCTCTGAAACCTTTGCCATTGCGCTACGTTATTTATTGGCGTCAGCTTGCTTGGGGGCTTATTGTGTTATTAGACGTTTGCCGCTTAAACTACCAGTACATGTTCATGTGAAAATGGCCGCAGTCGGCCTCTTTTTATACAGTTTAAATTACACGCTGCTGTATATGGCGCAAGCGCACATTATTAGCGCGCTGTTAGCCCTCATGAGCTCTTGTATTATCTACATCAACGTTGTGCTTCGGCGCTGGTGGCTGAAAGAGCCGATAAGAAAAGAAGTGGTTATAGGCGCGACGTTTGGCTTGCTGGGCATTGTGTGTTTATTTGTACCTGAGTTTTCCAAAGTCTCCATGGATGCGGCGCTTGCCACCGGCCTCGCCATTGCGTTTGTCAGCTTTTTCTGCGCCTCAACAGGTAACGTTATCTCCGAGCGTATATTGACCTCGGGTACGCCTGTTATCCAAATGAATTTCTATGCCATGAGCTACGCCATGGTGCTGCTTTTCATCACTTCACTGGCAATGCCGGGTAAGTTGGTCATTCCTACCCATACCGAGTTCTATCTGTCGCTGCTTTATCTGGCTATCTTTGGCTCTGTGTTTGCGTTTGGCGCGTACATGAAACTGTTAAAGCAAATGGGCGCTGACAAGGCTGCGTATGTGGTCTTGGTATACCCCATGGTTGCACTGGTTATTTCCACGTTTTTTGAAGGCTATACCTGGAGCGTGCTATCTGTAGTTGGGGTAGTGATTGTGCTGGTAGGCAACGCTATTGCAATGGGGAAAGTTCCCCGCTTTATGCGTCGCCCACCGGTGTCGAGCTAGGGTCTGGTCAAATCGTTTATTTGAGCGCGTTGATTTTCTTATTCAGTTCATAAGCTGGCTCGGTAACAATGGTTTCAAGGGTTTCGATTCGCGCCATCAAAGCTTCAATCTGCGCATCTTTTTCCTCTAAACGCTGCTGCTGTTTGTCGGTCACGCTTTTAACGAAAGGGTTGCTGCACTCGCCGTTCATCCAGTCGTTTAATCGCCACTGAAATTTTGCGTCTAGGTAGCTTGCCAAAAGCACAAGCGACGTAAGGCTGCCAATTAACAAAACTAAACTTAATGTAGACATAGTGTTTTCCTAATCCAAATTTCAAGGTTGAAGGCTTTTAGGGAAAATGCCCTAAACGCACGTTAGTGCACTTACTGTTTTCACTAGTCATTTGTTGCTTAAAAAAATTACAGCATTGATGAAAAAAGTTTGTAATAAAAATTCCTATGGGCAGACTGATAGAAGTAACACAATAAAATAACAATAGTTTTTGTGATTAGGGATGTGACGTTGGGGCAGGGTTTTGAAGATGTTTTTGTGCAATACGGGGCAATTTTAAGCCGTGTAGCCAACAGCTATGAAGCAAACGAGGCGATGCAGCAAGAATTATTGCAAGAAATTGCTATTGCCGTCTGGCAGGGACTGTCTCGCTTTAAGGGCGATAGCAGCGTGAAAACCTATATTTTGAAGATAGCTCACAACCGCGCAGTTACTCACGTAGCAAGTCAAGTGAAGCGTCTCGATACCCATCAATATGACCACGATGATCTTGGTTCTGACGGGTTCGCGAGTAATACCCACTCACCAGAAGAAATGTCTAGCCAGCACCAGTCGCTAGAGCGCTTGTTGCGCGCAGTACGGGCGCTACCACTTCAATCAAGGCAAGTGCTTACACTTTCTCTTGAAGGCTTAAGTTACGATGAAATTGCAGACGTATGTGGTCTGACTAAAAACCATGTTGGCGTGATATTAAAACGCGCCAAGCAAAGTATCATGCAGGAGCAACCGCATGCATAACTCAGATAAAGAGAATCAAACGAACCCGCCCGTATTAGACGATGAGCAAAACGATGCCCTATCTGCACTATGGCAAGCTCAGCCAGTTACGACTATTGATCTTGAAGAAGTAAAAGCCAGTTTAAGCAGTGAGCGGACAAAGCAACGCTGGTATATGTTGGTAGACTCTTTAGCGTTTATCCCAGCGGTCTACGTACTAGTTATTACCTGGGAAGAATTCACTTTTGTCGCTCAGGCAATGTTTATCTTTATGCTGATTACTGCTCTTCCCCTGCTTGTGTACCAGCTATGGCTAAGAAGAGTGGCTGCGTTCTCAAAAGACACTCAAACCGCTGACCATCTGATGCAGCTTACAAAGCAAATTAAGAATAACGTAAAGATTGCGGTTATCACTAAACACTCGACATGGACTGCAGTGTTATTTGGGTGTGGTTTTTTGTTGGAACGCTATTTCTATGGAGAGCTTACTCCAGAGAAAATTGTGAAAATGACCATAGTCATGACTTCCATAAGCATTGTGATGCTGGGGTGGTATGTGTGGGCGAGCAAAAGACAAAAGCGCTTTGAGCGTCAACTCGAAACGCTTGAGAAGATGGCGCAGCAGCGCTAAGGATGCAAGGGTGCACCAATGCGACGTTTTGAGTTTGGGCGCTTAGTTTTTACTAGAAGTGTCAGAAGCGCCCACTTCATCATCCCGCGCTTTTGGTGAGCTTTCACTACTGTCGTTAGATTCACCGTCGTCTTCATCTTCATCACTATCTTTACGGGTTCTGTTATCGCCCGAGAAGAATTCGTAATAAAGATCTAACGCAAACTCCGACTGGTCTTCAAGCGTAGTTTGAATGGCCTCTAAATATAAACTTGGTAAAAGCTGATATTTTACCGCTAAGTCAGGCGGTAGTTGTCTGCGTCTTAGTGTACTACTGGCATCGTTTTGCCTTAATCCAACATCTACGTTGTATTCCACAGATAGTCGTTCGTTAATTTGCCCTGTTACTGACAGTAAGTCTTCGTTAGTGCTTAAACTAAAATCGTCTATTCCCAGCGCGCTTCCCACCTGCCCTGTTAAGGTCTTCGTATTTGACAAGCCAAAGCCTAATAACAGTGAAGCATAGTTTGGATCTTGTGTTCCCGAGTTCGGGCCTGAACCTGTGAGCAAGTAAGACAGCACGCCCTGCTGATCCATTGCAGGCTCTGAAAACAGATTGATGCTTGGCGAATCGGCTGCCCCGTCAATGCGAATTCCCGCAATTACGTCGTCATCGGTTTTAGCCGGGTCGCGGATGGCTTCAACCAGTAACAACGGCTGGTCGATAGGGCCGTTGAATTGCACCTCACCGGTTTGGATAATTAACTGTTGTCCGTAAGCACTGTAGCGCCCATTTAAAATTTGGAGGTCACCATAACCCACGAGTGCAGGTTGGGTGTTCACACGGATACCGCCATACAGACTGGCGGTAAGACCAAACGCTTCCAGCTTCACCTCTTGGGTTTTGTTTTTGTCGATGTTAACCAGTACTGAGGCATGAATAATATCTAAAGGCTCCTCTCTATCGGGTTCGCCTCGAAGGTGTACGTCTTTCGATGGAGAAACTGCACTCTCAGGAAGCGATTCTATTTCGATGCGCGCCCACGGAATATTCACCTCACCATTTACATCCACTTTTTCTTTTGTGGCGGCTATATCGATATTGGGCGACACCTTAAGTCGGATATTAGGCTGACGAATTTCGAAACCATTTCCTTTTAAATTGAAAGTAGCGCTGGGGTTAGATG
>LUME01000132.1_pt1 | contig 18918 bp, 20 predicted proteins | sample 729951 | NCBI WGS metagenome assembly LUME01 (sample SAMN03860271, study PRJNA289734) | marine metagenome | biome: seawater column; feature: ocean; material: water; isolation source: Red Sea water column Station 34 - depth 200m | place: Saudi Arabia: Red Sea | collected 2011-10-15 | depth 200 m | reverse complement strand
TTATTTATAATTTTTTATTCTGAAAATGGTGGTGATTCATGGACGGATGTGAGTGGTAATTTAGAAGAAAATGTAAGCGGAAGAGGGAATGGACCGTCCGTTCGAGATGTATATATTTATCCATTGAAAACAGGGTATAAATATTTTGCGGCTACCAGTACGGGCCTGTATTCTACCGATCAATTGGATGGTACCAGCACGGTTTGGGCGCAAGAAGGCGCATCCACCATCGGTAATGTGGTTGTGGATATGATTGATGGCCGTCCTGCCGATGGATACGTGGCCATTGCTACCCATGGGAACGGCATGTATTCAGCGAATTTTGGTGGTGATGTGCTGTCCGTGGATGATCCTGATTTGCCAACGTCTTTTGAATTGGCAGAGAACTATCCGAACCCATTTAATCCATCGACACAAATTCCTTTTACCTTAAATAAAGGCGGCATCGTTACCTTAAAAGTATTTGATATAGCCGGTCGTGAAGTGGCCACTTTGTTCCATGGTGAAAAGTCAGCGGGTGCGCATCATGTCACTTGGAATGGTAAAGATGGATTCGGGAATCAAATGCCCTCAGGCATGTATATCTATCGGATTGAATCCAATGGATTGGTTCAATCGAAAAAGATGCAGTTGCTGAAGTAGATAACTAAGATCTAAGGTAGGAGGCGCCGTTTACGTCCACAATGGCGCCGGTGAGAAAATCATTCCCATCTGATGCAAGCCAGAGGGCGGTTCGTGCCACTTCTTCCGGTTTGGCCACACGATTCAATGGACTTTGGGCTTTAATATCATCATTGACCATATCTTTTACACGATCCGTTTCAACGAATCCCGGGGCGATTGTATAAACAAAAATATTATCTTTAGCCAAAGCTTGGGCCATGGATTGGCCTAACGCATTCAATCCCGCTTTGCTGGCGCCATAGGCCGGTGCTTTGGGCTCTCCTCGAAATGCACCGCGAGACGAAATATTTACAAATTTCCCACCGCCATTTTTTTGCATGGCCTTTGCCGCGCAAAACATAAGGTAAGCAGGACCCAACAGATTGGCACTGATAGTTCGATCCCATACATCTTGCCATTGATTATAATCGAGAGCATCAAATTCGAATTGTTCTACAACAGCCGCATTGTTAACCACCACATCGAGAGTACCAATAGAATTCACCATGGATTTAACAGCACGAGGGATTGATAGGTCTGATTGAATGATGGCGTGACCATTCCCGGATAAAGATTTAAGTGTATCTTCCGCACCAGATTTATTGCTGTTGTAGTGGATGATTACATTTCCATTGGCTTTCGCAAAAGCCTGAGCAATGGCCCGGCCTATCCCGCCGGATGCGCCGGTGACCAAAATGGTTTTTCCTGTGAAATCAATCGTCATGGGATAATGATTTAAAATATTGAACCAGTGCCACTACCTCAATTCCCATCCCCAAAAGAAGGGAGACTATGGCTGTCGGTTTCAAGAAATTAAGGTGTGTCCATACAAAGAGTGCGTATAAAAGAATGCCAGCTCCAATAAAGTATTTTCCGATGCGGTGAAAGGGGCTGGAGGCGTCCATCCGTTTGATGCTTTTTGGGTATTCCTTTTGGACCCAATCGTCTAATTCTTTCTTTTCTTCCGGTGTCATCCTCATGATGTGACCGTTAAAATTGTTTTCAAGTGTTCTTCTAATCTCCCCTTTGGTCTTTCAACAATTCTGCCAATTTCTTTTCCATTCCGATAAAATATGAATGTGGGGGTGTTGGTGATTCCGAATTCAGAATAGTTCTTGAAGTATCCTTTTTTCTTTTTGTTCAATCCCACAATGATGATTTGAGATTCACTCAATTTTAGCCCATCCCAAACCTTATAAAATCGGGGAACTTCACGTTTGCTGTCGTGGCACCATGTACCCATAAAAATCCGGACTGAAATATCATTTAGATTTAATGAAGTCAACTGCGATAAATTGGGTGAATAGGCATCATAATTTTTCTTAAACCAAGGATGAGCCTCGTGGGTCATGAGCAATTCTTGATTCAGTTGGCCATAGTGGTAATGATCCTCAAAAATATATTGAGGGGATGTTTTCGGGCTGGCGCATCCTGAAATCATTAAACATGTCATTGAAATGAAAAGATATTTATGCATTTTTCTTTCGCCAACTTCGCCATCCAAAGATATTAAGAAACACCAAAACAATGGATAAAAATGCCACTGAGTTCGAATGGATCAAAATGGCATAAATGAGCATGAAAGAATTGCCAAAAAGCCAAACAATCCAGGAATAGATGTATTGTTTTGCATTTAAATAATATCCTGTTAGAAGGAGGGCAGTGGCTACCCATCCAAGCCATTCAATGTATTGCATGGGGTATCTTAGTCGCTGAATTTAGATCCCGCGGGAGATCGGTATTTTTGAAATGGAATTTTCAATAAAGTGGGGATATGCCAAGTCTCTTTATGTTTCATGTGGGTATCCAAGCCGTAGGTGAGTTCATCCATAGTGTTAACCTTGATAGCGGTGCCCAAAAGGTGATCCCAAATGGAGAATATATTGCCGTAATTCCGATCGGTGTGGGGGAGGGTAAAATGATGGTGGATTTTATGAAAATGAGGGGTTACAAAAATGGGCGAAAATATTTTTTCTATCCATGGGCGGGATTGAATATTGGCATGGGTCAAATGGGCAAAAAATCCGGAAGTCGTCTGATACAGCATCACAATGCCGAAGGATGCCCCGGAAACAAAGACGGCCAGTGCGGTGAACAGGAGTCTCATAATGCTTTCACCGGGATGGTGTCGCAGTCCTGATGTGACGTCGATCTCTTGATCTGTATGGTGGATGACATGAAATCCCCACATCCATTTTACTTGGTGTTCAATCCAATGGATGAGCCAAGCGCCAATGAGATCCAGAATGAGAAACCCCAGGATCACCTTAAGCCATAAAGGCATGGCGAAGAGATTGAGCAATCCTGTTTGGTTGGCGGCATTATAGTCGGACGCTTTTAAAATGATAAAAGCCCCAGCCAGATTGATAAGTAATGTAGTGAGTGTGAAAAAAAGATTTAAAGCCACATGCTTTACTTTATTCGCCCTAAATCGAAAAAGGGGAATCCCTGCTTCTAAGAGCAGAAAAAAGGTCAATCCACCCACCAGAATAATCGTGCGATGAGTAACGGGAATGGTCTCGAAGTATTGGATGAGTGATTCCATGGGCGGTGAATTTACTTTGATTGTAACTATTTATTTCATGCGAAAATAAGTTATAAACCCCCTTTAGTGGCTGTTTTTTACTATAGTTTCTTAATTTATAAATCTTAGATTGTTTCATATCTATGAACCCAAAAGGAGAAAAATAATGAAAACGATGAAACTCTTACTTTCTACATGTTTAATTGCAACGAGCCTGTTATTTGCTAGTGATCAATCTGAAGTTACTGATGTAGTTAAAAAACATTGGGAGTATCAAAATAAAAAGAATTGGAAGAAGTTTGTGAGCACCATGCATTCAAGTGGTACCATGAATGGCGACTCAAATGGTTCTTTCTGGTATTTGCGTGAATCAACCGTAGCAGCAGTCACGGCAGATCAGTCTTCGGATAACGAATTTAATTTCAGGCATATTACTACCTGGTCGGTTCATATAAAATCAACGGTGTCGAAAAGAATGATTATCGAACAAGAGTCAGTCAGATATTTGTTAAAGAAAAAGGAAATTGGAAAGTCAAAGCTGGCCACTATACACCATTGCATAGCGGTAGCGGGATTCCAAATTAATAATACTCATAATTATAAAGCCCCCTTTTGGGGGCTTTATTGTTATTGGTAAAATAAAACCTGATTGAATCATAATTACTGTGTCCAGAAAAAATATTTTTTCAAAATCTAGATGAAATTTATTTGGATAATACTAATTATGATTTCCCCTATTGCTGGACAAGACTGGCCTGCTTTGAATCGTTATAGTTCTGATAACAAGTTACTTGGTTTACCTAAAGCTGATGAAAAAAGAGTTGTATTCATGGGAAACTCAATAACAGAAAGCTGGAGTGTATATCAACCAGAGTTTTTTGAGGGAAAAAGTTATATTAATCGAGGAATAAGCGGGCAAACCACACCACAAATGCTAATTAGATTCAGGCCGGATGTGATCGATCTAAAGCCTCAAATAGTTGTTATCTTGGCAGGAATAAACGATATTGCTGGAAACACCGGTCCATCTACAGAAAAAATGATAGTTGATAATATTATCTCAATGGCTGAATTGGCCAAAAGTAATTCAATTGATGTGATAATTTGTTCAATTTTGCCGGCCAATGATTTCTCTTGGAGTCAAAACCAAAACCCTTCGCCAAAAATTTTAGCAGTTAATCAGGCTTTAAAGAAATACTCCAAAATTAATGGAATGGTGTACCTTGATTACTATACATCCATGGTGAATGAACAAGAAGGATTAATCAAAGACTATGGTCTGGATAGTGTGCATCCGAACAAAAAAGGGTACCAGGTTATGTCAAAATTATTAGAAAAGAAAATAATCGAAATTTTAAATTAAATTTTTCTCAAATAGATAAAATAAAAGCCCCCATTGAACCAATGGGGGCTTTTATTTAATACATTATTTTAATTATCTAACTAAAAAGCATATCCTAAGCTTAATCCTCCAGTTGGTACGCCGCCTGCCTCACCTAGCATCAGAAAGTAGCCATTCAATCTGAAAATTAAACCTCCAGTATCTTTTTGGTATCTATACCCAACTCCACCATAAAAGGTTGTGAGGCCTGCATCAAGCTCTAAACCTAGTAAATCGATAGATGATGTAAAATTCAATATATTTACACCTCCACCTATTTCGAGCTTATGATTATTTCCCATAAGATAATTGGCACCAATTGGAATTGCAGATACAGTGATACTCTCGTCATACTCGTCAGTCACTGTAATACCACCATATCCAACTCTTAAAGAGAGTTTTTCACCTAACATGCGCTCATAGTTGATAGAACCTAGTATTCCGGGGCCAAGTGCCTCACCATAAATCATATTTTGACCATATGAAATACAAGAGATAGCAATCAATGTTAATGTAACTTTTTTTAACATTTGAACTCCTTTTGTTCTTAATTCATAAAACCTATGGATAATTAGTGGTTATAACAAGAAATTAAAGGCGTCCATCACGACTCCAGCGTATAAAAAAAACCCCATCTCTCGATGGGGTTTCTGTGCGGGACTGACGAGACTTGAACTCGCGACCTCCGGCTTGACAGGCCGGCGTTCTAACCAACTGAACTACAGCCCCATTTTATAAAAATCTTTAGGATTCATCTTGGGGCGCTTTTTCACGATAAACCAAGGCCAGGGGAATGATAACCACATATCCTAAAAAGAGGAAAATGGGTGCCAGGGTCAAGCTTTGAAAGCTGTTGACCGTCCCTGAAGCCATGAGGGCATAACCGACCAAAAGGGCAGACACACCCACAGCAAATAGGATATAATTTGTTTTCCCAAATGCCCATCCTTCAAATAGGTGAACATTATTTTTACTGTTTTTATCGTTCATAGCGGCGGCAAAATTACAGACATCGGCAAGGGAGACCAATCAGTTTTTTCTAATATTTGCACTCAAATGGGCCCTTTTGGGCCCTTATAAGATTTTATACAATATGTTTTGCCATGGATGGTAAAACATCAATAATTTTCGCCCCCGTAAAAGATGAAAAAACTTCAATTTCATCCAAGTCAAAGTTTCATCGGAATCATGGCGGCGGTAGTTGTGGGTATAATGCTGGCTTTCTATAGTTTGGTTTTATTCTGGCCCCAAGGTAATCCATATGATTCGGTGAAGGTGACCGTCCCAAAAGGCGCTTCTCTCAAAGAGGTTAGTGCAAGCTTGCAGGATAAAAATGTTATTCGCAACGAACGCTCCTTTTTACTAGCGGTGAAGACATTGGGGTATGAAAAAGACATCCCTGCAGGCCGATTTAAATTGGTCAAGGCAGCCACCAACTTTGACATTATTGATCAATTGGTGAATGGAGTTCATGTCAATAACCGAGTGACAGTTCTGGAAGGGTGGTCCATTCGTGTTATTGCAAAGGAACTGGAAGAGAAATTGGGGATGGATCCGAAAGCTTTTGAAGAAGCCTGTCGGAACGAACTGCTGCTTTGGAAATTGGGTATTGAAGGCGAATCGGTAGAGGGATATCTTTTCCCCAATACCTATCGGTTCTCAGAGGATGAAACGCCTCAGGAAATCATCGAACGTATGGTGGATGAATACAAAAATAATGTAACCGATGATTTACGGCGAAAGATGGCTGATATGGGCATGTCGGAAACCGAAGTGCTCACTCTGGCATCCATAATCGAAGGAGAAGCCATTTATGATCGAGAACGGCCCATCATTTCAGGTGTGTACCATAATCGGTTGCAGATGGGCATGCGGCTCCAGGCAGATCCAACTATTCAATATATTATTGAAGGATCACCGCGCCGGCTATTGAATAAAGATCTGCAAATAAAATCGCCTTACAATACATACTTGAATGATGGATTACCACCGGGACCGATCAATAATCCGGGGATTGAATCCATTAGAGCGGCGTTGAATCCGGCGGAAACGAATTATTTGTATTTTGTTGCGAAAGGGGATGGATATCATACCTTTTCTAAAACGAAAGCAGAGCATAATAAGGCGAAACGTCAATTTCAAAAAGTGAGACGTGAAGCGAAAAGAAAAAAATTGAATAAAGGGTAAATTAACATTCAATGAGTAAAAGCAACTTAAATCGCATCCAAAAAGCAGCCGTAGAATCCTTTGGCCGCCCTGTATTGATTTTTGCAGGTGCAGGCAGTGGCAAGACCCGTGTATTGACCCACAAAATTGCCCATCTCATTGAAAACAATCTCGTCCCGGCCGAACATATTTTAGCGGTGACATTTACCAATAAAGCGGCCCTGGAGATGCGAAAACGGGTCAATGGCCTTCTAGGAGAAAAGCAAGCCCAAGTGAATATGGGTACTTTTCATTCCATTTGTGCGCGTATCCTCCGTAAAGAAATTCATCACCTTGGGTTTACACACGATTTCTCCATTTTTGATGTGAAAGACCAGATTGCTTTGGTCAAAGTCGTGATTGAAGCCATGGATATTCCCAAAAATTATGTAACTCCGCAGGAAGTCCGCCATAAAATCAGTTACTTCAAAAATAAACTGATTCATCCCGATGAGGTGAAAAGAAAAGCACACCTGGTTATCGAAAAAACCTACGCCGCGATTTATAAGAATTACCAGAAGGCATTAAAAGAAAATAATGCTGTCGATTTTGATGATTTGCTCCTCTTGCCACTTGAAATATTCGAAAAGCATCCCAATGTATTAAAAAAATACCGTCAACTTTGGGGGTACATTTTGGTGGATGAATATCAGGATACAAATAAGCCCCAGTTTATGCTGGTTAAATATTTGGCCCAAGAACATCAGCAAATATGCGTCGTAGGTGATGATGATCAATCCATTTATGCATGGCGCGGGGCTGACATTAGAAATATCCTGAATTTTGAAAAGAATTTTGGGAATTGTGAAGTGTTCAAGTTGGAAAAGAATTACCGTTCAACAGGGCATATTCTTGAAGCCGCTGCTACGGTTGTAAAAAATAATGAAAACCGCGCACCAAAAGATTTAATTCCCCATAATGGTGCCGGTGAAAAGCTGGGTCTGATTGAAACCAACGATGAGATGGAAGAAGCAGATGCAGTGGTCAATGCATTGGAAAAAGAGATTAAACTGCAAAAACGTAATTTTAGTGACTTTGCTATTCTCTATCGGACCAATTCCCAATCTCGAGCCTTGGAAGATGCATTTCGTCGCTCCGGTATTCCTTATAATATTGTGGGTGGCGTTCGATTCTATGAACGTAAAGAAATTAAAGACCTCATAGGCTATCTTTCTCTTATTGTGAACCCAAAAGATACAATTTCACTCCGTCGTGTCATCAATTTTCCACCACGGGGAATTGGCATCAAAACGGTGGATAAATGTGTCATCCAAGCCGAAGCTGACAAAAAAGAAATGATCGATGTGCTGAATGCGCCTGAATCCATGGGCATCCGCGGCAAACAAGCCGATTCGCTCACCGCCTTCTACAATATCATTAAAAAGTATAACGAACTATTACCCAAGCTAAATGCAGGAGAATTGGTACGCACCTTAATTGAAGAAACGGGCATCAAAAAATTCTATAAAGAGAGTTCAGGACCGGAAGATGCAGAACGATTTGACAATGTAATGGAATTCCTGAAAAGTGTGGATGATTTTATGGTCCGTGAACCGGAAGGCGGCCTCTCTCAATTCCTTGAAGAGGTATCCCTATTGACCGATTTGGATCAATGGAATGATGAGACGAATCGTGTCACTTTAATGACACTGCACGCAGCGAAAGGGCTGGAATTCCCTGTGGTATTCATTACCGGGCTTGAAGATGGTCTTTTTCCCATGTATAGCGCCTTAGAAACCAAAGATAAATTGGAAGAAGAGCGGCGATTATTTTATGTGGGTCTCACACGGGCCATGCATAAAGTATATTTAATGTATGCAAATCACCGGCGGCGGATGGGATCGGATGACCTCTATGGCATGGTGTCTCGTTTTGTGCATGAAGTGCCCGAAGAAAAATTAGAAAAAATTTCATTTACATCTGCACTCACACGGAAAGTGGTAGGGGGCAAGCCGGGCCGCCATACCAAAACAGCCGTGAGCCGGACTGTGGTTGCGTTTGACGACTTCCAAGTAGGAGATTTCGTGGAGCATGCCATTTTCGGTATCGGCAAAGTAATGGCATTAAGCGGCCAAGGTGAAAACCAACGTGTGGGCATCGTGTTTAAAGACGGGTTGAAAAAGAAACTCGTCGTCAAATTCGCCAACCTTAAAAAAGTCGACACACCCGAAGGATAATATTTTCGATTAGGTGGGTGGATTATTATTCCATCCTATGGTTACTTAAGCTTAAGTTCTGAGACTCATTATCAATAGCAGCGGAAAGAAATGTCATCACCCAATCAGCTGAAAAAAGCATTAAAAGAAGAAGGCTTACGATACACCCAGCAACGGCAATCCATTTGGAATGAAATGTGTGCAACGGATGAACATCGTGACGCCGAAGAAATTTATCTATCACTTCGGAATGAAGGGATGAGTGTATCCCGTGCAACCGTATATCGAACGATTGATGTATTGGTGAAAAATAATTTGGTTCGGAAATTAGAGTTGGGCGATGGCCGGGCACGGTATGAGCATAAAATGGATTTGGAACACCACGACCACCTCATTTGTGTTCAATGTGGTAAAATTGAAGAATTCATGGATGAAACGATTGAAGAAATACAGGAAAAGATTGTGAATGATCTCGGTTTCAAACTCATTCGTCATATTCATCAATTATTTGTGATTTGTAACAACTGCCGATAGCCATGACCTTAACGGACCTGTCCCCGGGGGAAACAGGGATTATCCTAAATATAGAAGCAGACACGACTCTGTCGAACCGACTGAGGGAATTGGGTCTCTTAGATGGCATTGCCGTACGCATGGTTAAAATGGCCCCATTAAAAGGGCCCGTTGAAATCAAGGTCCATCATTCATACTTATCGATCCGTTGGGATGATGCCCAGACAATTAGACTACAATCATGAAACATCATTTTGCTTCATCCTCTAATACAGGCAGCCGCGATGGTGAACATTGGGTGGCAATTGTGGGTAATCCCAATTGCGGTAAAACGGCTATATTTAACCTCCTTACTGGATTAAATCAAAAAGTATCCAACTATCCCGGCATCACTGTCGAGAAAAAAGAGGGTTTCGCCAGAACCGATGACGGTGATTTTCGTCTATTAGATTTACCCGGGACTTATAGTTTATCAGCTGAATCTTTCGATGAAGAAATTGTATCGGAGCAAATAGACCAATGGGCCAAAGGAATGGCACCCCCATCGGTTATCATTTCAGTGGTGGATGCGACTAATCTTGGGCGAAACCTTTATCTCACATCCCAATTACAAGATTTGAATATCCCCATCGTTATTGCCCTAAATATGGTGGATCAGCTTGAGGATCATACTCAAATTGATGCTGATAAACTGGCATATGAAATGGGTGTGGCAGCGGTCATACCGCTTTCGGCAAAATTGAATGAAGGGCTAGACAATTTAAAAAATGCCGTTGTCAATGCTAGAAAAGGAAAACAATCCCCTTTGGATTCACCCCCCTGGATGGATTCAGAAATGGTATCCGATTTAAAATCAACAGAACATAATGGATATGTATCCGCGCGGTTTGGTTTGGCCCAGTCCATGAGGAATAAAATTCAATCGGGGACGATGGATGGAGATCAAGAAGCTATATTGCGATACCGTTGGATAGATGATATTTTATCTCAAGTTACACATCGTGGAGCCGAAACGCCATTGGCATCATCTCGCAGTGAACAGTGGGATAAAATTTTAACCCACCAGTGGGGTGGGCCACTCATATTTGTGGGAATTTTATACTTCATTTTTCAATCCATTTTCACTTGGGCCACCGTACCCATGGATATGATTCAATTGGGTATGGATAATTTCAGCACATTTTTGGTAAACAATATGCCTGAGGGAATGCTTCGTGATATTCTTGTTGAGGGTATTATTGGTGGGGTGGGAGCCATCGTGATTTTTCTTCCCCAAATTTTGATTTTAAGTTTTTTTCTTACACTTTTGGAAGATACAGGATACATGGCTCGCGTGGCCTTTATGTTAGATAAAGGTATGACAAAAATGGGCCTCCATGGAAAATCGGTTTTGCCCCTTATGAGTGGTTATGCCTGTGCCATCCCGGGCATTATGTCAACCCGAACCATCGATAGCTGGAAGGAGCGTTTGGTTACCATTCTTATTTTACCTCTCATGAGCTGCAGTGCACGGTTGCCGGTGTATACATTGCTTATTGGCGCATTTATTCCTTCAGTTACGGTAGGTGGTTATTTTAACCTGCAAGGGCTGACATTAGTCCTCATGTATTTTTTAGGGACGGTAGTAGCATTGATTTTGGCAAAAGTATTTAGCAAATGGGTCGGTGAAAAATCATCCTCGTCATTTGTTATGGAATTGCCTCCCTATCGTGCGCCCATTCCCAAATCCGTTTTGCGTCATGTATTCATCCGGGGAAAATTATTTTTAGTAAATGCAGGAAAGGTGATTATGGCTATTTCCATTGTGCTGTGGTTTCTGGCATCCTTTCCAAAAGTGGATAATCCTAACTCGGATGTGAACCCCATTCAGCATAGTTATGCAGGCCAAATTGGCCATGCCATGGAACCGGTCATTCGTCCACTGGGGTTTGACTGGAAAATCGGTATCGGTTTATTGACATCATTTGCAGCAAGAGAAGTGATGGTGTCTACCATGGCCACCATTTATAATGTAGAAGATGCAGGGGAGGAAGCGGTGAACCTCAGAGAAGCCATGCAAACGGATGTGCATCCTGAAACGGGAGCACCTACCTATACGCCGTTGGTGGCGCTGGCACTCATGGTATTTTATGTATTTGCAGCCCAATGCATGGCCACATTTGCTATAGTTCGGCAAGAGACCAATTCATGGAAATGGCCCATGTTTATGGTGGTGTATATGACCGCATTGGCTTATTTTGGCGCCATGGCTGTCTATCAAGGCGGAAAATTATTGGGTTTTTCCTGATGGAAATTCAAACCATTATTGCATACGGAATTGGATTGACTGCATTCATATATGCTATTTGGATATTTTTAAAACAGTTCAAAACGCCGGACGTGAATCCAAAATGTGATGATTGTCCCGTGCCCAACTCTACAAATCCGGAAGAAAATTAAATCAGTTTTTTCTCCATCATCAGGCTGCCCCACTTAGAGGTGCCATTGACTTCAAATCCCTTTTTTTCGTATAAGCGTTTCGCTGGCTCATTTTTCGGCATGACTCGAATCGTCATTGTTTTCATATCCATTTCACACGCTTTTTTTTCTAAAAATTCCAGCATTTGAGTCGCGAGGCCTTTGTGCCGAAACTTGGGATCTATAAAAACATGGAGGGCGTGGGCCCGCTTTATGTCTTCACTAATCATCATGTTACCCATGCCAACGATCCAATCATCCGATTTAATGACATAGCTGTCAATGTCATCGTTTGAATAGGTGAGGGCAACCCAGTTTTTAAACTTAAATGGATACTTCATCCGTGGATCCGTCCAATTAAGCTCTTTTGGATTTTTGAACCAAGTGGAAAGAACGGACTCTAAGATTCGGAGGTCTTTCTGATTTTGATAACTGATTTTTTCGATGCTGATGGACATGGGTCTTTAACAATAATGTTGTAAGTTTATCCCTTAAATTTAGTCCCAATGAAGTCCATAGTACCCATCTCAAAATTTAAAGCGGGAGAAACCATCCAAGGCTTTTACCTATGTGTTGAAAAGCATATCCGTCACACCCGTGCAGGTGATCTATATTTGGATTTAGTGCTGCGGGATCAGACGGGCCAAATCCATGGCAAAGTATGGGACAAAGTTTCTGAATATCATGAAAAATTTGATAGTGGAGACGCGGTGGCCATCAAAGGAGAGGTAGACCTTTTTATGGATCGGCCTCAATTGACGGTAAAACGAATCAATAAGGCTACGGTCCAAAACTATGCCCGTTACGGATTTGATCCGGCACTGGTGGTGCCCACAGCAAAGGATGACCCCAAGGCCATGTGGAAAGAAACCATGGCCATTATTAGATCCATGAAAAATCCCTTCCTGAAAAAATTAACTTTTCAAATTTATCAGGATCATAAAGAAAAATTATTGGTTCATCCTGCGTCCGTATCCATGCATCATAATTATCGATCTGGTTTTTTGGAGCATGTACTATCCATGGCCAAATCTGCAAAAAGATTGGCACCCCACTATGAGGTTGATGTCGATCTTGTGATCTCGGGTGTTTTACTTCATGACATCGGGAAATTGGATGAAATTGAATCGAATTATGAAGCAAATTTTACCGAAGAAGGAAATTTGATTGGCCATATTGTCATGGGGCGTGATATGGTGAGAAAAGGTGCCAAACAGATTAAAAAATTCCCCAAGGATTTACGACTAAAAATGGAACATATAATCTTGTCCCACCAAGGCAAGTATGAATGGCAGAGTCCGAAGAAGCCGGCCTTTAAAGAAGCACTGTTGGTCCATCTTATTGATGTATTGGACAGCCAAATGAATATTATGGATAAGGCCCTATCAGAAGATCAGGAAACTGGAGACTTTACGAACCGCCATAATTATTTTAGAATCCCATTATATAAAGGATCTGATGGCACTAAATAATTTGGTCCGGGCGGCAATTTTTTGCGCCTCGGCTATCGGGATGGGGTTTTCACTGATGATGGTTCCCAATGTGGAATTGATTACGGTAATCGTTTTTTTATCAGGCCTAACACTGAGATGGAAATGGGGTGCATTGGTTGGTGGAACGGCCATTTTTATTTATTCCGGTATGAACCCCATGGGCTCCGGTTTGAGTTTCCCGCCACTATTTATCATGCAAATAGTGGCCATGTCACTCATCGGCAGTTTGGGCGGATGGCTCCGCCCTATTTTTTTTGTAAAAAAGATGAATACGTTTACTTTGGCCGGGCTGGCACTTGTGGGCTTCCTATCCACACTCATGTATGATGTTTTTACATTAATTGCTTTTCCACTTGCGGCAGGATTGGGGCTATCCGGAATCATGGCGGCATTGGTAAAAGGATTAGGGTTTACATTACTACATGAAATATCGAATGCGGTTGTATTTGTTATAGCCGTTCCCACAGTGGTAAAACATCTAAAATAATTACATGAAAAATCTTCGATTTATTCTTTCTGGTATGTTGTGGGGGCTCATTCATGGGCAGGTGGCTATTCCCTTCGATTGGGGTGGGCAAAATGGGATGCTTATTCATGAAGGATCACTATTCTGGAACCGGAGCTGGACATCCGGCGTTTTGCTGTTTGACGGTACATATACATCTTTTCCCAAACGATTTGGGGGCTATTCTTCTCAACAATTCAAACCAATAAGTACAGGAAATTTGCCCGAATATCAGCCATTGCCAGATTCAATACGGACTACATCCCAATTTGATTATTATCGTGGGGATTTTATTTATGATCAATTAGACCTTAGGGCCAAGTATGAAGCAAAGAATCAGTGGATACATATCAACGGATTTAAACGCACCCATGGAGGCAATACTGGATATTATCTTCACCCCGCTGGGGGAAGATCACCTATTCATCATACTTATCGGTTGGATTATGGCGTCAAGCAGGGTGAGCGTAGAATAGAAGTCAGTGCCGGCCGATATGTCACCAGAAGCGGTTTGCCCGATTCTACCCAAAATGGTTCAGAAGATGACAATATTATTACCGCCGGTTTTCGAATTGAGCAGCCCATAGGGCAATGGGTAGTCAATAGTCATTTTGCCCAGTTTGCTCAACATCGAAAGGTTCACCATTCTGCTTTGTCAGATTCAAATTATCGGGATATCAATAGGAATCTGCTCAATCTTCAATTGAAATCGCCATCCGGCTTGGTGTTTGGAATTGAACAACAAGCACAGCAGATTAGTTCATCCATCCATAATCGATCATTGGTATGGACCAAGTTGTATGGACGAAAGCAAATGGGTTTATTTTCCGTAATGGGTGGTGTGCAAATTTTAAATTCAGATGATGCATTTCCATTTGTCTGGGAATTAGACTATCATAAGCCGATTGGGAATGGCTATATAAAATTTTCTTCCTTAGGCGCGCCCACACCAAAACATCCGGATTTAGACGACCCTACCGATGGCTCTGCATTCGAATATTGGAGTCGATCATCCATTCGAGGAGGCTATCAAACCTCGACTCTTGATATAAAAGGATACTTGGCTCTAACCCAAAATAGTTTTATTGGTACCGATAGTACCTTTGTTACACTGGCCGGTGGAGAAATTAGTTATCGGTTTCAAAATGGGTGGGGACTATTTTCTTCAATTTATACCCAACTTGATTCTAGTCAATATTTAGGGGGCATCGGTACGCAATTTGAAGCAGGGATGAAAGGCAAACTGAACCTGTTTAAAAATGCCATGAAGATTGATGCCACCATTTGGGCCACTGGCAGTCAGGGGCGAATGCGTTCATTTGCATATCACCCCATTTTGCAAACACCCTTTAAACATCAAAACTCAGATTGGGTATTGCCTGATCGTTGGCTTCTTCACTTTGAGGCAGTAGCCAATATATCCGGTGTGTTAGTGACCTATAGGATAAACAATCTGCTCAATGCATTTGGTGAAACCGGCGACCCACCGTGAATTGCTCCTACTTCATAGGTCTGCAGCATTTCATTTTTTTCGTTAAAAACATATACGGAAAAGTGTGGGGATAAAATAGTTGTTTCAAGTTCTAATAATTTTTAATGATTTGACGCACTAATCCATTCTGTCTGAGCGAGCAACGATGTAAATTCGATGCTATGATTTCGCCAAAAAAGAACGGTTCTATTCTTAATCAATCGGTATTGGTGTTGAATACAAATTATTCCCCCATGGATATTTGCACGGCACGAAGAGCCATTTGTTTATTTTATAACGAGAAAGTGGATATATTGGAATCATATAGTGAACATGTACATTCACCTTCGGTAACGCTGCCTTTACCTAGTATTGTGAAACTGAGAGATTTTGTTAGCCATAATAAAATGGATGTGATTTTAACACGGCGAAATTTAATGGTCAGGGATGATCACCAATGCCAATATTGCCATACAAAAAAGGGTCCATTAACTTTGGATCATGTGTTGCCAAAAAATAGGGGCGGCGGTGATGCATGGGATAATTTGGTGACGGCCTGTCAGTCTTGTAACCACAAAAAGGGAGATCGGACGCCTGAAGAAGCAAAGATGGTGTTAAAACGAATGCCCAAAAAACCAAATAAGATTCATTATTTTCAGCAATTTATTCATGATAAACAGGGTGCATGGCGCCCATACCTATTTATGGAGTCATTTTAAATGAAACGTGTATTGAGCGGCATTCAGCCATCCGGAAATTTGCATTTGGGGAATTATTTCGGTATGATGTCCAGAATGATAAAATACCAGGAAGAAAATGATCTATTCTGTTTTATTGTAAACTATCATGCTTTAACTACAATTCAGGATAAGAAAACGCTTTCCGAAAATACCCTAAATGCTGCCATCGATTTTATGGCACTGGGTTTGGATCCTGAACGATCCACATTTTGGATTCAAAGTGATGTACCCCAAGTGTGTGAATCCACATGGCTTTTATCCAACATTGTAAATGTGGGTCTATTGGATCGTGCCACATCTTATAAAGATAAAATGGCTAAAGGCCTGAAACCCAATGTAGGTCTTTATTCCTATCCCATTTTAATGGCTTCAGATATTTTATTATTTGGAGGTGAAATCGTTCCGGTGGGGAAAGATCAAAAGCAGCATCTTGAAATGACTCGAGATATGGCCATTCGGTTCAATCAAATATTTGGAGATGTATTTGTAGTCCCTGAACTGGACATTGAAAAGACCACTCAATTGGTGCCGGGACTGGACGGACAAAAAATGAGTAAATCCTATGGAAATACCATTCCACTTTTTGGCCCTGAAAAAGCCATCCGAAAACGTTTTATGTCCATTGTGACAGACTCAACTGACATTGATCAACCCAAAAGTATTGATACAGCCCTTTACCAACTGTATGCTTTATTTTTGAATGAGGATGAGCAAAAAGAATTGGCAGAGCGATTTGCTACCCCGGGTATGCGTTATGGGGATGTAAAGCAGGATTTATTCGAATGCTTTTGGACTACATTTTCTCCCTATCGTGAAAAAAGAGATTACTTGCTCAATCATAGAACTATGGGGATGCCATTGTATAAAGTTCAGCTCGATCAATTTGAAGGGCCATTGGATCTGCTGCTTTATTTCATCCGGCGAGATGAAATTGATATTTATGATATTCCCATTGCTCAAATTACAGCAGAATATCTTCAGATTATTGAAGACATGAAATCCATGAATCTCTCCGTAGCTGGTGAGTTCATTCTAATGGCGGCCACTCTGATGCGAATCAAGTCTAAAATGTTATTGCCTCGCCCTGAGTTGGACGATGAAGGTGAACCCATTGACCCGCGGACAGAACTGGTACATCAATTGGTGGAGTATCAACGATTTAAAGATATATCCTCTGAACTCTCAATGAAATGGCATGACCAGAGTTATCGTCATGAACGTTCCGGTCCCCAAGAGATTGAAGGAACAGAGGATGTAGGTGTATATTTGAAAAAAGTAAATCTGTTTGATTTGGCTCAATATTTTAAAGAAGCTATGGATCGAATGCCCGTAATCACCGCGTATGAGCTCCACCGAGAACCCATCAGTTTAGATGATAAAAAACACTTTATTCTAAAATCATTTGATGGTGATGGCACGTTAACCTTTTCTCGTTTACTGTCAATGTGCAAAGATAAACAGGAAATTATCATTACCTTTTTGGCCATCTTAGATTTAATGCGTTTATTTGAAATCGTCATTTATCAAAATAATTTATTCGATGATTTGGAAATTCACCGACTTGAAAAGAATTAGGTTATGTCAGAAATGAACCCCATTGTTGAAGCGTTGTTGTTCGCAAGCCCTGAACCCTTAACTCAGAAAAAGATTAATCTCATATTTGATGAAGATCCCCCGAATCTAGATACATGTGTAGAGGCATTAACAGAAAAATACATGTCAGGCGATTTTGGCATCGAAATATTAAACGTGGCAGGCGGATATCAAATTCGGACCAAGCCAGAGCATGATATTTATGTTCGGAGACTATTAAATAAAACAGGACAATTGCATTTATCCCAAGCTGCTCTTGAAACACTGTCGATTATCGCTTACAAGCAACCCATCAGTCGATCTGATATTGAAGCGATTCGCGGCGTGGATTGTGCTGGAGTATTAAAAACATTGCTGAAAAAGACATTGATTAAAATTCGAGGGCGAGATGAGGGCCCAGGACGTCCGTTGATGTATGCCACAACCGATGAATTTTTACAGGCATTTGGATTAAGCCGATTGGCCGATTTGCCGAAATTGAAAGAAGTGGCTGAATTATTAGAAGAACAGCCAGCACTCACGGAACAAATTGATGCGTTTAAATAAATTCCTGGCCCAGGCGGGTGTGGCATCCAGGCGGGAGGCTGATCGCTATATTCAAAATGCCATGGTTACTGTGAATGGCGTCCTTGAAAATAATCCCGCCTATCAAGTGAAGGATGATGATGACGTATTTTTTGATGATCAAAGACTAAAAATTGAACAAAATACACGCATTATTTTATTGAATAAACCCACCGGGTATATTACCACAGCCAAGGACCCTTTGGGGCGAAAAACGGTCATGGATTTGGTGCATACAGATGAGCGCCTTTTCACCATAGGTCGACTGGATAAAGATACTACCGGTTTGCTCCTCTTAACCAATGATGGCCAATTGGCCAATACGTTAATGCACCCAAGGCACCGTATTCCCAGAATTTATAAAATAGAAATTGATAAGGTATTCCGCAGTTGGGAAATAAAACGGATGGCTACCAAAGTATACATTGGTCAAAAAGAGTGGGGGAAAGCGGAGGTGGTATCTCAAAACCAAGTGAAAGGGCGAGCTACTGTATTGCTAAAGTTATACCAAGGAAAGAAAAGGGAAGTCCGGCGAATTGTTTATCGAATGAAACGGACTTTATTCAGCTTAGAGCGCGTACAATATGGCCCCATTGAGTTGGGGGATGTTCCGGTGGGGTCCTGGCGTGATTTAACCGAAGAAGAAATGATGG
>LUME01000425.1_pt1 | contig 19035 bp, 21 predicted proteins | sample 729951 | NCBI WGS metagenome assembly LUME01 (sample SAMN03860271, study PRJNA289734) | marine metagenome | biome: seawater column; feature: ocean; material: water; isolation source: Red Sea water column Station 34 - depth 200m | place: Saudi Arabia: Red Sea | collected 2011-10-15 | depth 200 m | reverse complement strand
ATGAACTTCAACTGGAACATCTCTGTTGAAATTTGTGACAAATTTTGAACTGTCTGCCATTATCACAACTTTTTTTGCTGCATTTATCAGAATGTTTTCTCTTAGCAGTGCACCACCACCTCCCTTTATCAAATTTTTTTCTTTGTCAATCTGGTCAGCCCCGTCAAAAACTATATCGATTTTGTCTAGAACAGCTTCGATAAGATGTAATTTTCCTTTTTCTGCTTCTAATTTAATTTGTAAGGACGTCGGTACACATTTTATATTTATTTTCTTTTTTTTTACAAGTAACGACAACGATTTTACAAATACAGTAGCTGATCGTCCACTGCCTAATCCTATTGTTTGGTTATTTTTTACTAGTTTTACTGCATCATTAGATAATGCCTTAACGGCATCATCATATGTCAATTATTCTACCTCTGCCTGATCTAGGTTTGCCAGCGATTTTTCTATTCGAGCTTTAATGTCCTTAACGTCATTATCATTTTCCTCTAGATCATCATCTTGCGATAATTTGCTATCTTTCTTCTCTTGGGCTAATTCTGATGATGATTCTTGTGCAGATAATTCCACTGGGTTTTCTTTTAGAATGTGCTGTTTAGTTTCAGGCTGTTCTAATCCCAAACTTGGAAGGCTTGTTTTATTTTCATTAGTTTCTTTTTCATATGAATCAGTATGTACAGAACAATACTTGTTCGTAAACTTTGGATTGGTGCAACCAGGGTTTATACAAACATTTGATTGTATTACATTTTCTACAACCTTGGCTACATCTACTGTAGATTGTATATTTTCTACTTTTAATTTGGGCGGTTTGAAATTACTCTGGAAAAATTCTGGGATTTTGCTTGGAACTTCAGAGAGAGTAGTAATCTCAAGAGGCTTGTGTTTGTAAGTATCTAATTCCAAACCTAATGAATAAGCATTTTTTTCATCTTTTTGCTCTGAATGTTCTTCTTTTCTTGATTTAGTCGATTTTTGCTTTGAGTGCTGTATCTGGTTACTATTTTTGTTATCTAATGCAGCTTGTATTTTTTTATCCATATTGGAGAATTTTTGTTCTATAACTGAGACCAGCCTTTCTTCCAAAGTATTTGCGTCTTTATTTGTGATAATTTCTTCTAGTTTTTTTATCTTGGCCGTGATAATGCCAAGCTGATATTGATATCTTGCTAGAAGTTTGTCTCGCTGGATTTTAGTTAGGTGGGAGTCTTGTCGGTATAACCTAAAAATTGTTTTTGTTAGAATATCATGCTCTAAAACTAGCGTGTTAATCTCATTTTTAGCGCCATAATCAATTTCTTGCATTTACGTATACCATTTGATCCAAGAATATTTTCTTATTTTGGAATCAGGGAATCCACAACTGGCGCAAGTGTGGTGGCGCAAATGAAACGAGTTTTTTTTTTTCTAGTAAAACCACCCATGGATGTTGTGCCTTTTACCATAGTTACATCACCGTTATGCTGGAGGAGGAGAAATCATTACTACATTATCTCCTCTCACAACTATGGTCCCAAGACTCTTAGAATCGCCCTCAGAAGGGATCTCTTCTGATTGGTCGAGTAGCAGGTTCATGTGCTGGTCAAAGCCTAGAAGGTTACCTCTAATGGTTTTGTTGCCTTTCAGCTTGATGAGTACCACTTTGTTAATACTCTCATCCAGTATCTTTACTGCCATATCAACGGACATTTATTTCACTTATTGGGGTTCTAATCTAAGGATTATATTAAACAATCACTGGTAAAATTTTCGATTTTAGTCAGTAAGTCAAGTTTGACACTCTTTGGCAAGGTTCCTTACAATTTCAGCAAGAAATTTTTCCCCGTCCTTCTTTGTTGCGCCAGTTGGGTCGCCCCACACTCCGTTCTTTGCAACCTTGGGAAATCCACCTGGTTGTGTAGAAAGTTTGTTAATTCTTTGTATTTCCTCCTCGCCCAAGCCCTTCGTTATTAACCCCTTTTTCGCCTTTTTCATCTTGACTCTGTCTGAAATGGCTAGCATTATTGAGGTCTCTACAAAGCCAGCATGGTCAAATTCATGCTTCATAAAATGCCAGTATGAATAAAATCTTATTCTGGCAAGCTTACCCTGTTCGAATTGAACAGTGGATGGATGATTATACATAGAATCCAGTTGCTGTAAATCGTAAATATTCCCATGGTGACCGTTTAAAATTATGATAGACTTGATTTTGTTTTCTACTAGTGAAGCGATAATATTATTCAGGAATTGATTGAAAGAACCACTAGTATTGAATAAAGGTGAATGCTCCTCTGAAAGCCCATAACTTATTGTTGGAAAAACTATGAAGCCGCATTTTTTTGCCAAACGTGAAGCAATCTCTGTAACAATGTCAGAATCAGTTGTTATTGGCAAGTGAGCACCGTGTTGCTCAAGAGAGCCAACAGGAATTATGATTGTAGGTTTTTTTGACTTGATTAATTTTCTGAATTCAGGATCATAAAGCTCACTAGCGTCCATTACTTTCACTTTGACTTGGTGTGAACTTTTCTCCAGCGAACTTCTAACTTGTTGTTCAAGTGCATTTTCACAGCCTTCAAAAGAGTAGTAGCTTCTAACTTTTGGCCATTCTTTTTTATTGATTCAAGAGTGTCGTCGGGAGTTACTTTGAAGGAGTCTTGGAAAATTATTGGTCCCTGATCTAAGTCTTCCGAAACATAGTGTGCTGTTACACCGACAATTTTTGTTCCTCGTTCAAATGCTTGCGCATAAGCAAGCGATCCAGGAAACGCTGGAAGTAAAGATGGGTGAATGTTTATTATTCTATTTGGATACCGCCAAACAAAATTTGGTGTTAAGATTCTCATGTATCTTGCCAGAACAATTAGATCAACTTCAAACTTTTTACAAACTTTAAGCAATTTCTCTTCGGCCTTTTCTTGGTTTCTCTCATCAACAAGGACAAACGGAATTTTTGCTTTTTTAGCAAGTGAGCCAAGTGTTTTTTTCGTACCAACAATAACAGAAATCTTATCTCTAAGTGTACGTCTTGCAGACAAAATTTCCTTAAGACAGTGTGGTTCTTTAGTTACAAACAGAGCAATATTTTTTTGTAAATTAATTTCTGAATGTGTACTAACTCCCATCTTTAGTTTTTTACCTAGTTTTTGAAGATCTAAATCCAATTTTTTAAAATTAATCTTAGAAGTAAATGATACTTCTAGGTACATTCCAAACAAGCCCTTGATTACATTCTGATTAACTTTCTCAACATTAGCGCCCTTTTCAAATACAAAGCTTGTAAATTCAGCTACAATTCCTTCTTTGTCTTTTCCTACGACAGTAATGCCAACTATTGTCTTCTTCATTGGTGCCGTTGGTAAATAATTCCATATAATGCTTAGCTATCATGGCAAAACCCCATGAAATGAAATGGTGCGGGAGGTGGGATTTGAACCCACGAACTCCTAAGAGACAGGGTCCTAAGCCCTGCGCCTTTGACCAGGCTGGGCGACTCCCGCAAGCTTTCTGCAACAACAGACAAATTTATCGGTATTGAATTAGTTCATCATGGGTAAATTATTTGGCACCAACGGCGTAAGGGGAATTTTTTCAGAGGATTTCAATTTAGAATTCATCCATGATCTAACCTTATCAATTTCAACTTACTTTCAACGCGGTACCATACTTGTTGGATATGACGGAAGACATTCCAGCCCTGTAATTTCAAAAATAGTTTGTTCCACATTAAATTTTGCGGGGCTTGACTGTCACATTGCAGGTCTAGTTCCTACTCCCTGTTTAGAATTTGCAACTAAGAACCTTGGATATGACGGAGGAATTATGATCACTGCTTCACATAACCCTTCAGAGTATAATGGAATAAAACCGGTTGCTAGTGACGGTGTAGAGATTTCTCGTGAAGACGAAGAAGTTATTGAAGGAATTTTTTTTAAAAAGAATTGGAAATTTGATTCTTCTGTATATGGTACTACAAAAAATGATTCTGCTGCAGTTCAAACGTATATTGATGGAATAAAATCACAGGTGAACATTTCTAAAATTAAATCTAGAAAATTTAAAGTTGTGTTGGATATAGGAAACGGAGCTCAGGCTGTTATTGCGGTAAAACTGTGTGAGCAATTAGGTTGTGAAATTATTACTATTAACGAACAAATTGACGGTAATTTTCCTGGCAGAGGATCTGAGCCCCTCCCAAGCAATCTTCATGAATTATCTTCGGCGGTTGTGAAGAATGGCGCAGATTTTGGTATTGCTTTTGATGGTGACGGTGATCGAAGTATACTTTGTGACAATGAGGGAAAACTGCTAACTGGCGACATGTCAGCGTTATTATTGTCAAATTATCTTTTAAGTAAAAATCCAAATTCAAAAGTAATAACAGCTATAAATTCTGGAAATTGGATTGATGAGATAGTTTCACAAACTAATTCTACCGTAATTAGAACTAAAGTTGGAAGTGTTGAAATTTCAAGAAAAATGGTTGATGAAAATGCACTATTGGGATTTGAAGAAAATGGTGGATTTATGTTTGGAAAACATAATCACGTGAGGGATGGTGGTATGACGTTAGCTTTAGTTCTCGACCTTCTTGCAAGTTCCAAAAAAAGTTTAGTTGAGGAATTCAAGATTTTACCATCATCCTTTACTACAAAAGACAAAATATCGTGTACAGAAAACGGTGCCAATAATGTTATTTCCGGACTTTTGGCGGAATTTCCAGGCTCGGATACCACAGATGGCATCAAAATCGTTCTTGATAATAAAAATTGGGTTATGATAAGACCTAGTGGTACTGAACCGATAATTAGAATTTACGCAGAATCTGATTCCCAAAAAAATCTTGAATCATTGATGGAAAAATTTATCCAAAAAATAAAATCGATTATTTCTAGCCAACACTTTTAAAACCAATTTAACGTATTTTTGAGATGGAGATGATCCCTTTGGGTGATATAGATGGCTAAACCGTATTTTGTAAAATTTGACGTACCTGAGAATTTGGTAAGCCCTATTTATGAAGCACTTAGAGTAGCCTCTGAAACTGGTAAAGTAAAAAAAGGTACCAATGAAGCTACGAAGGCAATTGAAAGAGGTGTAAGCAAACTTATCATTATTGCGGAAGATGTAGAACCACCAGAGGTTGTTGCACATCTTCCTATTTTATGTGAAGAACGAGGAGCAGCTTATGCTTTTGTTCCAAACAAACAAGAGTTAGGCAAAGCATTAGGAATTGAAGTAACATCAGCAGCTGCTGCAATTTTGGATTCAGGTGATGCTCAACACATAATTGATGAAGTTGTTACCTCAATTGAAAAAATTAAAGGTGGCAAATCAGACCAATGAGCACAAAATCACAAACAGACGAATTAACCACTGCCGAAGTTATTCAGATTATTGGTAGAACTGGTATTGCTGGAGAAGTCATTCAAGTTAGAGTAAAAATTTTGGAGGGCAAAGATCAGGGAAGAATACTTACGAGAAATGTAAAAGGAACAGTACGAATGTCTGATATTCTAATATTAAGAGAAACAGAACGAGAAGCCAAAAAAATTAGGTAGATAATGATGAGTTTGTTAACTAAGTTCTGTAGTTTTTGTAACCGCTCAGTATCAAAAGGATCTGGAACAATGTTTGCAAAGAATGACGGGACTGTTATGTGGTTTTGCTCTGCCAAGTGTAAAAAAAATGCTCTTGTTCTAAAACGTGACCCTAGAAAGCTAAAATGGACAAAAAAATACGTTAAAGGTGGAATTAAAGTCAAAAAGTAAATTGGCTGAACAAACATTAATTATTATAAAACCAGATGCCGTCAAACGAAATCTGGCTGAAGAAATTCTCTCACGTTTTGAAAAAAAGGAATTTAGTATTTCAAAATTAAAAACGTTCAATTTTACTGTAGAAATGGCTGAACAATTCTACTCAGTACACAGTTCTAAACCATTTTTTGGTGAATTGGTGTCATTTATTACGTCTGGAAAGGTTACAGCGGCGATAATTGAGGGTGATAATGCTATCAACATGACTAGAGAAATTATAGGCAAAACTAATCCTAAGGAAGCTAGTCCAGGTACAATACGTGGTGATTTTGGTATCAGTATAACTGAAAACTCTATTCATGCCTCAGACTCGAGAGAAAGTTTTGATAAGGAAGTGAACGTAGTATTTTCGTGATCAAAGATGCGTATTCGACAACCTATTGTGTCTGTTCTAGGGCACGTTGATTCTGGAAAGACTTCATTACTTGACAAGGTACGTGGAACTGGTGTACAAGAAAGAGAAGCAGGCGGCATAACTCAGCATATTGGTGCAAGTTTTCTGCCGGTAGAAACTATACAGAAAATTTGTGGGCCACTTTACGAAAAATTAAGTAAGGTAGAACATAAAATTCCAGGCATTCTGGTAATTGATACTCCTGGTCACGAAGTTTTCACAAACTTGCGCTCACGTGGTGGTTCCGCTGCAGATATTGCGATTTTAGTAGTTGATGCAAATAGAGGCTTTCAGCCTCAAACTAACGAAAGTTTAAAAATTTTAGAGAGTCGTAAGGTGCCTTTTGTCGTAGCACTGAACAAGACTGATATGATTTCTGGTTGGAAGGACACACAAACACAGTTTATTTCTCAAGCTATCAAGGAACAAAATACCCAAGTACAAACTTTTCTTGATGAAAAAATCTACAATGTAGTTACTGCACTTTCTGTTTTGGGTTATCAGTCTGAGGCGTTTTATCGTGTTCAGGAGTATAAAAAAGAAATTGCAATAGTACCTGTTAGTGCAAAAACAGGCATAGGTATACCTGAACTATTTGCCGTTTTGGTTGGATTAACACAACAATTTCTAAAAGAGAAATTAAACCAAGAAGAAAAGTCCAATCGAGGAATAATATTAGAAGTTAATGATGAAGTGGGTTTGGGTGCTACTGCAAATTTAATTTTAATTGACGGTCAGCTGAAAAAAGAAGATTCTATAATTGTGGCAAAAAGAGATTCAGTAATTGTTACAAAAACCAAAGCTTTGCTATTACCTAAAGATCTAGATGAGATGAGAGATCCACGAGATAAATTCAAACCAGTGGAACACATACAAGCAGCAGCCGGTGTGAAAATAGCATCACCAGATTTGGAGGGTGTTTTACCGGGCAGTACACTTTATGCAACCAGTGACTCTTCGGAGATAGATGGTTTTAAAAATTCGATTGAAGATGAGATGCAATCTGTTTTTATCAACACAGAAACAAATGGGGTAATTATAAAGTGTGATGCTATCGGTTCTCTTGAGGCTTTGATAGAAATGCTACGTCGCAAGCAAGTTCCTATTTCAAAAGCTGACATAGGACCAGTAACTCGTCGAGACGTCCTCGAGGCAATGGCAGTAAAGGAAAATGATAGACATTTGGGTGTAGTTTTAGCATTCAATGTGAAGGTTTTACAAGATGCTGAAACCGAAGCAGATGATAATCATATCAAAATTTTCACTGATAAAATAATCTATAGCTTAATTGATACATACACACAATGGGTGGATGATGATAAAGCCGATGAAGAAAATGCAATTTTTAAGGAATTAACTCCAATATCCAAGTTCACTTTTCTGAAAGGCTTTGTTTTTAGGAATAACAACCCTGCGGTGTTTGGTATTCGGGTCGATGTAGGGAAACTACGTCAGAAAATTCCCTTCATGAACAAAGCTGGAAAAAAAATTGGAGTCATACATCAGCTACAACATGACGGTAAAACCGTAGACTCGGTTAAAACAGGACAGGAAGTTGCGTGTTCTGTTCAAAATGTGACCGTAGGTAGACAGATAATCGAAGAAGATGTTTTCTATACATTACCCTCTTCTTCAGATGCAAAGAAATTACTAAAGCGATTTATGCAGACATTAAGCTCTGAAGAGAGAGACACACTAAATGAAATTGTAGAAATTCAACGAAAAATTGATCCAGCTTATGGATATTAAGTTATTTAGAGGTCAAGAAGATATCGCATAGTAATTTCATCATTTTCTTCTATTTCCATTAAATGAAATGTGGGAGATTTGATTTCCACCTTGAAGTTGTGTTTTTTTATATCTAATTTTTCGCCTGAAATGTTTGAAATAATCTGATACTCTTTATTTTTTTTAATATTAACAGAGAAATTCCTTATGGCAAAGCCATCTGTTATTGTAATTGTTACGATCTCTTCCAACCAGTTATACAACAGATTTAGCAGGTTTCTCCCTTTCACTTTGATATTTTTTTCTTCGATTTCCTGAATATTATTTGAATCAATTATGGTTTCAACAACTGATTTGCCAGCCACGGAAAATGCTTCTTCTAAATTTTTTGCTTTAACCTCGATAAATGCGTCAGTTGAATGTTCGAGATACTTGTAACTCATACTTTTTTTATGAATTTCTGCTATTAATGAGTTAAAGTAAACAGCAAATCTTAAAGGCATTTTTTACGATTTTTTTTTGAATGGAACTACCACGAGGAATGAAGGATTTTGACACGGATGAAATGGTAAAAATTGAATTCGTTCGTGAAATATTTTTGGAAACAGCAAAAGCTTTTGCATTTAATTTCACGGAACCCTCACCAATTGAACTTTTGTCCGTATTAGAGGCGAAGAGTGGGCCTTCCATTCGAGATGAAATATATCAATTCAAGGACAAAGGTGATAGGGAAGTAGCACTAAGATTCGATTTTACTGTAGGTCTAACAAGGTATGCTGCATCTCAAAAAACTTTGAAAACGTTTGGTAACTTAAATTCGGAACATGATGCAGAGATTATCGAATTTACATCTAGATTTTTTGAAAATCTTAATCTTCAAAATATTGTAATAGACATTAATCATAGAAAAATAGTTGAAACATACATTAACCAGATTTTTGACTCAACTGAACCCACACTTATTGGTGACATCTTTAGAGCGGTAGACAAAATTCAGAAAAAATCAAAAAATGAAATACTAGAAGAATACAAAAAGAAGGGCTATTCTTCAGAAAAATTAGAAAAAATATTGGAATTTTCAAACCTTAAAGGATCACCATCGGAGATTGAACAAAGTTTTGATACTTCAAGTTTCGAAGGTTGGAATGAATTATGTACACTATATAATTCACTAAAGGACCGAGGAGTTGATAACATTCGAATTAACTTTGGAATTGTAAGGGGTCTTGATTATTACTCTGGTATTGTTTTTGAAGCGTATGATAGCACTTCTGACTTGGGTGCATTGGTAGGTGGTGGAAGATATGATAGTCTACCAAGTGTATTCGGTCGTAATGATTTAGGAGCTACGGGAGTAGCAGGTGGTGTAGAAAGAATTATTCTCCGTCTTGATGCTCAAGATATTTCTTACACCCCATCTAATGATACAGTATCCGTAGTCTATGTAAATGATGAGTTGAAATTACACGCAATTAATTGTGCATCAAAACTACGAAAAGTTGGAGTGGTAGTAAATATCGATTTAACTGCAAAGTCATTAAAGAAACAGATGGAAAATGCATCAGGCTCAAAGTTTTCTATTATTTTTGCTCCTAAGGAATTTGCTGAAAAATGTGTTGTATTAAGGAATATGGTGGATAGAACTGAAAAGCAAATTTCTTTAGATGAATTAATTACAAACCCGAAAGACATTCTTGGCTTGTAAATGCTCTAGTCAACATCATAATTTCTGGTCCATTTGTTAAGTTACCAACTACAATAGCATTATTGTTTACTAGCATTCCAGATGAAACAAATGGCGTACCTCCATTTATTGTGGAATGTTCAATATTAACTCCCAAAATATCTGAAAATTTTTTCATATCTTCCTCATCCGTTTCAGGATGAATAACACAACCAAGATTATTAGCTTGCATCACAGCACCTACCTGATAATATCCAGCTACCTTCTTTTGCATTACTTCTATATCTAAAACATCCTCAATCTCTTTGATGTACTCCTTTTCAATAACAGGAGAAACAATTCCGCCTTTATCATTAACACAAATTAAATTTCCCAAGGCATTGTATTTAGTATCTAATATTTTTACATTCAAATCAGTTTGTTTTCGTAAATTTGCGATCTCCTCTGTGGAAGACGTTCTAGGCAAAAGTATCCCATGGTTGTTTAATACCATTAGAACTCCAAGTAACCTAGTATTAGCAACAGGCGTCGTGATACACTCAGTTTGAAGATATCGTGCTAGATTCTCAGCCTTGGATTTGGCAAACCCATTTGGAATAAATACAAATTTGTCATTGACATTGATAAAAATTCCAATGTTTGGTCCGCGATAAATATCATATTTGATGATGTCCAATGATTAAAAATTGTCAGGAAAAGATATGAACGTAAGGGAAGCCCAAAAACACTGTTATAAATAAAAGCTAGTAAAAATATTTCGGTTAGGAATAACTATAATTGTCTAGATTTAAATAACATTCCTTCTGAAATTTTGTTATGCCAATTAAAGAGGACTTCTGTAAAGGAGACAAAAAGCCAATTGGAAAGATAATGTATAATGACGGTGAAAATTTTCACTGGGTTTGGCCATCTCAAGCTGGCGAACCAGGAAATGACTGGGATGCATCTAAAGATGAGAAAGTTCTTGCTGATTACAAGAAACGCGGCGAAAAAATGGAAAAACTTGGAATCACTGGTACTATGGTAGCAAATGATTGGGATGTTTGTGTCGCTGATGGTGCTTGCATTGAAGCATGTCCTGTACAAATATTTCAATGGTACAGAACTGACAAGGACATTTCAGGCATAGATGCAGTGAAAGATACAACCGAATGGCCAGGTGCAGGCACAACCGAAAAAGAGGAACGATTAGATTTCACAGATAAGGCAGATGCAATCAGAGAACATGACTGCATTTGGTGTATGGCATGTGTATCAGTTTGTCCTCCTCTAGCAGTGCTAGTAGATCAAGGTAATATGGAGTTTCACGAAAAGGCTTCAGGAACTTATCAAAAACTAGGTTCTGGACAGGCAAATCCACACTCAGAACATTAGAAAGCAATTTCTAACCTATTTTTTCTTTTTTTAAAACAAATTTTAAACAGTCATAATAACTGATTTTTGCAGAGGTCGCCTAGCCTGGTAGGGCGCGGGCCTTGAGAGCCTGTGTTCGCAAGAACGCGGGGGTTCGAATCCCTCTCTCTGCGTTATTTATTTTCCAAATTTTGTTAGCTCTGCTAATAGAGCAGATAACTGAATCTCAGGATTAGCTCCTACCAAAATTCTATAATCATACTTTGCAATTATTTCTAAAATTCCTTCAATATTGTTAGTTTTAGAAGTAAAAACTGCCTGGTTGATGTATTTTAAAAAATCTGATTCAGACATTCCATAAACCTTAATCAGCTCAATCATTTTTTCTCGTGCATCAGAAACCTTTCCACCAAGCGCTAATTTTAAAACGTCTTGAACATCTATTGATTGCATGACGTATATCTCCATCAGCATAATCACATATGGTTTCTAATCCTTTTTCATCAGCTTTAATCTTTTCTTTTTGTGCAATAAATTTTAATTGAGAAGAAATTTCTTTATTGGAAATTCTGGTAAATTTGAACACCACACATCTACTTTGAATCGGTTCAATAATTTTTGATAAATTATTTGCAATTAAAATAAACCTGCAATACTTTGCCGTATCCTCAATTATTCTTCGAAGTGCCGTCTGTGCATCTGATGTCATCTCGTCTGCTTCATCAAGAATTATGATCTTAAACGGGATTTCTGTGTCTAATCCAGCAAATCTTGAAAATTTTTTAACTTTTTCTCTAACCATACCTATTCCTCTCTCATCAGAGGCATTCAATTCTAGAGAGTAATCTTGCCAATGTTTGCCTAAAATATCTCTTGATATGCAAATTGCTGTAGAGGTTTTACCCACTCCAGCTGAACCCGAAAATAAAAGATGCGGCATTTCAGATTGATTTTTCAAAAGGGCATCCAGGCTACCCATAATCTCTTTTTGATTTACCATTTCAGATATTTTTTTAGGACGGTATTTTTCCACCCACATAACGTTTGATAATGACATTATATCTCAACCAGCCATGACTTGTTAATAAATGGGATAAAGGATCAAATGATCAAAGCTTTTTGTAAATTGATTTGATCGATCGTATCCATTAAATGGTTCATTGATGTTTGATAAATATTGGATATATCTGAACTTGTTGGCATTCATTCAATAGGACATGGTCTAAAGGATGTTAAAGTTGAATTTAACAATGATTTGAAACTGAATGTTTCAGACATTTTGATCGAGGGAAAAAAGGGTGAAATTCTTAATATTCCTAGATGGGTTGCAGACGTTTTACAAACAGAAAAACATGTTGAAATTAAAGACTCTGAAACTCTTGTAGAATTAAAACAAGCAGCAATGAAAGAAGAACTTCATGGAGATTTTGATCTTATAACATTAGAACCACATTTTTACATAAAGATAAAATCATACATGAAAAGATTGTCTGAAAAAGACTATGTCAAAGTTGAAAGTTTGCTAAACAAATTACTAAGAACTAGGAAAACCAAAATAATTCGTCTTGCAGACGCGTCAAAACTAACAGCTGAGATTTCACAGAAACTTTCTGTTGAAGAACGTGAATTTTATAATCAAGTGCATGAAGCTAGCACTAAGTTTTCTAAAAAAATAGTAGGTGATAAAAAATGACTGTAGAGGAACCACACTCATATTCAGATTCAGCACTTGCAGATAAGGTTAAGGATTTTTTGGTCCAATTCAAGGATTCCACAGGATCCTTTCCTTATGTTGAACAAATTGATCAAATGATGCCTAAGCAGGCAAAGTATATTGTTGTAGATTTTAACGACTTGGTATCTGTTCCATTTATTGAAGAAAAATTCAAAGAAAGTGCTGATGAAATTCTTACTGCGTTCACAAAGGCTATTTATGAAATTTTAAAGGAAAGCAATCCAGAATATGCAAGAAAGATCAAACATGACATACGTGCACGTATAGCAAACTTTCCAGATGAACGAAGTTTACGTCAGATTAACTCTGAGGTCATAACCAAGATGATAAGCGTCTCTGGCATGGTAGTACGAGCTTCAGAAGTAAAACCACTTGCTAAGGAAGTAACTTACAAGTGTCTTGATAAACACATATCAAAATTTACTTTGCTTGATGGAATGAGCTTAGATAAAGCTGTAAAATGCCAAGAATCAAAATGTCCTCATACAAATTTAGCTATAGTACCTGAAGAAAGCAGATTTATTGATTTTCAAATAGTTAGATTGCAGGAATTACCTGAGGATCTTCCACCTGGACAGTTACCTCATTATGTAAACGTCAGTATGAAGCAGGACTTGGTGGATTATGCACGCCCTGGTGATAGAATTGTTTTAACTGGAATTGTTAGGATTGAGCAGGAGCGTATATCTGGAGTTGGTAAATCGGAAAGCGCACTTTACAGACTACGAATAGATGGTGATAATGTTGAATTTATTGGAGGTAAGGGTGTAAAGAGTTCAAGACGAACAGAAAGAGAAGAAATTTCCCCAGATGAACTAAAAGTAATAAGAACTTTGGCAAAAAATCCAGATATTTATGACAGGTTGATTGGATCTTTTGCACCACACATTAGAGGACATGAATTATTCAAAGAGGCTATTCTTTTGCTAATTGTTGGTTCAACACAACGAGTACTAACAGATGGTACAAGGATTAGAGGAGACATCAATGTTTTTCTTGTTGGAGACCCTGGTACTGCAAAAAGTGAAATGCTAAAGTTTTGTGCAAGGATTGCTCCTAGAGGATTATATACATCAGGAAGGGGCTCTACTGCTGCAGGCCTTACTGCAGCAGTTGTACGTGATACTTCAGGTATTTTCATGTTAGAGGCTGGGGCTGTAGTTCTTGGAGATCAAGGTCTAGTTTGTATAGACGAATTTGACAAAATGAGACCAGAGGATAGAAGTGCTCTACATGAAGTGATGGAACAGCAATCAGCTAGTATAGCCAAGGGTGGTATAGTTGCAACACTTAATGCAAGAACCTCAATATTGGCTGCGGCAAACCCCATGTTTGGAAAATATGATCCATTCAAAAATTTAACTGAAAATGTAAATCTTCCAATTCCACTTCTTACAAGATTTGATTTGATCTTTATTGTGCAAGATATTCCATCACAGGAAAGAAGCTACTGCGCGAGCAAGGCTTTTGTTGAAAAATCAAGTTGATAAAGAGGATGCAGATAGAGCAATTTACTTATTCAATGAAATGTTGAAGAATTCAGGCGTAGATGTCAACACAGGAAAAGTTGACATTGGCGTACTTCAAGGTCGCCCTCGTAGCGAAGTTTCAAAAATATCTGTGTTTATGGATATTATAAGAGTGCTTGAGGGTGAGGACAAGAAACCTGTACCAGAGCAAGAATTTATTGATGATCTTGTAAAATCAGAGAAATTTAAAGATGAAGATGACGCTAGAAGATATCTTCGTAAAATGATCAATGAAGCAGCTATTTATGAGTCAATACCAGGTCATTATAATACAGTATGAATATTGATGAATTACCTCTTGATCCTAACACAATTAATTTCTTAAACTCACAAGACTACACAAAACTTTTCCCTCCACAAGAAGATGCTGTCAAAGCGGGAGTTCTTGATGGTAGTAGTGTTCTAGTTTCTGTACCGACTGCAAGTGGAAAGACACTCATTGCAACACTGGCAACGTTATCTCATCTATCAAAAAATAAATCCAAAGTAATCTATCTTACTCCATTACGGGCACTGGCAGCTGAAAAATTTGAAGAGTTTAAAAAATTAGAAAAAATTAACGGAAGCAAAATCAAAGTTGTAATAGCTACAGGTGATTTTGATTCAAAAGGTAATGAGTTGGACAATGCAGATATTATAATTCTTACAAACGAAACTATGGATGCAATGATGACATTTCAAAAATCTTGGATCTATGAAATAGGAATGATAGTTTCTGATGAAGTCCATCTAATTGGTGATTCAGGAAGAGGACCTACATTAGAAATGATTCTGACCCGATTGAAAACTGGATATGTCGGAAAAAAACCACAGATAATCGCACTGAGTGCTACTATATCAAATTCTTCTGAACTTGCGGAATGGCTAGGTTGTAAACTGGTTGAAAGTGAATGGCGGCCTGTCCCATTATCTGAAGCAGTATACAGCAATCATACTATAACGAATCAAGATCGTGTTGAATCTGAAGGGAATCTTGATAAAAAAAGAGAAACAAGACATAGTAAACCTGCAATTGGTTTGGGACTAGATACTGTGGAAGATGGAGATCAGAGTCTGATATTTACTATGACAAGATCTAGTTCGGTTGCTACTGCGACCGAAGCTGGAAAATTTGTTGCAGAGCAATTGAAAAAAGATGAACTTGAAAAACTACTTAAAATTTCAAAAACAATTCTTCCGAAGGAAACCGAAGATCAGACAAAGTTAGTAAAAAAATTGGCAGATGCAGTAAAGAATGGTGCTGCATTCCATCACGCAGGACTTGATCAAAGATGTCGTACAATAATTGAAACTGAATTCAAAAATGGTCATATCAGGCTATTAACTGCGACTCCAACTTTAGCTGCAGGCGTAAATCTCCCAGCACGTAGAGTAATAATTTCAAGTGTGTTCAGGTTTGGTCCAAATGGAAATGCCCCAATTTCGATTTTAGAGTATAAACAGATGTGTGGAAGAGCTGGTAGACCGCAATATGATTACGAAGGCGAATCGATAATTGTTGCAAAGGGTTCACCAAATCAATATCTGGAACATTACGTAGACGGCATTCCAGAATCTCTTGAATCACAAATACTTGGGGATAGTTCTCTAAGAATTCATTTACTTGGTTTAATTACTACGTCATCTACTTTTTCTCCAATTTCTGAAGAAAAGATCAACGAATTTTTTTCTCAAACTTTTGGTGGTTTGTCTGATGATAAGTTAGAAAGCAAAATATCAGCACGCCTAAAAGAGTTGAAAACATATGATATGATTACTGATGAGGACGGATTCAAACCTACAAAATTCGGTCAGAAAATTTTTTGGTTAAGAATTGATCCCAAGACTGCATTCGATATAACCGCTTACCTTGAAGATTATGTTCAAGGAAACAAACATACATTTGGTTTCTTACATATGATTACTAACCTTCCTGAATTCTATCCACAGTTTGGTGTGACAGAAAAACTTGAAGAAAAAATGGAAGAGATACATGATAATTTCAAGCATGAAAAATTATATGCAAACCAGAAGTTGGATCAAGATTGGACAAAAAGCTTACTGATATTATATCATTGGATTGACGGCATGACTTATTCTAATATGTCTCAAGAATTTAACGCCGAGCCTGGTGATATATTTCAAATACGACAAAATACAGAACATTTGGCATACATTATCAGGGAGATTGCTAGATTTTGGAAAAATCAAGTTCTTGTTGATGAATTAGACACTCTCAGGCAGCGAATTCGGCATGGTGTTCCAGAAAAATATCTTGATCTGGTAAAAATCAAAAATGTCGGACGTGTGCGGGCAAAAATATTATACAAATATAATTTTCATAATCGTCTAGATTTGAGAAAAGTCTCGCTTGAGAAATTAGCAGCAATAGATAAAATTGGCATAACTATTGCAAAAAGTATCAAGTTACAGATAGAATAGGTCAGATAATTGGAAGAAAAAATAATTGCGGCAATAGTTGTTTCAGCTGTTGCTTTTTTTTCTGTTTACGCTTTGACCCCAATTTTGATTAAAGTCTTAGGAAGGCGTAATCTAGTTGTTCAAGATGTAAACAAAAAAGGCAGTGTTATGGTACCAAGAACTGGCGGAATCAGTATAGTTATTGGTATTGTTGCATCAGAGATTATTCTGTATCTATTTTTCCCAATTTCAGAGATTTTAGCCATAATAATTACATCGATTTTGGGATTTTCCGTGGGAATAATAGATGACAGAAAACCAATGGGAGGTTGGTTCAAGCCGGTGGCACTTGCATTTTGTGCAGCACCTATACTTTTGTTGGGTGCGTATGATTCAAATCTAGATTTTCCCCTGTTTGGCTCAGTTTCAATACCATTTTTGTACATGGGGTTGATTGTGTTTATGATTCCTATTGCTGGAAATACAATAAATTCTATTGACGTTCTCAATGGAGTAGCTAGCGGATTTATTACAATTGCAAGTTTTGCATTAACAATTTCCCTGGTTATTCTTCAAAATTATGAAATTGCTATAGCAACTTTATGTTTAGCCTTCACATCTCTTGCCTTTTACAAGTATCATAAACTCCCAAGCCGAATATTTCCAGGAGATTCTGGTGCGTTGACATTTGGTGCCACGTATGGTGTAATTGCAATAGTGGGTCATGTAGAAGTAATAGCTGCCATAGCAATTTTACCTGCTGTCATTAACTCATTTCTTTTTCTTTCTAGTGTTAAAAAAATCACTGAGCATAGAGAAACCAAAAATCCTGTTTCACATACAGATGATTTTAAGCTAAAAACTAGTGATTACATGAATGCGCCAATTACTCTAGTGAGGTTAATTATTGCAAAGAGACCCTTATCAGAAAAACAGGTTGTTACTGAGATTTTTAGATTAGGAATGTTTTCTGGTGTTTTGGCGATTGTTACTGCATTTCTGATGGGAGTCGAAGTTTAATGACAGCGCGGATTTATGGATTCCTATTTTCCATGTGGATTTTAATTTTAGTCGGTGGCGGCTTGATGGTATTGTTAGTAGGACCAATCTCTTTTAGGGATTACGTAGATATTGATCCACTAATTAATTCTGGGGCTAAAGTCATTCTTGCCTTGTTTTTAATTTTCATCTGGGTTTTCACTTTAACTAAAGTTAAGAATTGGATCTTTAAAGCACAAATAAAATCTTAGCTCGCACGATTCCATTCGCTTTGTTTTTTATCATATTCACTACGTGAATATTTTGGTTTTGCAGGTACTCCAGCAACTACTGTATCATTTGGAACGTCCTTCGTTACTACTGCACCCATTGCAACTACGCTATTCTTACCAATAGTAACACCAGCTTTTATGACTGATTTGCTACCAATGATCGCATTGTCTTCAATCGTTACACCAATTAATTTTCGACTTGGTGGATATGGATCGTTAGTAAGTGTAGAACCTGGCCCAATGAATACATTTTTTCCAATTCTACATAGTGGTGGAATGTAAACCAGTCCTTGAATTATTGTATCATCTCCAATTTTTACATTGTAATCTATATGCGACAGAGAACCAATTTTTACATTGTTTCCAATTTCAACATCATCACCAACATAAGCAAAATGCCAGATTTTGACATTTTTGCCAATCTTTGCCTTGTCAGAAATATAATTAGTAACCAAAATGTGTCATAGATGCCACGGCAATGCTTGTTTAACTATTTTCTCAGGCAATTGTTTTATGTTTCTTTTAAGAAATTCAATGTCTTGTTTTTTGTCTCTTAACTCATCAGGTAACATTATTGGAATTTCGTCTATTATAGGAAAAAATCTAGAACACTTTTCACAATACAGGGCCCCCTCATCTATTTTTTCATCATCAGATTTTTTCTCGAAAAGTTCTAGTGGATGATGTTTGTCTATTGGACATGCAAGTATATCTAACATCTTTCTGTTCATCTTAGATCAAGATAGATTGGTATACCTTTTTGACTAGATAAAAGTGCGGCTTCAGCAACTTTTGTAACGTTTACTGCATGTTCTGGTTTTACTAGAAGCTCATTTCTTCCATCAATTGCATCAAGAAAATTCTGAATTTCAAGTAATAGTGGTTCTTTTTTTTCTTTTTTTGGAATTTCTGTGTTATTTTCAGTTTTTATTGTTATATCCTGTGAGATGAAATCTGAAAAGATAATACCACCTGTACAGGTAGCACTAAAGTTTCGAACCCTAGTAGGTGTAATCCAGCTCAAAGAAATTGTTGCAGTTCTATTATCCTTAAATCCCAACATTATTGTTGCAAAATCTTCATGCTCATGTTTTATTTGTCCTGCCCTAGCAAACACTGTTTCAGGCATATCAT
>LUME01000477.1_pt1 | contig 19829 bp, 20 predicted proteins | sample 729951 | NCBI WGS metagenome assembly LUME01 (sample SAMN03860271, study PRJNA289734) | marine metagenome | biome: seawater column; feature: ocean; material: water; isolation source: Red Sea water column Station 34 - depth 200m | place: Saudi Arabia: Red Sea | collected 2011-10-15 | depth 200 m | reverse complement strand
GGAGAATACAATGTGTAGGTGTGATAGGACAGATGCCCATAACGTTAGCGGGTTGTTTGTAAAGGTTCTGGTGATAGTCACCTTTTGCCTTTTTGCTCTTACCTTTGATGATGTTTACTTGGCGATAAACTCTAACAATCTACTTTAAGCTATGTACCGTACCGTTAAGCTCGACATTCTTATCTTAAAGTTTACACATGTTGTTTTTACAAACTTCGTAGCAACAATATTTAAAATCTTTTGCTCTTCAGTGTTATCAAACAACAGCTTATTACCAACAATGTATCATCAACAGCAAAACAACGTCGCTTCACAGTGCCAAACTATCGCTTAACATTGTGCACATTGTATTTTCTTGTTCCCTTCGCAGGTACTAGCCTGATCAGGTTCTACGGATCCCACTTTCGCGGTCTCAGCTTACTGGGTTACCAGTGAAGCACTCCGACAAGTTGCTTAAGTCAACTCGTGTTGTTGTTGAAATAACCCGAGTTGAGAATTCCTTTTTACTATATCTTCAATTTTACGGTTAATACAAGTACAACCAGAAAGCTAAACGAATATTCATTTAGCTGGCTAGCTGCTGACCTTCCTTGTAAAGTTGAAGGGCTGTGGCAGTGTCATGCTTGCGTTCGCTAATTGCAGACAGCAGCAACAAATCTTCTTTGCGCGATTTCATTTTAGTGGCTTTAAGCAGCGCTTTTTCCGCCAACACATCATCGCCTGAGTTGAACGCAACCTGACCTAGTGTGGAATACAGCGAAACGTTATCTTCATCTTGCTTTATCCAGCTTTCAAGCAGTCGTAGCGATGGCGATGCATCAGGAATATTAAGTTGCGTGAACAGCGGAAACAGGGCGCTATTCGGGCCACGTTTTTGCCATTCAACTAGCAAGTTCTGTGCGTCAGCATGCATACCTTGGTCAAGCAACTGTTGAATGTAAGCCGCGCGGTAAGCATCGTCATGACGAAGCTTGCGGGGTAGGGTTTCCCAATATGATTTAAGCTCGACAGCGCCTTGTTTACTGGCAATTTCCGCAAACTTACCTTTGGCAATACGCTGGCTCCATGCGGTGTAATCAGCCTTGGGCAATGCTTTACGCCAGCCTGACAAATTCTCCTGAAGTACTTGCCACTTACCTAACTTGGCAAGAATTTGCGCTTTCAACTGCACAACCTGCTTGTTCTCGCGCTCTTGCTCGTCAAGCTCGTTAAGTTTTTCTAGTGCCGCATCGTATTTTTCTTCAGCCATATCAATACGCGCGTGCATGACTGTTGCGGCTACTTTTGCTTTTGGAAAATCAGTTGCCTGAACAAGGAAATAACGGGCTTTGGCTAAGTCGTTATTGGCAAAAGCAATTTGCGCTGACGCCAAATAGTTAACGCCTTCGAAATCGCCGTTGGTGGTTTTGCTTAGCGCCTTCTGAGCCGTATCAAAGTCACCTGCAGCCATTGCGTGTAAGCCGTCGTAAAACGCACGCTTACGTTTGCGCTCACCTAAGGTGCCAAACCATTTATGTGAGCCTGTGATCAAGCTTAACGCCCACAATACAAGTCGAGATAGTACGTACCAGGCAATGATGGCACCTATCACTAAAATACAAAAGCTAATCACCGTCATTTCAACAGCGGTATTACCCAGTGATATGAGTACGTAGCCCTTATCGCCTAACAACATTGGGCCAACAATTAGTGCAACAACGAATGCGGCTAATACCGCAAGGGCAATAGCTAACCATTTCATAGTGCACTTGCTCCTTGTCCGAACACCTGCTTAACGCGGCTATCCAGTAAACGCTCTAGCGGCTTTTGTGACGCTAGCTCTGTTGGGATAGGTCGCGAAATATCGGTAGCACTTAAATTTTGTAGTGCATCAACAAAGCCGGTTACCTGGCTCTTTTCAGTGTCGAATTTTTCCGTAATTAGGGTTTGCGCGTACTGCAGCGACTGGCTATAAAGACCAGAATCGCCTTGAAGCGCTGCGGTTTGCGCATGCATAAGCTGTAGGCGAAGTTGTTCTTTTGCTAAAAACTGCGCTTCCAGGGAAAGCACTGGCTCAACCGGGCCTTCAATAGTTTTCACCGTAAGAAAATCGTTCACCAACGAACGCCACACTTTAGCAAGGTTTTCCTGCCAGTCGTCAGTAGACTCAGACAACGTAGTGTCTTCTGCATTGGCGTCTAGGGGTTTTTCAAAGGTATCAAGTGGTAGCTTATCTATTTGCGCTATCATGCCTGTAAGTGCAAGGGCTACGGAACTTTGTGATACAGGGTTAAGCTGTTGAAGTGTTTGAATGTCTTCAGCGAGTGTTGCACGAACAGGTAGTACCGACGGGTCGGCCAGCGATTTTAATCGCTTATCTGCATTAACCAACAGCAAAATTGCTGTGCGCACGTCATTCTCCAGCCAAAGTTTTCTGCCTGCCATGCGAACCAAGTAATCAGCTTCAGCAATAAGCCAGTCGGCCGGTCGGCGACCTTCCATATTATTAAGTTGCTCAAGGGTAGACTCTGACTGTAGCGTTAGCTTCTCGTTTTGTGCTTTTAGGTCGGCGACCGTACTCTCTAGCGCCTGGTTGGTGCGCATGACTTTATCGATAGACGCAACAATATCAGCGCGCTCGCGCTCTATTGCATTAAGCTGAGAGGCTGTAGTCTGCAGTGCAGACTCAGAACTTTTACTGGCTGATTGCTGTTGCATGTAATACCAGTAACCAGCGCCTGCCATTCCAAGCACCATTAGGAAAAGGATGATTACAACAAACCACAGTAGACCATTTCCCGACGATTTCTTTTCAGCAGCGCCTGACTGTGTTGAGTCACTGTGTGTGGCAGAAGATTCGATAACGTCTTTTTCAGCTTCCACTTTCACGAGTTCCTCTTTTTGTGGGCTACTTTCATTGTTGTTGGCCATTCAATACTCCCAGTTATCCTTTACCCAGGCGATGAGTGCCTGATCGGTGGCTCGCTGACAAACCGCGACCTCGTTGATACCTTGGCTAACGAGGCTTTTTGCAATTCGGTCGCTTACTGTTAACCATTTAATAGATTTAAGTGCAGTACCAAATTGCGCTATCAGTTGCAGTGCCATTGCTTCGCTTGTAGCGATAATGCCGCTAACTTCGTCCATTTTCCACCGTTTTGTGTAAACTGGGCGTGTAAGTTGCTCCCTTTTATAAACGCAAAAGCTATTTACTAAAGTACCTTTTTCGTCTAATCCTTTTGCGATGGCGTCTCGCCCACCTTCACCTTTAATAATAACGACATGCTGACAGTTTGCCTCATTAAGTTGATGCATTGCCAGTATACCTTCGGATGTATGGGCGTCGGGAATAGCGACCTGCGCCGATGAAAACGCTTGAAGCCCTGCTTGTGATTTTCGCGCAGTGGCATCGCCTACAGCAATCACTAACGGCAAATCACCCGTCGCATCACGTAAGCCTGAAATAACCGTATCTACAGCGTATACGCTGGTAACAACAATTGCGTTTACTGCATTTGTCGCTAAAAATTCTGCAGCAGCCTTTCGTTCAGACGAGACATCAATAATGTCAGACGTCGCTACGCCTACCGCATCGATGCCGGCTTTTTCAAAAGCCGAAGCACTAGCTTTTAACTTTGGCAGTGGGCGTGTGAACAGCAACATGTATTCGAACTCTTATCCTTGTAAATTCAAAGTGTAAACCTGCACGTACTCGATGAAATATAACTTAGTTATAAAGCGCCTTTAAAATTTCTCCGGCACCTTGTTCAAGAAGTGATTCTGCAACTTCAACGCCGATATCAGTAGCTTTTTCTCGCGATGCTGTTGCAGAAGCAAAAAGCAATTCAGAGCCATCAGGTTGACCCACCATGCCGGTCAATGTGAGTACGTCACCATCCAGAGTTGCGAAACTGCCAATAGGCACCTGACAGCCGCCTTCTAACCTTTCATTCATGGCGCGCTCTGCGGTAACACGCGTGTTGGTGTCTGAATGATTTAACGCTTGTAGCAAGCTAATAAGCTCTTCATCGTCGTTGCGACATTCAATACCAACTGCACCTTGTCCTACGGCAGGTAATGAAATATCAGCAGGCAACGACATGCGAATACGAGATTCCATTTCAAGGCGAATAAGCCCTGCACAAGCTAAGATAATGGCGTCGTAGTCACCCGCGTCAAGTTTGGCTAAGCGCGTGTTTACATTTCCGCGCAGGTCCTTAATAACAAGGTCAGGGCGGTACTTGCGAATTTGACATTGTCTGCGCAGGCTAGAGGTACCTACAACTGCGCCCTGAGGGAGAGCATCTAAACTATCGTGATGATTTGAAACAAATGCGTCGAACGGGTTTTCTCGCTCACAAATAGCGTGAAGACCAAAGCCTTCTGGAAACTCTACCGGTACGTCTTTCATAGAATGCACGGCAATATCGGCACGACCTTCTAGCATGGCAATTTCGAGCTCTTTAATGAAAAGCCCTTTACCGCCAATTTTGGCCAGAGGCGTGTCTAAGATTTTATCGCCCTGCGTACTCATGGGAACAAGCTCAACGGTCATTGAAGGATAATGTTCCAACAATTTCGCCTTCACATACTCAGCTTGCCAAAGCGCTAATGCACTTTTTCTAGTAGCAATTCGAACGGTGCGGGTAGTGTTGAGGTGACTCATGGTTATTCCAATCTATGTAAAAAAGAAACTAAAACGACGTATCACAAAACGTCATACGAGATACCTCGTAGTATACGCATTTTCTGTATTAATGTTTGAAATTAGACGCAGTTTTCTTCTTGGTTATTAGTAAACTTTCAGTCTATGCTGAAAGGGAAATACGATTAACTAGTTAAAAATCTGGAGAAAAGTCTTTGTATGGACAATTCGTCGCTGCGTCAATTGCTTAGAAATGCCCAACAAGATGAAGCTGAAACCAAACGTAGAAGATTAACCTTATATTTTATCTCTTATGTTGGTGGCACAATCATGGCATTCATGGCGTGGCTAAACATGGGTACCAATAATCCGTTATTGGTTGGAACGCTTGCAGGCTCAGCAGCATTTGTATACGCCAATGTCGCTTTATCTCACATGTTCCCTCGCTCGGATGTCTTTTATTACCTCGCTGGCCTAGTAGTAATGTTCACCATAAAATAACACTGGGCTTTATTTTATTTTTCCGCTGCTTTTCACGCAGATTGTGGTAGTGCGATTTAAGCCAGCTATGGTGTATGTGGCGGTGACCATGGGTATAGCTATTTTTTTGCTATACAACCAAGACGATATAGTCGCGAAGTACCCTGAAGAGCATGTTTCCCGCTTCCTCATCGCTACTATTTGTTTCATTTGTCTGGCGTTTATTGGGGAGAACTTTTGGCATCAAAGCAGAAGAGAAATGCTGCGTGAAAATTTAGAGCGCATGCGTCAGGCTAATACCGATCCACTTACCAAACTCCCTAATAGACGCTTTTTAGAAGCCGTATTTTTTGAACGTGCAATGCAAGATCCTGGTGCTCACTTTCCTTTAAGCGCCGTGGTGGTGGATATCGACCATTTTAAGAAAATAAACGATACCTATGGCCACGACATTGGCGATGAAGTGCTGATACACATCACAGATTTGATGAAAGACGCCGTAAGAACAACTGATGTTGTAGCTAGAACGGGGGGAGAAGAGTTCTTGGTGCTGTTTCCCCACGCGACATTGAGTCAAGCCGTAAAATTAGCAGAAAAAATGCGAAAAGTTATTGAAGCTACGCCGTTTGTGGAAGGAGATATTAACCACCCGATAACAGCAAGCTTTGGCGTGGCAACGGCGTTAACCGATACCAATTTACACGCTTGTTTGAAACAGGCCGATGATAACCTTTACAAAGCTAAAAGCGCGGGTAGAAATCGAGTTGTGGAATGAGCCGTGGGCAGAAATATTTGTCCTTCGACTTCAAAAAACACAAGGCTGACCCTAAAAAAATAGCTGGCAGCTACTGCTAAACCAGCTATTTTTCTCAATCGCTATCGATAAGCGATTAGCCCAGTACTTTTTGAAGCCATGCGCTAATATCGTTAAGCTCTTGCATACATACATTATGCTGCATTGCGTAGGTTTGCCAAGTAGCATTAAACCCGTTTTCGCTTAATGTTTTAAATGCAGCATTACCCATAAATACAGGCACTACCTCATCTTGTTCACCGTGTGCCATCATTACAGGTGTTTCACGGTTGGTATCTTTTGCTTCGTTGCCAAGTAGCGATGGCTCACACATATAAGTGGAAAGTGCCAAGACACCAGCAAACTTTCTTGTATATCTAGGCGCTAAGTGCAGCGCAATAACACCGCCCTGTGAAAACCCTGCCAGTACAATGCGCTCACTAGGAATACCGCTTTCAATTTGCGCTTCAATAAGCGCTTCCACTTGCGCGGCAGATTCTTTCACACCTTCTAGATCTGCACGACTTTCAAAATCTAATGATTTTATGTCATACCAAGCGCGCATGCGCATACCGCCATTAATAGTAATAGGGCGTTCAGGCGCATGAGGGAAAAGAAATTTTACAGCCATTGATTCAGGCAATTTTAGCTCGGGCACAATAGGGGCGAAACCATGGCCTGAATCGCCTAGACCGTGTAGCCAGATAACGCAGGCATCAGGCGCAGTAGATGGATTTATCTCTACGCACGGCAGAAGTTGCTGAGTCATTCAATATTTCCTAGTTTTGTTGTTGCTTTATCACCGATGCCTAATCTCTTTCCAACGGTAATATCTGTCTCACACAAAAATAATGGGGTCAGAGTCATTACTCTGACCCCATTATTTTTTCGTTGAACGGCTGTGAACACTTAATCGCAGTTACGGCACAACCGCTTAATATGCTATCATTGCCACTTGAAATCACCACATTTTGACAGAATTTTAATATCCTATGGCTTCACTACTCGGCAACTTATTTATTCTTGCTGCTCCTTCAGGGGCAGGAAAATCAAGCCTTATAAAGGCGCTAATGGAAAAGTATGAAGGCAATACAGACACGCCTATGCAGGTATCTGTATCTCATACAACACGTCAACCTCGTCCTGGTGAAGTCGACGGTGTGCACTATCATTTTGTTAGCCGAGAGCAGTTTGAAGCACTGATTGAACAGGGTGTGTTTTTTGAATACGCAGAGGTATTTGGAAACTATTACGGCACATCCCGTGTGACGATTGAACAAACTTTGCACCGTGGTATTGACGTATTTTTAGATATCGATTGGCAGGGCGCACGCCAAGTCAAAAAGCTTATGCCAGACACATGTGGTATTTTTATTCTGCCTCCATCACTTGATGTGCTTGAGCAGCGTTTGAATAATCGCGGTCAGGACAGTGATGAGGTGATAGCAGGGCGTATGGCACAAGCCGTGGCTGAAATGTCTCATTTCAATGAATTTGACAGTGTGATTGTGAACGATGACTTTGCGACAGCGCTGAACGATCTGGAAGCTATCGTTACTGCACAGCGTCTGCGCACGGTAAAACAACAAATGCGACACCAAGTGCTATTGGACGAACTGCTCGGTAGCGCGTAAGCTTAACCCATAATGTCGCGTTTTGATTTAAGCACGCATGATCAGTAGGTAAGTGCTACGATCTGACTGCTTCAATTTCAAACATAACGCTAGGATCGCGGCGCGTAACTGTGTATACTACGCGGCCGTTTTTTGAATAACTTGCTCAACCTAATTTTCGGAGAAATACATGGCTCGCGTAACTGTAGAAGATGCCGTAGATAAAATTGGTAACCGCTTTGACCTAGTGCTTGTTGCTGCACGCCGTGCACGTCAAATTGCCACTGAAGGCAAAGATCCTATGGTTGACGTTCAAAACGATAAGCCAACTGTTACAGCGCTTCGTGAAATTGAAGAAGGTTTGGTAACGGCTGCTACGCTTGAACAAGCAGAACTTCAAGCTCAAGAACAGCAAGAACACGCTGAATTTGCATCAGTAGCAAACATTCTATCTGATCAGTAAAACCCACTTTTAAGGGCTTTTACCTCGTATTTAGCGCCAGTGCTTTGAAAAAAGCACTGGCGCTTTACTTTTGGCGTATTGGCTTATTGCACAATTAAACGTATTCTTAGCGTTGTAACGTTAGATAAGGGTCACGCTCCACTGTGTATTTGTTTGAAGGTTTAAAGCAGAAAGTTGTTGAGTACTTACCAACCGAACGCGTTCAGTTGGTTCAAGATGCTTTTGTTCTTGCTCAAGAGGCTCACGACGGCCAAATGCGCTCGAGTGGCGACCCGTACATCACACACCCTGTGGCAGTGGCTGGTATACTTGCCGATATGCACCTTGATCACGAAACGATCATGGCTGCACTTCTTCACGACGTTATTGAAGATACCCATTACAGCAAAGAAGACTTAGCAGAAGCTTTTGGTGACACCGTTGCCGAACTTGTAGAAGGTGTTAGTAAACTAGATAAACTAGCGTTTAGTACCAAACAAGAAGCCCAAGCCGAAAACTTCCGTAAAATGATGATGGCCATGGTGCAAGACATCAGGGTTATTCTTATTAAGCTTGCTGACCGCACGCATAACATGCGTACCTTAGGGTCGTTACGACCAGACAAGCGCCGTCGTATTGCGCTAGAAACACTCGAAATTTATGCGCCTATTGCCCACCGTCTGGGTATTCACGATATTAAAAACGAGCTTGAAGATTTAGGTTTTCAGGCGATGTACCCCATGCGTCACCGCGCGTTGAAGTCTGCTGTTAGACAAGCGCGAGGTAATCGTAAAGAGATAATCGAAAATATTCGCGAAGAGTTAAACACTCGTCTTGAAGCTTATAAGATTGAATCGAACGTACTAGGGCGCGAGAAGCACCTGTATTCCATTTACCGCAAAATGAAAAACAAAGAACTGATGTTCAACGAGGTAATGGACATTTATGCGTTTCGTATCGTGGTAGAGTCAGTAGACAGTTGCTACCGTGCGCTTGGTGCTATGCATGGGCTGTATAAGCCTATTGAGAATCGTTTTAAAGACTACATCGCTATTCCTCGTACCAACGGCTATCAGTCGTTGCATACCTCATTAATTGGCCCTCACGGTATTCCTGTGGAAATTCAAATTCGTACACAGGAAATGGACCAGATGGCAGATAAAGGGGTAGCGGCACATTGGCTTTATAAAGAGCCTGGCGATAACGGCACCACCGCACAGCTTCGTGCGCGCAAGTGGATGCAGAGCTTGCTTGAGCTTCAACAGTCGGCCAGTTCGTCGTTTGAGTTCATTGAGTCGGTGAAAACAGACTTGTTTCCTGATGAAATTTACGTGTTTACGCCAGATGGCCGTATTATCGAGTTACCAATGGGCGCCACCGCTGTCGATTTCGCTTATGCCGTACACTCTGATGTGGGTAACACCTGTGTAGGTGTGCGCGTAGAACGTCGAAACTTCAGTTTGAGTAAGCCACTTGAAAACGGTCAAACCGTGGAAATTATTACCTCGCCTAAAGCGAAGCCTAATGCGAACTGGCTAAACTTTGTGGTGAGCGCTCGCGCACGTACGCGCATTCGTCAGTACCTTCGTAAACAGCATTCTCAAGAAGCGGTGAACATGGGTAACCGTTTACTTCGTCATGCGTTAGGCAGCGTTAAACTAGACGATATTCCAAACGAAGATATTGAACGTGTGGTGGCCGAAACTAAGCACGCTAATTTTGATGACTTGTTGGTGGATATAGGCCTAGGCAACGAGTTAAGCGCAATAGTAGCGCGCCGTTTATTAGGTGAAAGCACAACAGACTTATCAGATAAGAAAGGTAATGTGGCTATTCGCGGAACGGAAGGCCTACTTGTTCACTATTCTCGTTGCTGTCACCCTATCCCTGATGATGAAATTGTGGCTGTATTAAGCCCTGGTCGCGGTATGACTATTCACCAAATTGGGTGCAATAACATTCGTAAACTTACCCGCGAAGAACCCCAGCGCGTATTGCCTATGCAGTGGGACGATAACCCGCAGGGTGAATTTAAAGCGTCACTGCGTATAGAACTGATAAATCATCAGGGTACACTGGCAACTTTAACGAACACCATTTCAGGGTGTGATTCCAATATCATTGGTCTGCAAACTGAAGAAAAAGAGAGTAATATCTACTTTATTGACCTTGAACTTACCACGCACAACCGTGTGCACTTGGCCCGTGTTATGAAGAAAATACGCACAATGCCAGAAGTTCAAAAAGTGTCTCGTCATAGTCAATCACGACACTAATTACTACAAATTTAGGAACCACTATGTCTAAGTCTATTATTCAGACCGATAAGGCACCTGCTGCTATTGGTACTTACAGCCAAGCAGTGAAAGCAGGCACTACCGTTTATCTTTCTGGTCAAATCCCTCTAGTTGCTGAAACCATGGAAATGGTGTCGGACGACTTTGAAGCGCAAGCCGTACAGGTATTTGAGAATATTAAAGCAGTGTGTGAAGCTGCAGGCGGCACCACCAACGACCTAGTGAAAGTTAACATTTTCCTTATCGACCTAGGTCACTTTGCGACGGTTAACGAAATAATGAGCCGTTACTTCACTAAGCCTTATCCAGCACGTGCTGCCGTTCAGGTAACAGCGCTGCCTAAAGGGGCACAAATTGAAATTGATGGTGTAATGGAACTGCCGGAGTAAGCCATGTCACCTGAGCGTTACCAGCGCATAAGACAAGTGCTGGAAAGAAGGCAAACCGACCTTACGGTTTGCCTTGAAAATGTGCACAAGCCGCATAATGTATCGGCTGTAGTGAGAACCTGTGATGCGGTAGGCATTCATCGCGTTCACACTGTGTGGGAAAAGAAATACCAGTTTCGTCGTGGTACGGCAATGGGCAGCCAGCAGTGGGTGCGCCAAACCAACCACGATAATATCAACGACGCGATGGCTGAACTAAAAGGTCAAGGCATGCAGGTGCTGGTCACCCACTTATCCGATACCGCTGTCGATTTTCGTGATATTGATTACACCAAGCCAACGGCTATTTTGTTTGGACAAGAGAAGTACGGGGCAACCGACGAAGCCAAAGCAATGGCCGATCACGACATCGTTATTCCGATGATGGGTATGGTGCAGTCGCTCAATGTATCAGTAGCTGCAGCGTTAGTTTTATACGAAGCTCAGCGCCAGCGTACAATTGCCGGTATGTATAACACTCAGCAACTACCAGAAGAAGAGTGCCAGGCACTGGCCTTTCAAAATGGGTACCCTCGTCTGTATAAGCTTTGTCAGCGCAAAGGTTTGCCATTGCCGGCTATTAATACATTAGGCGAAGTAGATGCCGACGATAGCTGGTGGAAAGAAATGCAAATCACTAAAGCGGAAGCAAACGCGCTCGAAGCCGACTAAGGCTTAACGTATTGGTTTCGCTTTTACTTTTGCCCTCACTTGCATAGGGGCCAGCGTGAAAAACTGGCCTAAAGCGTACTCGCCAACCCCTCAACAATCCTTTACACTTCTTTTCTTATAACACGTTGAATAACACCAGCTTGTGTCTATTCAAAGGTTAAATAATTAATGTTTCAAAAGAAGGATGTCGCTTGATGCAAGCACTGGCCACTACACCCATTACTGCGCTTAAAGGCGTAGGCGCAAAAGTGGCAGAAAAGCTTAACAAAATAGGCTTGTTTACCCTTCAAGATATACTGTTTCATCTTCCTCATCGCTACGAAGACAGAACCCGTATTTACAGCGTGGCAGAGTGTCGCCCGTTTACCCATGTAAGCGTGCAGGGCGAGGTTATGAGCGCCGACATTCAATATGGCAAGAAGCGCATGCTGGTGGTCAAGCTTAGCGACGGCACGGGTACCATAACCTTACGCTTTTTCCACTTTGGTGCGGTGCAGCGTTCAATCATGACACCAGGCAACACGGTGCGTTGTTTTGGAGAAGTGCGTACTGGCAAGTGGGGCATTGAGATGATGCACCCAGAGTTTAAGCTTGTGGATGAAGACGCGCCACCATCAGAAGAATCACTTACGCCGGTTTACCCCACCACAGACGGGGTTAAGCAGCTAACCCTTCGCAATCTAACTGACCAAGCTTTACAGCTTTTAGATAAAGGAGCGCTTGCTGATTTACTGCCTGAAGGCATTTACGATAATCAAATAAGCCTGAACGAGGCCCTTCATCTGGTACACAGGCCGCCGCCTGATGTAGACGTTCACGAAATGGAAGAGGGGTTGCACCCCGCCCAGTATCGGTTAATCCATTTTCACCCACAGGTGCTCAGGCTCGCGTGGTACAAGACATTCAAAAAGATATGCAGCATGCGCGACCCATGATGCGCTTGGTTCAAGGAGACGTTGGCTCAGGTAAAACCTTGGTTGCCGCACTGGCAGCGTTATCAGCCATTGGGGCAGGGCATCAGGTAGCGTTAATGGCGCCCACAGAGCTATTGGCAGAACAGCACGCCAATAACTTTCGCGGATGGCTAGAGCCTTTGGGAATAGAGGTAGGTTGGCTTGCCGGAAAGCTTAAGGGCAAAGCCCGTAATGAAGTATTAGCGCGCTTAGAAGCAGGTGATATTCAAATGTTGGTGGGTACCCATGCTATTTTCCAAGAAAGCGTGAACTACCAGCAGTTAGCGCTAGTGATTGTGGATGAGCAGCACCGCTTTGGTGTACATCAACGGTTAGCCCTTCGTGATAAAGGTGAGCAACAAGGCCGCTATCCTCACCAGCTGATCATGACGGCAACGCCTATTCCAAGAACGCTGGCCATGACGGCCTATGCCGATTTAGACACTTCGGTTATTGATGAATTGCCACCGGGCAGAACACCGGTACAAACTGTGGTGCTGCCGGATACACGCCGCGCCGATGTGATAGAACGAGTGCGTCAGGCCTGTAAAGAAAATGGTCGGCAAGCGTATTGGGTGTGTACGCTTATTGATGAGTCGGAAGTGTTGGAATGTCAGGCAGCAGAAGACGCTGCGGTTACCCTGCGTACCGCGCTGCCAGACTTACACGTTGGCTTGGTACACGGGCGATTAAAACCCGCTGAAAAAGCGCAGGTTATGGCTGACTTTAAAGACGGAAAGCTGGATTTATTGGTTGCAACAACCGTCATTGAGGTAGGCGTAGATGTGCCCAACGCCAGTATCATGATTATTGAAAACCCTGAACGCTTGGGCCTAGCGCAGCTTCACCAGCTTAGAGGGCGAGTAGGGCGTGGTGCGGTAGAAAGTCAGTGTGTACTTATGTACCAAAGCCCACTATCGAAAACCGCTACTCAGCGCCTTGGCGTATTGCGTGAGTCTAACGACGGGTTTTATATTGCCCAGCGAGACTTGGAAATTCGTGGCCCGGGTGAGTTTATGGGGACGAAACAAACCGGAATGGCAGAGCTTAAGATAGCAGATCTAGTACGCGACGCCGCTCTTATTCCTAAGGTTCAGGAAATTGCCTATACCCTTTGGGACAAATATCCCTCTCACGCTCAAGCCATCATCAATAGGTGGATAGGGCATAAGGAGCAGTACGGTCATGCTTAATCGTGTGCCTTTAATTATTTGTGATGACGCCAATAGCGATGATACTGCCTTAATTAGTGCAATCAGCGATAAATGGGGCTTCCCTGTTGTCAGCAGCAGTGAAAAGCCTACCGAAGGCCTGTATCTACAGGTACAAAACGGCGTGCTAGGCCTTACCGACGCAGGCGAGAAAAAAGTGAACCCGGTAGAGGTTGATTTTGCATCGCCCGCTAGTTTGTATCGCAAGCAGCACGGCGGTGGGCGCAAAGAGCCCATTGTGAAAGCCATTGGTCTTAAAGGCAATGAAGCGTGGCACGTAGTGGATGCAACGCCTGGGTTAGGCCGCGATGCTTTTGTTCTAATTAGCGTTGGCTGCAAGGTCACTATGATAGAGCGATCGCCAGTTGTTGCCGCTTTACTCGAAGACGGTATTCGCAGATTAGCGCTTAGTTTTCCAGAACTTGCAGCTAAAATGTCGCTTCAACATGGAAATAGTGCTGAGGTAATGCAATACTTCACTGGTGAGAATGTGAACGCTATTTACTTAGACCCCATGTTCCCACATAAAAAGAAGTCAGCCTTGGTGAAAAAGGAAATGCGGCTGTTTCAGCAACTGCTTGGTCATGATCCAGACGCAGATGCGCTGTTACCGCCAGCACTAAAGCTAGCCACGCACCGGGTAGTGGTTAAACGCCCAAACAGTGCAGACGTGCTGGCAGGAGAGAAACCCTCCATGGCAATAGAAAGTAAAAAACATAGATTTGATGTGTATTTGTGTCAAAAACCCTAGGAGAACAACATGATACAAGTTGGTAGCACCTTGCCCGAGGTGGATTTCGGTCTTTTAGTCAATGGAGAAGTGACAAACCCAGGCACTAATGAACTTTTCTCGGACAAGCGCGTTGTGTTGTTTGCAGTACCAGGGGCGTTTACGCCAACCTGTTCACAAGCTCATTTGCCGGGCTATGTGGCGCTTGCAGACAAAATTAAAGCCAAAGGGATAGATAGCATCATTTGCCTGTCTGTTAACGATGCGTTCGTTATGGATGCGTGGGGCAAAGCGAATAACGCTGAAGAAATTATTATGCTTGCTGATGGCAATGGTCATTTCACAAAGCAAATTGGCTTAGATATGAATACTAGCAACTTCGGTGGCTTGCGCTCACTGCGCTACTCTATGCTTGTAGAAGATGGTGAAGTGAAAAAGCTTAACGTTGAAGATCCAGGTCGTTTCGATGTAAGCGATGCGCAAAGCATGCTAGATAGCCTTTAAACCGGCAAGTACGGCATTAAAATATCAAGAAGCCCGCAACCACGGTTGCGGGCTTTTTTATTTAGATGTTTGTGAATATTCGTTAATACCAGTTCGCATAGATAATTACCCGCGCCTTCTGAGAGGGCAATTATCTATGTGGATTGGTATTCTTTACTTAGGCGTATACTTGGTTGACATTTTCATTAAAATGTAACCTTTGTATGATCTGGCGCGCTATTAATTGCGTTGAATATCAACACGTTCAGTGCAGGTTAATGAACGTATGTGTAACATGCTTTAACGAAAATGCAGAGAAATTAAGAGGAAACGCAGTGCGTTACGTAGCATGTAGCCTCGTTTAGTTACCTTTACTTGCTTAATGATAATAAGTATCATTTGCGCGAAAAGACAAATCTTTTAGGAATAATTATGACAACAACACTGAAAAAAATGAGTGCTTTGGTATTGGCATCTGCCGTCACTTTCTCAATGCTTTCTTCTCAGGCGCTTGCCAACGGTGCCATTGGGGATCACGTGAACAACCTTCACGCGCACATCGGTGAATACACAGAAGAGGTACATTGGTTAGAAAGCAAATTTGGCAGTGTTGTTGACGCGTATGAAGCAAAAGATAAGTCGCTGAAAACCGATGCGCTTATTGAATATTGGGAAGAAGTCGATTTTCACTCGGCCATTGAAACTCAATACGTGCCTATTTACGCCTCTATCTGGCAGGGCATTTACGGTGTGAAAGTCGCTATCGACGAAGGTAAGCCGGTTGCTGAAGTGCGAGTAGAGCAAGAGAAGCTAAATCATGCCTTGTGGCAGGCGTTAGGCGCAGTTAAACTTGCGTCCCAGTATCAAAAGAAAGGCTTGGTGAATAAGGTCCAAACAACAGAAAAAGAACCTACCACGGGGCCTGAAGTTATTGACGATATTAAAACTCGTTTAGATCGTGTTGTTGCTAAATATGCAGAGCAACTACATGAAGTGGCGACTACGCTTGTTCACGACACCTACCTTCAGCGTTTTGAAGGTGTAGAAGGTGATTTGATTGCAAAAGACGCAGCCTTGGTTGAAGACTTAGAAAAAGACTTTAACGTAACGCTTCCGCAGGCCATCTCAAAAGACACTGGCGTTGATGCGGTTCGCAAAGTAGTAGAGTCGATGCAGACAAAACTCGATCGCGCTCGCGCACTGTTGGTTGAAGTAGAACAAAGTCGCAAAAACGTATTTTAAGGAAGGTGTATGCAACGTAGAACATTCTTACAAGGCTTAGCAGCAGCCGGTGCATTATCTGGCTTGCCGCTTAGTTTTGTTCACGCTATGACCCAAACTGGCAGTGTGTCAGTTGAATCACTGCCTAAATTAGAAGGTGATCTCACCCTTTATTTGGGGCGTGGCGAAGGCGGTTTGTACGAGAATGTTCTAAAGGCCATCGAAAAGCGCAATCCAAAGCTAAATCTTAAAATTAGACGCGGCGGGTCTGCAGCCCTGGCTAACACCATCGTTGCCGAAACCAAGGCGGGCGTGAAGCGCGCTGACCTATTCTGGGCAGTAGATACAGGCTCAATTGGCGTTGTCACTGATGCAGGCGCAGCAAAGCCGTTACCCGACGATTTGCGCGCGCAGCTTCGCGAAGATTTCCAATACCCTAGCTGGTCACCGGTTACAGGCCGCGTGCGAACGCTGCCTTATAACACTGAGCGCGTTAAACCGGAGCAAATCCCTGAAAGCGTGATGGCGTTAGCTGACAGCGATTTAAAGATTGGTTGGGCGCCAGCTTACTCGTCATTTCAGTCTTTCGTTACCGCCATGCGTATTTTGGAAGGCGACAAAGCCACTAAATCATGGCTTAAAGGCATTAATAAGCACGCTAAAAAGTATGCAGGTGAACTTGGCGTGGTTATGGGTGTTGAGCGCGGAGAAGTGGATATTGGCTTTGCGAATCACTATTACACGCTTCGCCTTAAATCAGGCAAGCCAAACGCAAACGTGGCGCTGGCCTACAGCAAAGGCGATGCAGGTTGCTTAGTGAATGCTTCTGGCATTGTGGCGCTAAGTGATGGTGACTTGCCGGTTAACTTTATTCGTTATCTGCTGTCGCATGAAGTGCAGTCTTACCTTGCTCGCGAGGCTTACGAAATTCCACTGGTTCAAGGCGTTGAGCAGCCCCAAGGCTTAGCAAACTTAAGTACGCTGTCGCCACCTGAAATGGACCTTCGCAAACTGGCCGATTTGCGTCCCACACTTAACCTTATGAGGGAAGTTGGCGTACTGTGACAAACTGGCCAAAGTCGTATCCACTGGCACTTCTTATCGCGCTGATGGCTTTATTGCCCGTCGGCGTTTTATTTTCTTTAGCTCAAGATAGTGCACAACTTTTTGATACTCATAATCTTCGTGTTTTAGGTAACACAGTTTCATTGGTTGTGCTTACCATTATTGGCTCGGTACTTATTGGTGTGCCGCTTGCCTTTTTAACCGCTTATGTGCAAATGCCGTTTAAGCGGTTTTGGCTTATTTTACTTGCCGCGCCATTAGCACTGCCAAGCTACATTGGTGCGTTTGCCATGTATTTTTCATTTGGCACGGGCGGCGAGATTGAAAACGTTCTAGGAATTAGCACACCCCCTATTAGCGGCCTGTGGGGCTCTGCGCTGGTCATGAGTCTTTACACTTATCCCTTTGTGATGATGACAACCCGTTCAAGCTTATTGAGTTTAGATGCAAGCCTAGTCAACGCTGCACGTACGTTAGGGCTAACATTAGGTGCAAGTTTATGGCGCGTGGTTTTACCACGTGTTGTGAATAGCGTCGCCGCAGGCGCTCTGCTTGCTGCACTGTACGCACTATCGGACTTTGGTACGCCGGCGATAATGGGCTTTGATACCTTCACGCGCGTGATTTTTGTTGAATACAATGCCTTTGGCTTGAGTCAGGCTGCAATGCTGAGCCTTCAGCTTATGGTTATTGTGGGGCTTATTTTATTTATTGAAAGCCGTATCAGCGGCGCTCAAGAGCGCCCGGGTAAGCATTTATCTTTGTTTCCTGTGCGCTGGCAGCGAAACTTAATGTTGCTGGCCACCTTGCCAGTGGTGTTTATGGCAATTGTTCTTCCTCTGGCTATCTTTACGCTGTGGTTAGTGCGAGAAGGCACCGGTGGCTTTGAGTTAAGCTACGCGTGGAACTCTGCGCATGCGTCTTTCATTGCGGCCATTGTTGCTGTTCTGCTTGCCATCCCAGTTGCTCATGCCGCTATTGCCGGAAAAGCAGGGCGCTTTATGGAGCGCATCACGTATTTTGGCTTTGGCGTGCCAGGTATCGTTATGGGAACTGCTCTTGTGTATGTCGGCTTACAACTACCCGCGCTGTATCAAACGCTGAGTTTGCTGGTAATGGCTTATGTGTTGCGCTTTATTCCACTTGCCGTGGGAAGTGTAAGAAGTACAGCTGAGAATATTGATTCTGGTTTGGTAAAAGCTGCCCGTGTACTTGGTGCGAGCCCCCGTGAAGCGTTCATGCGAATTACGCTGCCATTAACCCTTCGTGGTATGATAGCCGGCGCTGCGTTAGTGTTTTTAGAAGCTATGCGCGAGTTGCCAGCCACGCTTATGTTGGGCCCTACAGGGTTTGAAACCTTGGCTACCTACATGTGGCGCGTATATGAAGCGGGTTACTTTGGCCGTGCCGCCGTACCTGGACTTCTACTTGTTTTATTATCAGGTGTGGGACTAATTCTCATGCTGTCGGGTGAAAGAAAAGCCCAGTTTACCGTTACCGAGGATGGCCGTTCGTAATGCTTAGTGTTAATAATTTGTCCGTGAATTATGGGTCTACCCGCGTAGTCGACAAGTTAAATCTTGAGCTTGGACAAGACGAAATCCTTATGTTGGTAGGACCAACCGGCTGTGGTAAAACCACTATCTTGCAGGCGTTGGCAGGGCTTATTCCTATCTCAGAAGGTTCTATGAGCCTTGGCAACTGGCAAAGTACAGCACGTAAACATGTGCCACCTGAAAAGCGTAACGTGGGTATGGTGTTTCAAGATTTTGCGCTTTTTCCACACCTTACCGTTCAGCAGAACGTGTGCTTTCGTTTAAAAGACACCAAGCTTGCCGACCATTGGCTTAAATTACTAGGCTTAGATAACTTCCGCGATGCAAAGCCTGCTCGTCTCTCGGTCAGAAGCAGCGCGTTGCGCTGGCAAGAACTCTTGCTCACGAACCATCATTTGTATTGCTAGATGAGCCACTTTCAAACCTTGATGCAGCACTAAAAGATAGCTTGCGCTGGGAAATACGTGACGCGCTTAAAAAGGCGGGTGTTCCCGCTATTTGGGTGACACACGATCAGGAAGAGGCGCTCAGCGTAGGCGATAGAGTAGGCATTCTAAATAAAGGCGTACTCGAGCAACTAGACACACCGGAAGCCTGCTACTCTTCGCCAGCTAGCCGCTTTGTGGCGCGCTTTATGGGTGAGGCAAGTTTCTTAAGTGCAACCTTTGACGGTAGCGCAGCAAATGTCGACAGAACCGTAGTCACCGATATTGGCAAGGTGCCCGGAACGCCACTTCAAGGCGCTAATGGCAACGTAGACTTATTGGTGCGCCCTGACGATTTAAGCCTAGATGCTACCCTTAGTGAGACTAACTGTACGGTAGAGTGGGTACGTTATGAAGGCGAGAGTCGACTTTACGCGGTTATTTTAGACAGCGGCGACGAGCTTAAAGTACGTGTAAGCCACGAAAATGCAATTAAGCCGGGTACTCGCGCTTATGTGCAGCTAATCACCACGCATCCACTCGCTGTATTTCCTCGGTCTTAGTTAAATCGAGCCTGATGTATTTCGCGAGTAGCCCTTGAACTCCTTAGTACGCTGACGCTCAGACCGCTTGGACGAGTGCTGTTTGAATATAGTGTTTTAAGTCACTTTCGCACATGGGTTTAGCGTAAAAGTAACCTTGCGCATAAAAGCAGCCCAGAGAGAGAAGCGTATCAACTTGAGACTGGGTTTCCACACCCTCAGCTAACACTTTGCATTCAAAGGTATCGGCAAGGGTTAAAGCAGAGGCGACAATAGCTCGGTGACCCCGGTTAG
>LUME01001235.1_pt1 | contig 19973 bp, 18 predicted proteins | sample 729951 | NCBI WGS metagenome assembly LUME01 (sample SAMN03860271, study PRJNA289734) | marine metagenome | biome: seawater column; feature: ocean; material: water; isolation source: Red Sea water column Station 34 - depth 200m | place: Saudi Arabia: Red Sea | collected 2011-10-15 | depth 200 m | reverse complement strand
CGACGGTACCGCTCCTCGGGGACGCCTCTGGGGTTGAGGTTTGGCACGGGGAATTGCACAAGAGGTACCGGGGCGGGGATGCTGCGCGTCATGGCCCAACTAACCACCCTGGACCGGGAAACTCCGGTCGACGACCTGCTGGCTGTCCTGCACCGTGACGGTGGGGTGATTGTCCGAGATCTTCTAACCGACGATCAGCGTCAGGCCATCGTTGACGACCTCGCTCCGTCACTCGAGGCGACTGCCCCGGGCTCCCGGAGCGGACTCGAGCAATGGGAGTTGTTTCACGGATCCCAAACCATCCGGTTCTGCGGTCTGGCTGCCCGTAGCCGAGCCTTCGTAGATCACGCCCTCCTTCACCCTCTGCTGTCCGAGGTGGTTGGCCGTGAGTTGTTGTCTGGTTGTGCCGACTACTGGTTGAACACCGGTCAGGTCATGGCCGTCGGTCCCGGGGAGCGGGCCCAGTACCTGCACCGGGACGAGAACAACTGGCCTGAGGCCGTCAACCCTGAACGGGAGATCACCATCAGCTGCATGTTCGCCCTCTCGGACTTCACCCAAGACAACGGTGCCACGGTCGTGGTGCCGGGCACACAGGACCTGCCGCCCGGTCTGGTCCGGGGCTATGACGTTGTTGAAGCCGACCTGGCTTACGCCGAGATGCCAGCCGGTGCAGGGATGTTGTACTCGGGAAAGGTGATTCACGGCGCCGGGTCCAACGCCACCGAGACGTGGCGTTATGGCATGCATGTCAGTTTCGTGGTCGGATGGTTGCGGCCTGAGGAGGCCAGCCCCCTACAGGTGGATCGGGAACGGGCCGCCGACCTACCCGAGCGAGCCCGCCAACTACTGGGTTGGTCGTCCTACCACTCCGATGCTGGAGGTCGGACGTGGTTGGTCGACTTCGAGGACGCGTCTCGTCTCTTCTCCTGAGCCGTCACTCCAGGGTGGCGTACGAACCGTCGTCTGCCGGGTCGATGTTGCCGCGCTCTTGGGCCTCGACAACGGCGTCGGAGAGGTCGGCCAGCCACTCGTTCACGGTCGGAACATTGCCCGCGCTGACCGTCAGGTGCAGGCCGTCCGGCGGGCCCTGCCTGTCTAGGTGCCAATGCCGGGCCGCTAGAGCTTCACCCAGGGCCGGGATACTGACTGGCACATCCGCCGCCGGGTCGGCGGTAATCGAGAGCAGGTGGTGTCGGGGGTCTCCGGGGACTGAGAGGCCGTCGATGGCCCGTACCCCGGCCCGGATGCGGTCAGCGGCCTCCAGGGTGGCTCGAACCAGCCGGCGGTAACCGTCGCGTCCCAGGTGGCGTACCACCGCCCAGGCGGCAGCCATGGGTAAGCCCGAGCGGGTGCCCTGCAGGTTCGGGGTGGCGTACAGCCCGCCCAGCCAGTCGTCGAACACGAAGGTCTGGTGGCGGCGGAGGTCGCGGTCGGCGTGCAGCAGGACCGACACGCCCTTGGGGGCATAGCCCAGCTTGTGGATGTCGGCCGAGATCGTGCTGACGCCGTCGGTCCGGAAGTCCCAGGCCGGTACCTCGCGGCCCTCCATCTCGGCGAACGGCAGGACGAAGCCGCCCATGCAGGCGTCGACGTGGCAGTTGGCGCCGACCGATGCGGCGAGGGCCGCCAGGTCGGGGATCGGGTCGACCAGTCCGTTGGGGTAGTCGACCGCCGATCCCACCACGAGGGCCGTGTCCGGTCCGACCGCTGCCGCCATGCCGTCGACGTCGGCGGTCAGGTCGGGACCCACCGGAACGCGGCGCACGGTCAGGCCGAACAGGTGGGCGCCCTTGTGGAAGGCGGCATGGGCGGTGTCGGCCAGCACGATCTCGGGGGCGGTCACGCCGCGCTCGGCGAGGGCGCGGTCGCGGGCGGCCTTCACGGCGAGGAGGATGCTCTCGGTGCCGCCGCTGGTGAGGAACCCCGCCGCCTCGGGTCCGTGGAACAGGTCGGCGACCCAACCGCAGAGCTCGGACTGGATCTCGCCCAGCGACGGGAAGGCGTTGGTGTTGAGGGGCCCGAGGCGCCGGTGCGGCGGCCCTCGGCCCAGCGGGCATCCGCGGCCTGCTTGGCGGCCAGGTCGGCGAGGACGTCGCCGGCGGGCCGGCCAGTGGCGGGGAAGGTGCGGTCGGTCATGTGGCCGACTGTAGGTGGCCCGTGCGTCCGAGGTGACCGCGCACGTGCCCAACGGGGCCAGGCCCGTAGGGTCACGGGATGCGAGCGTGGGTCGGGTTGGCGGCGGTGGCCGGGCTGGTCCTGGCAGCCGGATGCGGCGGCGGCGGGGATGATTCGGCCGGTCCGACGACGAGCATCCCGACCTGGACTGCGCCCACCAGTGTCCCGGACGCAACGATCGCCACGGCAACCACGGCAACCACGGCAACCACGGCAGCCACGACCACCGTCGTGCCGACCGCGACGACGTCGGCGCCACCAACGACCACGACGCTGCCGCCGCCCCGCACGGCGACACTCCTGTTCACCGGCGACCTGATCCCGCATGCGCCGGTGGTGCGGGCTGCCGAGCGGATGGCCGACGAGGCGGGTGGCGCACGGGCCCACGACTTCCGGCCGCTGTTCGCCGACGTGGCCGATCGCATCGCCGGCGCCGACCTCGCCGTCTGCCACCTCGAGTCGCCGCTCACCGACGACCGGTCGGCGCTGTCGGGCTACCCGCGGTTCAACGGGCCGGCCGGCCTGGCCGACGACCTCGTCGACCTCGGCTACGACGCCTGCTCGACGGCCTCCAACCACTCCCTCGACAAGGGCTGGCTCGGCGTCCTCGCCACCCTGGCCGCCCTCGACGCTGCCGGGCTGGCCCAGTCCGGCATGGCCGCCAGCGAGGAGGCCGCCGCCGAACCGCTGCTGCTCGACGCTGCCGGGATCACCGTCGGCCTCGTGTCGGCCACCTTCGGCACCAACGGGCTGCCACGCCCCGAGGCGACACCGTGGATCGTCACCGACCTCGACGTCGACGAGCTGCTCGAGCACGCCCGGCGGGCACGGGCGGCCGGCGCCGAGTTCGTCGTCCTGGCCCTGCACTGGGGGGTCGAGTACCTGACCACACCCACCGCCACCCAGCGGGACCAGGCCGAGTCGCTCCTGGCCGACCCCGACGTCGACCTGATCGTCGGCCACCACGCCCACGTCGTGCAGCCCGTCGGCCGGGTGGGGGAGGAGTTCGTCGCCTACGGCCTCGGCAACTTCCTCTCCAACCAGTCGGCGTCGTGCTGCGCCGTCGGCGCCCAGGACGGCGTGATCGTCGAGGTGGTGCTGGAGGAGTTGCAGGGCAGAGCGGGCGACGGGACTCCGGAGGGAGGATCACGAGTCGTGGCAAGACAGGTGGTGGCGACCCCGACACGGGTCGACCGGGCCGACGACCACCGGGTGGTGGACGTGGCGGCCGCCGTCGAGGCGGCGGTGGACGCCGGCGAGGACCCGGACGCCGACCTCGTGGCCTCGTGGTTCCGGACCGCCGAGCGGATCCTCGCCGAGGAGTTGCCCGCCGAGGTGCTCGAGGTTCGCCTGGGAAGGGACTGAGCGGGCACGCAGCGCAGGTGGGCGCGGGGTTGCGGCGCCCTCGGCCATAGCGTGGGGGCATGCCGGACGCCGCCCCATCCCGTTCGATCTCGCCCCGCCTGTTCTCGTTCCCCCATCCGGTGGACGAAGTGAGCGCACGGCTCGTCGCCACGGGGGTGGTCGCCCAGGTCGTGCTGTACCTGGCGACCGGCTGGGACCTGCTGCTGGTGCTGCTGGCCTGGGGATTCGTCGCCCGGGTCTTGACCGGACCGACGCTCAGCCCGCTGGGACTCCTCGTCACCCGGGTGGTGCGACCGCGGCTGGGGGCCGCCCCGAGGGAGGTGCCCGGTCCGCCAAAGCGCTTCGCACAGGGCATCGGCGCCGTGCTCACCCTCACGGCACTGCTCACCGTCCTGCTGGCAGACTCCGGGACGGTCGCCGACGGGGTCGCCGCGGGGCTGCTGGTCGCGCTCCTGGTCGCTGCGTCGCTCGAGGCGTTCGCCGGGTTCTGCCTGGGCTGCTGGCTGTTCGCCGGGCTGATGCGCCTGGGCGTCGTGCCGGCCGCCACCTGCGAAGCCTGCGAGGACCTGACTCGCCCGAGGAGCGAGTAGCGGAGCCGACCGGGCGCGAACCGGCCCGGTAACCCCGCCCAGCGGCCACTTCCCGAGCAGCGCCAGACCCGTCTGGGTAACGTCCGCGGCCGTGGGTCGCGTGAGGGACCCGGCGAAGGGTCCAGCCAGTCCGGCGAGGAGCGGTGCCTGCGGGGGCACCGGGAGCGGGGTCCGGTCACGCGCCCGGGGGACGCGCCGGCTGGTGCTGGCGGGTTCGCTCGCCCTCCTCGTCTTGGCCGCCCCGACCGTCCGGGCCGCCCCCGGCGACCTCGACACCGGGTTCTCCTCCGACGGCAAGGTCCTCACGGACATCGCGGGTTCGAGTACCGACATCGGCCGCGCGGTCGCGGTCCAGAGCGACGGCAAGATCGTGGTGGCGGGTTATGCGTTGGTTGGAGCCTCGTACGACTTCGTTGTTGTCCGGTACAACACCGACGGAAGCCTTGACACGGGGTTTGACTCCGACGGTCGCGCGACGATCGACGTCAACTCGTCCCATGAACTTGGTTATGGAGTGGCCATTCAGTCGGACGGCAAGATCGTGGTGGTCGGCGCTTCTGGCTACGGCGGTGTCAATCCGGACTTCGGAGTCGTCAGGTTGGACACGGACGGTTCCCTTGACACCAGCTTTTCGGGTGATGGCAAGGTCAGTCTTGGTGTCGGCTCTGGCACCGATTACGCGTTTGCATTAGATGTTGCATCGGACGGCGACATCGTCGTGGTCGGTTATGGGCACAACGGCTCCGATTGGGACGTTGCGGTGATCCGCCTGGACTCGTCGGGGAATCTGGACACGGCGTTCTCGTCGGACGGGAAGGCGCTCTACGACATCGGCAGCGGCACCGCCGACCACGGTTACGCCATCGACGTGGCTGGCGACGGCGACCTGCTCGTCGCCGGCGATTCCGGGGGCGACGCCCTGGCCATGCGCCTCACGGCCGCCGGCGTCCTCGACACCGCCTTCAGCTCGGACGGCATCGTGACCGCCTCGGTCGGCACCGCCGACGTCGGCTACGGCATCGTCGAGGCCGCCGACGGCGACGTCATCGTCGGCGGGAGCGCCAAGGACGGCGACGAGGAGTTCCTGGTCCTGCGCTTCACGGCGTCGGGCGCCGCCGACACGTCGTTCAGTTCCGACGGGATCCACACCGTCGACCTGACGGGCAACGACGACGTCGGTTACGGCATCGTCGAGCAGGCCGACGGCAGCGTCGTCGTGGCCGGCTCGAGCAACGACGGCAGCAAGGAGACCTTCGGCATCGTCCGACTCACCGCCACCGGCTCGCTGGACACCGACTTCAGCGGCGACGGCACGCTCACCACCGCCTTCGGCAGCAACGACGCCGAGCCCTACGGCCTGGCCGTGACCGCCGGCGGCAAGGTGGTCGTGGCGGGCAAGGGCCAGGAGAACGCCGACACCGACTTCGCTGTCGCGGTCTACGAGGGGGCGTCGGCGCCCGGGGCACCCACGGGCCTCTCGGGCACGGCCGGCGACGGGCAGGTGGCGCTGTCGTGGACGGCGCCGAGCGACAACGGCGGGGCCGCGGTCACCGGCTACAAGGTCGAGTCCTCGACGAACGGCGGGTCCTCCTGGAGCACGGTCACGGCCGACACCGGATCGACGTCGACCTCGTACACGGCGACGGGCCTCACCAACGGCACCGCCCACACGTTCCGGGTCTGCACTCACGTGGACGGCACCGTCGAGCGACGGCGGGGCGGCGGTGACCGGCTACAGGGTCGAGTCGAGCACCGACGGCGAGACCTGGAGCACGGTCACGGCCGACACCGGGTCGTCGACGGCGTCGTACACCGCGACGGGTCTCACCAATGGCACGGCGTACACGTTCCGGGCCTCGGCCATCAACAGCGTGGGGACCGGCACGGTGTCGTCCACGGCGTCGGCCACGCCGCGCACCACCCCGGGTGCACCCACCTCGCTCGCCGGAACGCCCGACGACCAGCAGGTGGCACTCACGTGGACGGCACCGTCGAGCGACGGCGGGGCGGCGGTGACCGGCTACAAGGTCGAGTCCTCGACGAACGGTGGGTCCTCCTGGAGCACGGTCGTGGCCGACACCGGGTCGTCGACGGCGTCGTACACGGCGACGGGCCTCACCAACGGCACCGCCCACACGTTCCGGGTCTCGGCCATCAACGCCGCCGGCACCGGCACGGCGTCGGGGACGGCGTCGGCCACGCCGCGCACGACCCCCGGTGCGTCCACGTCGTTGGCGGGCACCCCCGCAGACGGTGAGGTCTCGCTGTCGTGGTCGGCGCCCTCGAGCGACGGGGTCGACGGCCTCTCGAATGGCACGGCGACCACGTTCCGGGTCTCGGCGATCAACGCCGCCGGCACCGGCAGCGCCTCGGACTCGACGACCGCAACGCCCCGCACCACGCCGGGTGCCCCGGGCAGCCTGGCCGCCACGGAGGACTCGGCGCAGGTGGCGCTGTCGTGGACGGCGCCGTCCAGTGACGGTGGGTCGGCGGTCACCGGCTATCAGGTCGAGTCCTCGACGAACAGCGGACTGAACTGGTCGACGGTGGTGGCCGACACCGGGTCCACGTCCACGTCGTACGCGGCGACGGGACTGACGAACGGCACGGCGTACACGTTCCGGGTGTCGGCGATCAACGCCGCCGGCACGGGGTCCGCCTCGTCGAACGTGACCGCCACGCCCCGCACGACGACCGACGCCCCGACCGGCCTCGCGGCGACGCCGGGGGACCGGCAGGCGGCCCTCGCCTGGACGGCGCCCTCGGACACCGGCGGCGCGACGGTCACCGGCTACCGGGTCGAGCGCTCCACCGACGACGGGACGACCTGGGCGACGCTCACCGCCGACACCGGCTCGACCTCGACGTCGTACACCGCCACCGGCCTGGCCAACGGCACCGCCTACGCCTTCCGGGTGTCGGCGGTCAACGACGCCGGCGCCGGCACGGCCTCCTCGACGGCATCAACGACCCCGCGCACGACGCCGGATGCGCCGACCGGGGTGGCGGCCGAGGTCGGCGACGCCCGGTCGTCACTCAGCTGGACGGCGCCGTCGAGCGACGGCGGCTCGGCGGTCACCGGCTACCGGGTCGAGCGGTCGGCCGACGGCGGCACCACCTGGGACTCGGTGATCGACGACACCGCGTCCACCTCGACGACCTACACGGTCACCGGCCTCGACAACGGCACCACCTACGCCTTCCGAGTCTCGGCCGTCAACGCCGCCGGCACCGGCAGCGCCTCGTCGTCGGCCTCGGGCACCCCCGTCGCTCCCAGCACCACCACCACCAGCACCACCACGACCACGACGGCTGTCCCCACCGCCAGCACCACTCCCTCCGCCAGCACCACTCCCACTGCCAGCACCACTCCCACTGCCAGCACCACGACCGCGGTCGCCAGCACCTCCACGATCAGGTCCACCTCGACCACCTCCACCACCTCGACCACCACGGTGGCTCCCACGGCCAGCGACCCCTCCGCGCCGCCGCCCCTGCCGCCGATGACGATCATCGACGGGCGCCTCTACCAGGACGGCGGCATCCCGCTCCCGCCCACCTACCTCGGGTGATTTCGGGAGGAACGCGCCATTCGCGCCGGGCGCGTGCGGCCCACCCCGCTAGTGTCGGACTGCACGGGAGTAGGCGACGCAGGACGAGAGCGCCCCATGGAACTGGTCACCCACAAGACGCTCTACCTGGTCGCCGGACGGGCCAGCCGACCGCTCGCCGAGGAGATCGCCGAGGAGCTCGGCGAGAAGTTGGGCGAGCCCAATCTGGCCGAGTTCGCCAACGGTGAGATCCACTGCCGCTTCGGTGAGTCCATCCGGGGGTGCGACGCCTTCATCATCCAGTCGCACGGCAGCTCGGACGAATCGTCCATCAACGACACCCTGATGGAGCAGCTGATCATGGTCGATGCCGCCCGCCGGGCATCGGCGAAGCGCATCACCGCGGTCTGCCCGCACTACGGCTACGCCCGCCAGGACCGCAAGTCGTCGGGCCGGGAGCCCATCACCGCCAAGTTGGTGGCCAACATGTTCGCGGCGGCCGGTGCCAGCCGGCTGGTCGGCGTCGACCTCCATTCCGGCCAGATCCAGGGCTTCTTCGACGGCCCCGTCGACCACCTCACGGCCATGCCGGTCCTGATCGACCACCTGAGCAGCCTCGAGGGCGACCTGGTCATCGTGTCGCCCGACGCCGGCCGGGTGAAGGTCGCCGAACGCTACGCCAACCTGCTCGGGGCCGATTTGGCCATCATCCACAAGCGCCGCAGCGAGACGGCGTTCAACAGCGTCGAGGCCAAGGAGGTNNGCTGACCGCCTCCTCGATCGAGAAGGTCATCGTCACCAACACGCTGCCGCTGCCCGACGACGCCGATCCCGACCTCGTCGAGGTGCTGTCCATCGCCCCGCTGGTCGCCCGGGCCATCGACGCCGTCTTCGAGGACACCTCGGTCAGCGAGATCTTCGGCGGCAACAACCTGGCCTGAGCCCCCGGTCGGGCCCGATCCACGGGCCCCCACCCGGTCGGCGCGCGGGATTCCGCCGGTAGGCTTGCCGCCCGGCCGACCAGGCACTCCCTCTGCCGGCCCCGACCGGCGGCGCCCCATCCAGGCACCCCGCCACCACGCACCACGAACACGCGAGAAGCATTCCCCATGGACGAGATCGTGCTCACCGCGGCCACCGGCCGCACCACCGGCACCCGGCCCAGCCGCCGCCTGCGCCGCGAGGGCAGCATCCCCGCCGTCGTGTACGGCCTCGACCAGGACCCCGTGTCCGTCACGGTCGAGTGGCCCGACCTGCGCCGGGCCATCACCACCGACGCCGGCCTCAACGCCGTCATCCAGATCGACATCGACGGCGACCGGCACATGAGCCTGGTCAGGGACGTCCAGCGCCATCCTGTGCGCCGCGACGTGCTCCACGTCGACTTCATCCGCATCGACCCGGACCAGGAGGTCGTCGTCGACGTGCCGATCTTGCTCGTGGGCGAGGCCGACGAGGTGACGAACAACGACGGCATGGTCGACCAGAACCTGTTCGCGCTCACCGTCAGCGCCGCTCCCGACAACATCCCGACCGAGATCGAGCTCGACGTCTCGGCTCTCACGATCGGCGACTCCCTGCGGGTCGCCGACCTCGTGCTGCCGGCCGGCGTCACCACCGAGGTCGATCCCGAGGATGCCGTCGCCGTCGCCATGATCACCCGCTCCACGCTCGAGCAGCTCGCCGCCGAGGAGGCTGCCGCCGAGGAGGCTGCCGCCGCGGAGGCCGCCGCCGCGGAGGGAGTCGAGGGTGAGGACGGCGAGGCCACCGAGGCGTCGGACGATGACGCCGCCGGCGACGACGGCGAGGCCGACGCCTCCGACGAGTAGCGGACGGGGCCGGTCGTGTTCCGGCGTCCCCGTTCCGGACGATCCACGGGCGAGCGCACCGGCGAGCCGGCCGCGCTCCTCGTCGTGGGCCTGGGCAACCCCGGGCGCGAGTACGAGGGCACCCGCCACAACGTCGGCTTCGCGGCCGTCGAGGAACTGGCCCGCCGCCACGGCGGCAGCCTGAAGCGCTCCAAGCAGGAGGCCCTCGTCGCCGAGGTCCGCATCGGCGGCGAGCGCGTGGCGCTGGCCCTCCCGCAGACCTACATGAACGAGTCCGGCCGGTCGGTTGGGCAGCTGGTCCGCCGCCACGGCATCGACCAGCCGGACCGGCTGGTCGTCGTCCACGACGAACTGGACCTCGACCCCGGCGTGCTGCGCCTCAAGGCCGGCGGCGGCCTGGCCGGCCACAACGGTCTGCGGTCCATCACCTCCCACCTCGGCACGCAGGACTACCTGCGGGTCCGCATCGGCGTCGGCAAGCCGCCCGACCCGCGAGGCGGTGCCGACCACGTCCTGAAGCGTCCGGGGAAGGCCGAGACCACCGAGCTCGAGATCGCCGTCGCCGAGGCGGCCGACGCGGTCGAGGCGATCCTGGCCGACGGCATCGACGAGGCCATGGGCCGCTTCAACGCCCGCTCGTGACGGGCGCGCACCGGTGATCCTCGAGTCCCTCCCGGGGCTGCTCGACGCCGAACCCGCCCTCGACGGGATCCAGGGCCGCCGGCAGGCCACATTGGCGGTCCCCGAGCCGGCGCGGGCCGTGGTGCTGGCGGCGCTGGCCGCCCGGTCCGGCCGGTCGCCGCTCGTCGTGGCGGTCCCCACCGGCACGGAGGCCGAGCGACTGGCCGCCGACCTCGGCGCCTACCTCGGCGACGCCGACGTCGAACTCTTCCCGGCCTGGGAGACGCTTCCGTTCGAACGGGTCAGCCCGGGTGTCGAGACCATGGGGCGCCGCCTGCGGGTGCTTCACCGCCTGGCGGACCCCACCGACCCCAACGGGCGCCCGCGGGTCGTGGTGGCCTCCGGGCGTGCACTCGTCCAGCGCCTCGGGCCCGGGGCGGGTGAGCAGCCGCCGATCCGGATCGGCCCCGGCGACGAGGTCGACCAGACGTCCCTCGTCGCCGACCTGGTCCACCTGGGCTACCGGCGCGAGTACCAGGTCGAGCACCGTGGCGAGCTGGCAGTCCGCGGCTCCATCATCGACGTCTGGCCGTCGACCGCCGGGAACCCGGTGCGCATCGACCTCTGGGGCGACGAGGTCGACCGGCTCTGCGAGTTCGGCGTGGCCGACCAGCGGGCCACCGTCCCGCGGGCCGAGGGAGCAGTGGCAGCGGCTCGCCGGCCGCGAGTTGTTCGACGGCATGGAGTCGTGGTTGCCGTGGCTGGTCGACGACGAACGGGTCCTGTTCGACCTGCTCGACGACGACGCCCTGGTCGTGGCCGTCGAGCCGCGGCGCACCCGCGACCGCATCGACGACCTCCGCGCCGAGGAGGAGGACCTGGCGGCGACGCTCGCCACCACCTGGGGGGCCGACGGCTCGGCGTTCCCGCGCCTCCACACCGAGTGGGACCGGCTCCTGGCCCACACCGGCGCGCCCCTCTGGACGATGGAGGCGGTCTCGCCCGGACCGCACGTGGACTCGGTCGCCGCCACCGGCTGGGAGACCGGTGCCGGTCGGGCCGAGACCCTGACCGCCCGGGTGAACGGCCTGCTGGCCGACGGCTACCGGCTGGTGGTCGCCGCCGACGGTGCCGGTTCGGCCGACCGGCTGGTCGAGCGCTTCGCCGCCAACGGCATCGAGTTGGCCCGTCCGACCCTGGATGCGCCGGCGCTGCCGCCGGGCGGGTCCGTGGTCGTCGCCCCGCTGGAGCGCGGCTTCGTGCTGCCCGACAGCCGACTGGCGGTGCTCACCGAGGCCGAGGCCACCGGCCGGCGCCGCACCCGCCGCCGCACGCGGCCCCGTCGCCAGGCCGCCGTGCGCGTCTTCGAGGACCTGGCCCCCGGCGACCACGTGGTCCACGAGCAGCACGGGGTGGCCCGCTTCGCCGGCCTCGTCACCCGCACCCTGGCCGGTGTCGAGCGGGACTACCTGCTGCTCGAGTACCGCGGCGATGACCGGCTGTACCTGCCCACCGACCAGATCGACGCCATCCGGCCCTACACGGGCGGCGAGCGGCCGTCGCTCAGCCGGATGGGCGGCGCCGACTGGCAGAAGACCCGCGCCCGGGTCCGGTCCGAGGTGGCCGAGATCGCCCAGGAACTGGTGGTGCTCTACCAGACCCGGGTCTCGGCCGACGGCCGGGCGTTCGGCGGGGACACCCCGTGGCAGCACGAGCTCGAGCAGTCCTTCCCGTTCCAGGAGACACCCGACCAGTTGGCGGCCATCACCGACGTGAAAGAGGACATGGAGCGGCCGGTCCCGATGGACCGGCTGGTGTGCGGCGACGTCGGGTTCGGCAAGACCGAGGTGGCGGTGCGGGCGGTGTTCAAGGCCGTCCAGTCCGGCTCCCAGGCGGCGGTGCTGGTGCCCACGACCCTGTTGGCCCAGCAGCACGGCCAGACCTTCCGGGACCGCTTCGCCCCGTACCCGATCCGGGTCGAGGTGCTCAGCCGGTTCCTCTCCAACGTCGAGGCGAAGGCGGTGGTGGACGGCGTGGCCGACGGGTCCGTCGACGTCGTCATCGGCACCCACCGCCTGCTCTCCGAGGACGTCCGCTTCCGGGACCTGGGCCTGCTGGTCGTCGACGAGGAGCAGCGCTTCGGCGTCCGCCACAAGGAGGCCATCAAGCAGCTGCGGGCCCACGTCGACGTGCTGACCCTCACCGCCACCCCGATCCCGCGCACCCTCGAGATGTCGCTCACCGGCATCCGCGACCTGAGCCTGCTCGACACGCCCCCGGCCGACCGGCAGCCGATCCTGACCTACGTCGGCGAGTACGACGAGCGGGCGGTGGTCGAGGCCATCCGCCGGGAGCTGCTGCGCGAGGGGCAGGTCTTCTTCGTCCACAACCGGGTGGCCGACATCGAGCAGGTGGCCGGCGGCCTGCGGGAACTGGTGCCCGAGGCGCGCATCGCCGTGGCGCACGGCCAGATGGACGAGGCGTCGCTGGAGTCGGTGGTACTCGACTTCTGGGAGGGCAGCCACGACGTCCTGGTCTGCACCACGATCATCGAGTCGGGGATCGACATGCCGACGGTCAACACGCTGGTCGCGGACCGTGCCGACCTGCTGGGCCTGGGGCAGATGCACCAGTTGCGGGGACGGGTCGGCCGGGCCGGGCAGCGGGCCTACGCCTACCTGTTCGTGCCGCCCGACCGCTCCCTCAGCGAGGAGGCCTACGAACGGCTCCGCACGATCGGCGAGTCGACCGAGCTGGGGTCGGGGTTCCGGATCGCCATGCGCGACCTCGAGATCCGCGGTGCCGGCAACCTGCTCGGCACCGGACAGAGCGGCCACATCGCCGCCGTCGGCTACGACCTCTACTGCCAGATGGTGAACGAGGCGGTGGCCGAACTGTCGGGTCGCCCACCGGAGGCGGTGCCCGAGGTCCGCGTCGAGCTCCCCGTGGACGCCCACCTGCCCGAGGACTACGTGTCCCGCAACGACCTTCGGCTCGAGGCCTACCGCAAGCTGGGTGCCGCCGGCCTCTCGCCGGACCCCGCTGCCGTCGACGCCGTGCGGACCGAGTGGGAGGACCGGTACGGGCCGCTGCCCGCACCTGTCGAGGCCCTGGTGGCGGTCGCCCGCCTGAAGTCGCTCTGCGTGTCCCGTGGCATCGCCGAGGTCGTCGTGTCGAAGGGGCCGGGCCTCGGCGGCCCCGACCACCTGGCCCGCTGCTCGCCGGTGGTGCTGCCCCTCAGCCGCCAGACCCGGCTGGCCCGCCTCCACAAGCACGCCACGTACCGGCAGGGTCCCCAGCAGCTGGTACTGCCCCTGTGGACCGGCCGAGACGCCCCTGACCTCGCCACGCAGCTGGCGGACCTGCTGCTCGACCTGGTTCCCGTGCCCGCCCCCGATCGAGTCGCCGATCCAGAACCTGCGGAATCCTCCGGTGGACCCGTAGCCTCCTGAACCCGTGAGCCTCGCCAGCAACCCCCGACGTATCCGCCGAGCCATCGCCGTCGTGATGGCCGTCTTGTTGCTCGCCACCGCCTGCGGCAGCGACGCCTCGGTGGCGACGATCGGCGGCACCGAGGTCGAGCGGGACGAGCTGCTGGCCTGGCTCGAGGCCCGCGGGCAGATCTCGGCGGTGGGGGAGACCACGGTCGACGCCGCCATGACCGCCGAGGTGCTGGGCGAGCTGGTGTCCTACGAGTCGCTGCTGGACCTGCTGGCCGAGCACGGCACGGTCGCCGACGACGAGGACTTGACGGCGGCACGCGACCGCCTCCTGGCGGCGGGCTTCGACGAGCACTCGCCGGCCCTGGCCCGGCTGACCCGCTGGCAGGCCGGCCTCGATGCCATCGACGCCGGCGACCCGGGCGTGCGGGCGGCCTATGCGGCCCACGCCGACCTCTACGGGCACGAGCTCTGTACCAGCCACATCCTGGTCTCGACCGTCGCCGACGCCCACGGCGTGCTCGACCTGCTGGCCACCGGCTCCGACTTCGGCGAGCTGGCCCGTCAGGTCTCCCAGGACCCGGGATCGGGCGCCCAGGGTGGTGCCCTCGGCTGCGTGCCGCTCGGGGCGTTCGTGCCGACCTTCGAGCGGGCGACGCTGGGCGCCCTGGCGGCGGGCGAGTCGCTGGTCGGCCCGGTGCCGAGCCAGTTCGGCAGCCACGTGATCCGGATCGACGAGGTCCGCACCGTCGACCCGGCGTCGTTCGACGACCTGGGTGGCCGGGCGTCGATGGTGCTGCTCGGGATCGCCTCCATGACCCGCGACGTGTCGATCGACGGCCGCTTCGGCACCTGGGATCCCGTGGTCGGACGCGTCTCCCCGCCGGCGGCGCCCGCAGAGGACTGATGGGGGCCGGCCCCGGGGATCCGGCCGGGTCGGGAGCACCGGCGGGCCGAGCCTCGCCGCCGATGCTCGAGTCGCTGGCGGCCTTCGTCGACCTGGTCGACGACCTGCGTCGGGGTTGCCCGTGGGACGCCGAGCAGACGCACGCCTCCCTGCGGCCCCACCTCCTCGAGGAGGCCCACGAGCTCCTCGAGGCGCTGGATGCCCTGGAGGCACTCGAGTCAGGAGACGCGCCTGGCGACCACCTTGCCGGGGCACTGGCGCACGTGCAGGAGGAGCTGGGCGACCTGTTGTTCCAGGTGGTGTTCCATTCCCGGATCGCCGTCGAGTCGGGCCACTTCGACCTGGGCGACGTGGCGCAGGGCATCCACGACAAGCTGCACCACCGGCATCCGCACGTGTTCGGCGACACCGAGGTCGACGGACCGGACGAGGTCGTCGCCAACTGGGACCGCATCAAGCAGGCGGAGAAGGGCCGGGCCTCGCCCCGGAACCGCCGGCCAGCGGTCCGGCCGACGCCGAGGCGCTGGGAGAGGCCCTGCTGGGCCTTGTTGCCTGGGCGGGGGCGGCCGGCCTCGACCCCGAGGAGGCGTTGCGGGAGGCGGTGGCGAGGCTCGGCACCAGGATCCGGGACGCCGAGGGGCGGGAGCCCTCCGACGGCTGACCACGCAGCGCGCGTAATCGGACCGGTTTCACGCGCGGAGCGTCCCCATGCATCCCCGGTTCTGCCGGTAACGTGGCCAGAGCCGGGGGCAACGGCGCTCCACCACCGCATCCGACCGGCCACCCGGCCGACAGGCAGGACATCGTGAGCAGCACCCACTCGAGCATCGAGGCCGTCACCGCCCGGCAGGTCCTCGACTCCCGCGGCAACCCCACCCTCGAGGCCGAGGTCCGCCTCGCCGGCGGCGCCACCGGACGGGCCATCGTCCCCAGCGGCGCCTCCACCGGCCAGCACGAGGCCGTCGAACTCCGGGACGGCGGCGACCGCTGGGTCGGCAAGGGCGTCACCACCGCCGTCGCCAACGTCAACGGCGAACTCGCCGCGGCCGTCCGCGGCCTCGACGCCGGCGACCAGGCCACCGTCGACCGGGCCATGCTCGACGCCGACGGCACCCCCAACAAGGGTCGCCTCGGCGCCAACGCCCTGCTCGGCGTGTCACTGGCCACGGCGAAGGCCGCTGCCGCCGACCGTGGCGTACCGCTCTACCGGGCCGTCGGAGGCGAGGGCGCCCACGTGCTGCCCGTCCCGATGCTCAACGTCCTCAACGGCGGCGAACACGCCGACAACAACGTCGACATCCAGGAGTTCATGTACATGCCCGTCGGGGCGCCCTCGTTCGGGGAGGGCCTCCGCTGGGGCGTCGAGTGCTACCACGCCCTCAAGAAGGTCCTCTCGCACCGGGGCCTCTCGACCGCCGTGGGGGACGAGGGCGGCTTCGCCCCGAACCTGGACTCCAACGAGGAGGCCGTCCAGCTCCTGCTCGAGGCGGTCGAGGCCGCCGGGCTGACCCCGGGCACCGACATGGCGCTGGCCCTCGACGCCGCCTCCACCGAGTTCTTCCGCGGCGGCGAGTACGTCCTCGCCGGCGAGGGCCGCTCCCTGTCGCCCGCCGGCATGGCCGACTACCTCGCGGACCTGTGCCTCCGGTACCCGATCGTCTCGATCGAGGACGGGATGGGCGAGGACGACTGGGACGGCTGGGCGGCCCTCACCGAGGCCGTCGGCGACCGCGTCCAGCTCGTCGGCGACGACCTCTTCGTCACCAACACCGAGCGCCTCGCCCGCGGCATCGCCGACGGCATCGCCAACTCGATCCTCGTCAAGGTCAACCAGATCGGCACCCTCACCGAGACCCTCGAGGCCGTCGAGATGGCCCACGCAGCGGGCTACACGGCGGTCATGTCGCACCGCTCCGGCGAGACCGAGGACACCACCATCGCCGACCTGGCCGTCGCCACCAACTGCGGCCAGATCAAGACCGGTGCCCCCGCCCGCAGCGACCGGGTCGCCAAGTACAACCAGCTCCTCCGCATCCAGGAGGACCTGGGCGACGCCGCCGCCTACCGCGGCGCCGCAGCGCTGGCCGGGGGCGCGGGCAGGTGAACCCCCGCCTGCTCCGGCGGCTCGGGGTGGCCGGGCTGGCCGCCATGGTGCTGGTCGCGGTGCTGGGCCTCGGGGTGGTGCCGTTCCAGAACTGGCTCGACCAGCGCGAGACGCTGGCGGAACTGGGCCAGCAGGTCGCCGAGGTCGACCGGCAGAACCAGGCCTACGAGCTGCGGATCGACGCCCTCAACACCGACGAGGAGATCGAGCGGCGCGCCCGCGAGGAATACAACCTGGTCCGGCCCGACGAGGAGGCCTACGCCGTCCTCCCGCCCCCCGACGAGGTGGGCGACCTGCCCACCATCTGGCCCTTCCCCGGCTGAGGCGCTGTTGCGCCGGTACCCCGGCCTGCCGGACTCCCGGCGTTGCTGATTCCCCGCCCGGCTGGTCCTCGGTCCGGTCCCGGGATTAGGCAGTCGCTCGTATGAGCGGGAATCTCGCCGCCTCCAGCGAACGCGTCATCGAGGCGACCGGTCTCGAGCGCCACTTCGGCGACGTGGTGGCCGTGGCCGGCATCGACCTGGCCGTCGCCCGTGGCGAGGTGTTCGGCTTCCTCGGGCCCAACGGCGCCGGAAAGTCCACGACGGTCCGGATGCTGACGACCCTGCTGCGGCCGACCGGCGGGTCGGCCCGCATCGACGGGCACGACGTCGTCGGTGCGGCGGCGGCGGTGCGGCGCATCATCGGCGTGGCCCTCCAGGACGCCGCCATCGACCCGCTCATGACGGGCAACGAACTGCTTCGGCTCCAGGCGGTGCTGCACGGCATCCCCCGTGCCGTCGCCCGCACCCGGGGTCCGGAACTGCTCGAACGGGTGGGACTCACCGCTGCGGCCGACCGGCGGGTGGGGACCTACTCGGGCGGCATGCGGCGGCGCCTCGACCTGGCCCTGTCGCTGGTCCACGAGCCCCGCATCCTCTTCCTCGACGAGCCCACCACCGGCCTCGACCCGACCAGCCGACTCTCGCTCTGGGAGGAGGTCCGGCGCCTCAACCGGGAGGTGGGGACCACGGTGTTCCTGACCACCCAGTACCTCGAGGAGGCCGACGAGCTGGCCGGCCGGATCGCCATCATCGACGACGGGCGCCTCGTCCGGGAGGGGTCGCCCGAGGCCCTGAAGTCGACCGTGGGATCGCCCACCCTGCGGGTCGACGTCGACCCGGCGGACCTCGACGCCACCAGCGGCGTTCTGGCGGCCTTCGGTCCGGAGCGTCCGGCCCGCGAGGGTCGCGCCGCAATCGGCCTCGAGGGCGGCGCTGCGCGGGTGGCCGAGGTGGTGCGCGCCCTCGACGAGGCCGGCGTCGTGGTCGGCCACCTGGAACTCGACGCCCCGAGCCTCGACGATGTCTTCGCCGACGCCACCGGTCGGCGCCTCGAGGGAGCCGAGGAGTGAGCGGGGGAGCGGTCGCGGCGGTGCCGGGCCTGCGCCTGGCCGGCGCCCAGACCCTCGAGTTGGCCCGACGGTCCGTCCTCACCGAGTGGCGCCAGTTCGGCAGCCTCCTGCCGGGCGTCGTGTTCCCGCTCCTGCTGGCCGCCGTCTACACCCACCAGTTCCAGCGGGTCATCCTCATGCCGGGCTTCCCGGCCGTCGACTCCTTCCTCGACTTCGTGCTGCCGGCCAGCCTCGTGCAGGCCGTGTCGTTCGGGGCCACCGAGGCGGGGACCGAATTGGCCCGCGACATCGAGAACGGCTTCTTCGACCGACTCCGTTCCTCGCCGTGCGCCCGCCTGCCGCTCCTGCTGGGCCGGCTGGCCGGCTCGCTGGTGGTCGCCGCCGCCAAGGGGGCGCTGATCGTCGCCGTCTTCCTCGCCTTCGGCGCCGAGGTCGCCGGCGGCCCGGCGGCCATCGCCGTCGTGCTCGGGTCGGCCGTGCTGCTGGTCCTCGCCATCGGCGGACTGGGGCAGGTCCTGGCCATCCGGACCGGCAACCAGGAGGCCGTCAATGCCACCTTCCCGCTGATCTTCACCAGCGTCTTCGTGAGCTCGGCCTTCTTTCCGACGGCGCTGATGAACGGCTGGTTCCGCGTCGTCGCCGAGGCCAATCCCGTGACGTGGATCGTGGACCCGGTTCGACGGCTCGTCATCGAGGGCTGGTCGGGCACCGACGCACTCCAGGCCCTCGGGGTGCCGTTGGCGATCTCGGTCGTCACCGTCTCGATGGCGGTGACGACGCTCAACCGGTGGCTGGGGGCACGGTGAGCAGCCTGGTGACAGCCCATCCCGGTGGCGCCGGCCACGCCGTCCGGGTGGCGGGCGCCGTCTGCGGACGAGGGATGCGCCGGATCAGCGCCCGGCCGACCCTGATCATGCCGGTGCTGCTGATGCCGCTGATCTTCGTGATCAGCTTCACCGGGGCGTTCGGGTCGCTGACGCGGGTCGAGGGATACGGCACCGACAACGTCTACAACTGGATGGCGGTGTACGCGGCCCTCCAGGGCGCCGTCTTCGCCGGCGTCGGCGGCGCCGCCTCCACCGCCGAGGACATCGAGAACGGCTTCTTCGACCGCCTGCTGCTGACGCCGGGCAGCCGGCTCCCGATCCTCGTCGGCACGATGGGCTACAGCGCGCTGCGGTCCATGATCCCGACGACCGGCGTGCTGCTGATCTCGGCCCTCGGTGGGCTCAGCCTTCCCGGCGGTCTGCTGGCGCTGGTCGCCACCTACGTGGCCACCGCCGGGATGGCGGCCGTGTTCTGCCTGATCGGGCTGGCCGTCGTCTACCGCTTCCGCACGATGCGCTCGATGCTGCTGATCCAGGTGGTCGGCTTCAGCTCGATGTTCCTGTCCACCGGCCAGGTCCCGATCCACTTCATGGACGGCTGGCTGCACGCCGTGGCCCGGGTCAACCCGATCACGAACGTGCTGCGCTTCGCCCGGCAGGGCGCGCTCCCTCGAGTCCTGACTCGTCGCCTGTCCCGAGGGCGGGCTCCCGAGCGGGATGCTCGACCCGGCCATCGCGTAGCCTGAGACCATGGCCGGGAGCGATTCGGCGCCATCCAGCGCACTCCACGACGTGTCGTCGGTCGAGGACGTCGTCTCGGCGCTGGGCGTCCAGGGCTACCTCGCCGACGAGGGGCTCGCCACGGCGGTCTTCCTCGCCCTGCGGCTGCGTCGCCCCATCCTCCTCGAGGGCGAGGCCGGCGTCGGCAAGACCGAGGCCGCCAAGGCCCTGGCCGGGTGGTCGGGCGGCGAACTGATCCGCCTCCAGTGCTACGAGGGCCTCGACGTGGCGCAGGCCGTCTACGAGTGGGACTACTCGAGGCAGCTGCTGCACCTGCGGGCCGCCGAGGCGGTCGGTGCGACCGCGGGGGCCGACGCCGCCGACCTCGAGGACGAGTTGTACGGCGAGCGGTTCCTCGTGCGTCGACCGCTGCTGCGGGCCCTGTCGG
>LUME01000966.1_pt1 | contig 19974 bp, 18 predicted proteins | sample 729951 | NCBI WGS metagenome assembly LUME01 (sample SAMN03860271, study PRJNA289734) | marine metagenome | biome: seawater column; feature: ocean; material: water; isolation source: Red Sea water column Station 34 - depth 200m | place: Saudi Arabia: Red Sea | collected 2011-10-15 | depth 200 m | reverse complement strand
CTGTTGCGGCCGGTCGTAGAGGGGCGCGTCCTCGTGGAGGGAAGCGGCGGGCACTTCGGCCAGGACCTCGCCGTCGAAGCCGTCGAGGATCCGCAGGGCACCGCCCTCGGTGACCCGGCCGATGACCGTGGCCCGGACCTCCCACCGTTCGCAGATCTCGAGCACCCGGTCGAGTCCGTCGGGCTCGACGATGGCCAGCATCCGCTCCTGCGACTCGCTGGTCATCACCTCGTGGGGTTCCATTCCCGGTTCCCGGCGGGGCACCGCCGACACGTCGACGTCCATGCCGACGCCGCCGCGTGAGGCCGTCTCGCTGGTGGCGCAGGTCAGGCCCGCGCCGCCCAGGTCCTGGATGCCGACGACGAGGCCCTCGTCGAGGAGCGACAGGCAGGCCTCGATGAGGCGCTTCTCCTCGAACGGGTCGCCCACCTGGACGCTGGGGCGCTTGTCGCCGTCGTCCTCCTCGGAGAAGCCGGCCGACGCCAGAACGCTCACGCCGCCGATGCCGTCCCGGCCGGTGGAGGACCCGAGCAGCACGGCCAGGTTGCCGACGCCGGAGGCCCGGCCGAGGACCAGGCGCTCGGTGGGCAGCACGCCGAGGCACAGCACGTTGACCAGCGGGTTGCCGCGGTAGGTGTCGTCGAAGACGGTCTCGCCGCCGACGGTGGGCACGCCGACGGCGTTGCCGTAGCCGGACACGCCCGAAACGACGCCCTCGGCGATCCAGCGGCTGCGGGGATCGTCGAGTGGCCCGAATCGGAGCGGGTCCATGAGGGCGATGGGCCGGGCGCCCATGGTGAAGATGTCACGCAGGATGCCACCGACGCCGGTGGCTGCCCCCTGGTAGGGCTCGATGGCCGACGGGTGGTTGTGGGACTCGATGCGGATGGCGGCAGCGATGCCGTCGCCCACGTCGACCACGCCGGCGTTCTCGCCGGGCCCGACCAGCACCCACGGCGCCTCGGTCGGAAGCCGCTTGAGGTGGATGCGGCTGCTCTTGTAGGAGCAGTGCTCGGACCACATGACCGAGTACATCGCCAGCTCGAGCGGGTTGGCGGGGCGGCCGAGGATCTCCTCGATGGACTCGGCCTCGTCGTCGGTCAGTCCGAGTGCCCGGTGGAGTGGTTCGCTCACGGCGCTGCACGGTAGCGGTCCGGAACCCGCCTCGTGGGACTCCCGACGGGCCGTCCGGGGCACACCTGCCGAATGAGTTGTCCCGCCGACGGGGACCAAGTTGAAATCACGGAATTGGTGTGACCACTTGGGAATAGATTCGCCAAATTCCCGGTTTTTCGGTAGCGCACTACCCGTGACAATGTCTATTCTTGTGTTGCCCAATCGGGCACCACTTTCCAACCAAGCAAGGAACCGATATGGCCCGCCAGAAGATGTCCGAGGCCGAGAAGGCCGAGACCCGAGCCGTCCGCGACTACCTGAAGGCCCTCGAGGCCAACCAGCCCAGGCGGGGCCGCAAGCGCACCCCGGCAAGCGTCCAGGCCCAGATCGACGCCACCAACGCGGCGATGGACGGCGCCTCGGCCACGAAGCGGCTGGCGCTGGTCCAGCAGCGCCTCGATCTCGAGGCCGAACTGGAGCGCCTCCAGGCTGCCGGCAGCATCGACCTGTCCGCCCTCGAGGCCGACTTCGTCGCCCATGCAGCGGCGTACAGCGGCAAGCGCGGCATCTCCTACGCCGCCTGGCGCGAGGTGGGCGTCCCGTCGCCGGTGCTCAAGGCCGCCGGCATCCGCCGCGCCGGCTGAGCCGGATCGCCGCAGTCAGGCGGCGTCGAGGAGGGAGCGGAGCAGGACGGCGCCGTCGGCGCTGCCCAGCAGGTCGTCGCACGCCCGCTCGGGGTGCGGCATCAGGCCGACCACGTTGCGGGCCTCGTTGCACACGCCGGCGATGTCGTCGACCGAGCCGTTGGGGTTGTCGACGTAGCGCAGGACGATCCGCTCCTCGTCGCGCAAGCGAGCCAACGTGCGTTCGTCGCACGTGTAGTTGCCCTCGAAGTGGTTGATGGGAATCGACAGTTCTGCACCAAGTTCGGCGGAACCGGTCAACGACGAGTCGGTTGATTCGACGCGAAGCGTGGTCGGTTGACAGAGGAACTTGAGTCCGGCGTTCTTCTGCAGCGCGCCCGGCAGCAGGCCGGCCTCGGTGAGGACCTGGAAGCCGTTGCAGATCCCGACCACCGGTCCGCCGTCAGCGGCGAAGCGGGCGACGGCCGCCATGGCCGGCGAGAAGCGGGCGATGGCGCCGGGACGCAGGTAGTCGCCGTGGGCGAAGCCGCCCGGCACGATCACCGCGTCGACGTCGCCGAGGTCGGCGTCGCCGTGCCAGAGCAGCCGGCCCACGCCGCCCAGTCCGCCGACCGCCTCGACGGCGTCCATCTCGCAGTTGGTCCCGGGGAAGACGACCACCCCGACCGTGGTCGCCATCAGGCGGGCTCCACCGTGACGACGGCGTCCTCGATGACGGGGTTGGTCAGGAACGACTCGGTGAGGTCGCCGGCGACCTGCCGGGCGGCGTCGGCGTCGGCGGCGTCGAGGGTGAAGCGGATCGTCTTGCCGACGGTCACGCCCTCGATGCCCTCGTAGCCGAGCACCGGCAGCGCCCGTTCGATGGTGGCGCCCGCCGGGTCCGAGATGCCTGACCGCAGGCTGATGTCGACGAAAACGGTGAAGCGCACGGTTCACGCCCCCCCGGTACCGGGCCAGTCGGCGAAGGACCGGCCGGTGATGCGCTCGTAGGCCTCGATGTAACGCGCCGACGTGGCGGAGACGACCTCGTCGGGCAGGCTCGGCGGCGGCGGCTGCTTGTCCCAGTCCAGGCCGTCGAGGAAGTCGCGGACCGGCTGCTTGTCGAACGACGGCGGCGTGGCGCCCGGCGACCAGAGGTCGGCCGGCCAGAACCGGGACGAGTCCGGCGTGAGGACCTCGTCGGCGAGGACCAGCTCGCCGTCCACGAGGCCCAGTTCGAACTTGGTGTCGGCGATGATGATCCCCCGTTCGGCCGCCCAGTCGGCGCCCCGCTGGTAGCACTCCAGCGACACGGCCCGGGCCCGCTCGGCCAGGTCGGCACCCACTTCCAGGCCGAGCCGGTGATGTAGCCGCGCACGATGCATTCGATGGGCAGCATCTCGGCCCGGTGGCAGACCATGGTGCGGCCCGCCAGGTCGTCGGCGCCGTCGGTGCCCGGGGCGTCGGCCGGGTCGGTGGAGACGAGGTGGCCGGGAACCACGTCGGCCAGAAGGTCGAACCAGAAGGCGGACATGGCGGTGAGGACGCGTCCCTTGTGCGGGATCGGCTCGTCCATCACCACGTCGAACGCCGAGATGCGGTCGGACGTGACCATGAGGAGTCGGTCGTCGGCGGCGGCGTAGATGTCGCGGACCTTGCCCGAGTGGACGTACGGCAGGTCGATGGCTGTGCTCAACGGGGACTCCGGGGGTTCAGGGGGATTCAGTGGACGGGAACGGGTTCGGTCAGAGAATCGGCTCGGGATCGTAGGCGGCGGCATCGGGGCGGGCGGCCACCACCTCGCCGATGCGTTCGACGACCGCCTGGACCTGCGCCGAGGCGGTGCCGGCCCGTACCGCCGCCACGAGCACCCGGGTGGTGGCGAGGAACGGCAGGTACTGGCGCAACTCGCGCTCGGCCACGGCCGGGTAGGCGCCGAACTCGTCGAGCACCGTGAGGAACGTCTGGAAGAGGCCGTCGGCGGCGAGGAAGGCGTCCGGCAGCGCCACCCGGCGGACGACCGAGCAGCTCACGTCGCCCTCGTTCCACTGGTCGCCGACGAGGCCGCCGACCATGGCGAGGTGGCCGCGCAGGACCATGGCGAGGCCGTTGACCCGCTCGCAGGACCGGGCGTTCATCTTGTGGGGCATGGCCGAGGAGCCGACCTGGCCGGGCCGGAAGCCCTCGGTGGCGAGTTCGTGGCCGGCCATCAGCCGGATGGTGCGGGCCAGGTTGGCGGGGCCACCGGCCGCCTGGGCCAGCGCCGACACGACGTCGAAGTCGAGCGACCGGGGGTACACCTGCCCGACCGAGTCGAGCACGTCGGCGAAGCCGAGGTGGTCGGCCACACGCCGCTCGAGTCCGACGACGCGGTCGGCGTCGCCGTCGAACAGGTCGAGCAGGTCCTGCTGGGTGCCGACCGGGCCCTTGAGGCCGCGCAGCGGGTAGGCCGCCAGCAGGTCGGACAGGCGCCGGTGGGCGGCCAGCAGTTCCTCGGCCGCGTTGGCGAACCGCTTGCCGAGGGTGGTGGCCTGGGCGGCCACGTTGTGGGTGCGTCCCGACATGACGAGGTCGTCGTGCTCGACGGCGAGGCGACCGAGGCGGGCCAGCGTGGCGACCACCCGGTCGATCACCGCCCGGTGGTCCTCGACGACCCCGTCGGGGAGGTCGATGCCGAGGTCGCGCTGCGCCTCGAGGACCGCCACCCAGAGCTCCCGCTCGAGCACGACCTTGCCCGCCTCGGACCAGAGCTCGGCCATGGGCCGGCTGGCATAGCGGGAGGCGAGGACGTTCTCCACGGTCGGCGGCGTGCCCCGGCTCAGCGGGGGCGCATCTCCTCGCGGTGGGCCTCGAGTTCGGCGACCAGCGAGGGGTCCTCGACGGCGAGCATCTGGACGGCCAGCAGGGCGGCGTTCATGGCGCCGTCGACGGCGACCGTGGCGACCGGGATGCCCTTGGGCATCTGGACGGTGGCCAGCACCGAGTCCCAGCCGTTGATGGCGCCACCGGAGAGCGGCACGCCGATGACCGGCAGCGTGGTGTGGGCGGCGACGGCGCCGGCCAGGTGGGCGGCCATGCCGGCGCCGCAGATGATGGCCGTGTAGCCGTTCTGGCGGGCGGCGCCGGTGAAGGCGGCGACCTCGGCGGGGCTGCGGTGCGCCGACATCACGCGCACGTCGGCCTCGATGCCGTACCGCTCGAGGGTGGCGGCGGCGGGTGCCATCTTGTCGGCGTCGTTGGGCGAGCCCATCAAGATGGCGACTCGGCGGGTCGGCGTCTCGGACATGGTGGTTGGCTCCTGTGGTGGTTCGGGGTCGGGTCGGGTCAGTCTGCCGCAGTCGGGGCGGCGGCGATGTCGGTTCGGCGTTGGATGCCGGGCCAGGAGATGGCGCCGGCGCCGGCGTAGGCGCGCTGGCGGGCGGCGGCGATGTCGGCCCCCCGTCCGGTGACGGCGAGGACGCGGCCGCCGGCGGTGGTGAGCCGGCCGTCGGCCTCCCCCACGCCGGCACAGAAGACGGTGACGCCGTCGAGGGTGGCGGCGTCGTGGAGGCCGTCGATGGGGTCGCCGGTGCGCGGCGAGGCCGGGTAGCCCTCGGCGGCGCAGACGACGGTGACGGCGGCACCCGCATCGAATGCGGGCGCGTCACCGAGTGCGCCGGCGGCGGCGGCCGCCAGCAGGTCGGCGAGGCTGTCGGCGAGGCGGGGCAGCACGACCTGGGCCTCGGGGTCGCCGAAGCGCACGTTGTACTCGAGCACCTTCGGTCCGACGGGCGTGAACATGAGGCCGCAGTAGAGGACGCCGCGGTAGTCGATGCCGCGTCGCCGCAGGGCGTCGAGGGTGGGCAGGACGGCGCCCTCCATGAGGTCGCCGACGACGCCGTCGGTGGCAGCCGGAACCGGGGAGTAGGCGCCCATGCCGCCGGTGTTGGGCCCGGCGTCGCCGTCGCCAATGCGCTTGAAGTCCTGGGCGGGGGCCAGTGGCAGGGCGGTGGTGCCGTCGCAGACCGCCAGCAGGGAGAGTTCGGGTCCGGTGAGCCCCTCCTCGATCACGACGGTGCGCCCGGCGTCGCCGAAGGCGTCGCCGGCGAGGTAGGCGCGCACGGCGTCCTCGGCCTCGGCGCGGTCCTGGGTGACGAGCACGCCCTTGCCGGCGGCCAGGCCGTCGGTCTTGATGACGAACAGGTCGCCCATGGTGTCGAGGAACGCCAGTGCGGTGGCCTCGTCGGTGAAGGCCCCGTGGGCGGCGGTGGGCACGCCGGCGTCGACCAGCACCTCCTTCATCCAGGCCTTGGAGCCCTCCAGGCGGGCTCCGTCGGCACCCGGGCCGAACACCGCCCGGCCGGCGACCCGGAGCCGGTCGGCCAGGCCGTCGACGAGGGGGGCCTCGGGGCCGACCACGAACAGGTCGGCGTCGACCTCCTCGGGTGGCGTGGCGACCGAGCCGGGGATACCGGGGTTGCCCGGCGTGACGACGACGTCGGCGTCGCGGCCGAGGACGTGGGCGAGGGCGTGCTCGCGTCCGCCCGAACCGACGACGCAGACGCGCACCTGACGGCCCCGGTCAGCCCTGGTCGCCGAACTGCAGGACCTGGTCGCGGCCGGGTCCGACCCCGACCATGCCGATCGGCACGCCGACCTGCTCCTCGACCAGCGTCAGGTACGCCTCGGCCTCGGCCGGCAGGTCCTCGCGGGACCGCACCCCGGAGAGGTCCTGCTTCCAGCCCGGCAACTCGACGTAGACGGGCTCGGCGTGGTGGAGCACCGTCTGGTGGTACGGGAGTTGGTCGAAGCGCTCACCATCGGACTCGTAGGCGACGCACACCTTGATGGTGTCGAGCCCGTCGAGGACGTCGAGCTTGGTGATCGCCAGTTCGGACAGCGAGTTGACCCGGGCGGCGTACCGGAGCATGACGGCATCGAGCCAGCCGGGGCGACGGCGCCGGCCGCGGGGGCCGATGCCGGCGCCGGTGCAGGCGCCGCCGGCCACCGGATTGGACGAGGTGACGAACGGGTACGTGCCGTGGTCGAGGTCGAGGAAGGTGGCCTGGGCGCCCTCGAGCAGCACGTGGTTGCCGGCCTCGAGCTGGTCGTGGAGCAGCGACACGGCGTCGGCGATGAGGGGCGACAGCCGGGGGGCGCAGGTGCCGAGGTACTCGTCGGCGATGGCGTCGCCGTCGACGGGGAGGCGGTTGAAGACCCGGGTGAGGACACGGTTGTGGTGCTCGAGGGCGGCGTCCAGCTTCTGGCGGAAGATCTTCTCGTCGAGGAGGTCCTGGACGCGCAGGCCGACGCGCATGGAGCGGTCGGCATAGGCGGGACCGATGCCACGCTTGGTGGTGCCGATCTTGTTCTTGCCCAGGTGCCGCTCGTGGAGGGCGTCGAGTTCCTGGTGGTACGGGAAGATCAGGTGGGCATTGCCGCTGACCCGCAGGCGCCCGGTCGAGACGCCGCGGGACTCGAGCATGTCCATCTCGGCGAGGAGGACCCGGGGGTCGACGACCACGCCGTTGCCGATGACCGGCGTGACGTGCTCGTAGAGGACGCCCGAGGGGACGAGTTGGAGGGCGAAGGACTCACCGTCGACGACGAGGGTGTGGCCGGCATTGTGGCCGCCCTGGTAGCGGACCACCATGGCGGTCTCGCTCGCCACGAGGTCGGTGAACTTGCCCTTGCCCTCGTCGCCCCACTGTGTCCCGACCACGACGGTCGCGGGCACGGCACCTCGGCCGACGTCGCGAACGGTCCACGCGACCGCGCAGGGTCACCAGATGCTGAGCGCTCCCCGCGCAGGTTCCGCTGTTTCCACACCCCCTGTGGAAAACCCCCGAAACCCTTGTGGCGACAGGGGGTGCACTGGGGATTGCAACACTGCCGTAACGCGCCCAGGAGGCTCTCGACGTCCGACCGACCTCGCGAACCCGCAGGTCAACGGGGGTTTTCCACAGCCGCCGTGACGGCGGATCAGGCGCGTCGGGGGCGCGTCGGGGGCCGGTCAGGAGCGCCTCGACCGCCGCTGGCCACGGTAGAGCGTGACGCTCTGGCGGATCGGCACCAGGTCGCGGCGGTACTGCTTGTGCACCTCGGCCACGGCCTGGGTCCCCTCGCTGCGGGTCGACTCGATCTCGGCCTCGAGTCGGGCCACCTCGGCCTCGAGTTCGAGAACCCGCTTGACCCCCTCGAGGTTGAGGCCCTCGGCGGTGAGGTCGGCGATGCGCTGCAGCAGGGTGATGTCGGCGTCGCTGTACCGGCGGTTGCCGCCCGAGGTGCGGGCCGGGTCGACCAGGCCACGGCGTTCGTAGATGCGCAGCGTCTGGGGGTGCATGCCGGCCAGCTCGGCGGCCACCGAGATGACGTAGACGGCCTGGTCGGGTCGCGGGCGGTTCGGCATCGGCATCATCCTGTCAGGCCGCTCCGGAGGTCGCCACCGCTGGTGTCGAGCGCCGCCTCGACGGCCTCGACCGCCGCCCGCTCACCCTCCGTGGTCGCCTCGGGGACGTGCACCTCGACGGTCACCAGCAAGTCGCCGGGGCCGCGCCGTGCCGCCACGCCGCGGCCCTTGACCCGCAGGGTCCGGCCGGTCGGCGTGCCGGCGGGGACCTTGAGCGTGACCGGGTCGCCGTCGAGGGTCGGGACCCGCACCTCGGCGCCCAGCACGGCCTCCGGCCAGGTGACCGGCACCGTGAGGGTGAGGTCGGCGCCGCGGCGGCCGAAGGCCCGGTGCGGGGTGACCGCCACGACGACGTAGAGGTCGCCTGCGGGACCGCCTCGGCCGGGCCTTCCCCGGCCCTTGATCCGGACATGCTGGCCGTCCTCGACGCCGGCGGGGATGCGGACCCTGACGTCGCGGGCCCGGCGCTCTGTGCCCGATCCGCGGCAGGTGCCGCACGGGTCGTCCACGACCCGGCAGTGGCCGCCGCAGCTGGCGCAGGGCCGGCTGAACGAGAAGGGGCCCTGGTTCTCGGCTTGCACGCCGCGGCCACCACAGGACTCGCAGGTGCGCGGGCTGGTGCCGGGCCGGGCGCCGCTGCCCGAGCAGGTGGGACAGACCGCGTCGACGACCAACGGGATGGTCGTCTCGATGCCGAAGGCCGCCTCCTCGAACGAGAGCGTCATTTCGGCATGGACGTCTTTGCCCCGACGCGGGCCGTTCCTGCCACCCGCCTGGCGGAAGAGCCCGCCGAACAGGCTGCCCATGTCGAACTGGCCGCCCGTGGCCCCCATGCCGCCCATGCCCGGGCCGAAGCCGCCGGAACCGCCGAAGCCGCCCATGGGGCCCATGGCACGGACCTCGTCGTACTCGCGGCGCTTGGCCTCGTCGCCGACCACGTCGTAGGCGGCCGAGACCTCCTTGAAGCGGGCCTCGGCGGCGGTATCACCCGGATTGGCGTCGGGATGGAACTCGCGGGCCAGCTTCCGGTAGGCCCTGGTGATCTCCTTGGCCGACGCCTCCTTGGAGACGCCGAGCGCGGCGTAGTAGTCCTTCTCGAACCACTCGCGCTGCGGGGCCATGGCGAGCTGCCTCCGATTCGCCGCGGCTCAGCCGCGGACCTTGACCATCGCCGGCCGCAGGACCCGACCCTCCCAGGCGTAGCCGCGGCGCAGGACCTCGACGACGACCTGGGTGGCGTCGTCGTCCTCGCCGGCCGCCTCGTGGAGGACCGCCTCGTGGCGGGCGGGGTCGAAGGGTGCGTCCTGCGGGTCGAGCACCTCGAGCCCGACCGGACCGAGGGTCGCGACCAGCGCCGAGCGGATGGCCTCGACGCCGTCGGCGCCGTGCCCGATGGCGAGGTCGCAGGCGTCGAGCACCGGCAGGAGCCGCTCCGCCAGGTCGCCACGGGCCCGCTCGGCGACCTCGGCGTTGCGGCGGTCGGCCTGCTTGCGGAAGTTGGCGAACTCGGCGGAGAGCCGCTGCAGGTCGGCGAGGTGCATGTCGCGGGCCGCCTCGGCCAGCTCCAGCGGGGTCGGCTCCGGCAGGTCCTCGTCGGCCAGCTCCTCGTCGGCCGTCGCCTCGGCCTCGACGGCCTCTTCGGCGTCCTCGACCTCGACCAACTCCTCGGCGTCGTCGGCGCCCAGGGGGGCGGCGTCGCTCACTGCTCGTCGACGATCTCGGCGTCGACCACGTCGTCGTCCGCGAAGCCCGGGTCGGCTGCGCCCGGTTCGCCGGCCTGCTGGGCGGCGGCCTCGTAGAGGCGCTGGCCGAACTCCTGGCTGGCGGTCAGCAGGGCCTCGGTGGCGCTGCGGATGTCGTCGACGTCCTCGCCGTCGAGGGCCTTCTTGAGCGCTTCGAGCTTCTCGGTGACGTTGGCCTTCTCGTCGTCGGTGAGCTGGCCACCCTGGTCGGCCAGCAGCTTCTCGGTCTGGTACACGAGGTTGTCGGCGTTGTTGCGGGCCTCGGCCGCCTCCTTGCGGCGGCGGTCCTCGTCGGCGTGCTCCTCGGCGTCGCGGACCATCTTGTCGATGACGTCCTTGTCGAGCGACGACTGGCCGGTGATGGTCATGGACTGCTCGTTGTTGGTGGCCAGGTCCTTCGCCGAGACGTGGACGATGCCGTTGGCGTCGATGTCGAACTTGACCTCGATCTGGGGCACGCCCCGGGGTGCCGGCGGCAGGTCGACCAGCTGGAACTTGCCCAGCGTCTTGTTGTACTGGGCCATGTCGCGCTCGCCCTGCAGCACGTGGATCTCGACCGACGGCTGGCCGTCCTCGGCGGTGGAGAACACCTCCGAGCGCTGGGTCGGGATGGTGGTGTTGCGGTCGATGAGGCGGGTCATGACGCCGCCCTTGGTCTCGATGCCGAGCGACAGCGGAGTGACGTCGAGGAGCAGCACGTCCTTGACCTCGCCCACCAGCACGCCGGCCTGCACGGCGGCGCCGACGGCGACGACCTCGTCGGGGTTGACGGCCTTGGAGGGCTCGCGGCCGGTGAGCTCCTGGACCAGGTCGGTGACCGCGGGCATCCGGGTGGAGCCGCCGACGAGGATGACGTGGTCGACGTCGCCCTTGCCGAGGCCGGCGTCCTTGATGGCCTGCTTGAAGGGGGTACGACAGCGGCCCAGCAGGTCGGCGGTGAGTTCCTGGAACTTGGCCCGGGAGAGCGTGTAGTCGAGGTGCAGCGGGCCGGCGTCGGTGGCGGTGACGAACGGCAGGTTGATCTGGGTCTGCTGGACCTGCGAGAGCTCGATCTTGGCCTTCTCGGCGGCCTCCTTGAGCCGCTGGACGGCCATGGGGTCGGCGGCCAGGTCGACGCCGTGGTCGTTCCTGAACGAGGTGGCCAGCCAGTCGATGACGGCCTCGTCCCAGTCGTCGCCGCCCAGCTTGGTGTCGCCGTGGGTGGCCTTGACCTCGAAGACCCCGTCGCCGATCTCGAGGATGGACACGTCGAAGGTGCCGCCGCCGAGGTCGAACACGAGGATGGTCTGCTCGCTGCCGTCCTTGTCGAGCCCGTAGGCGAGGGAGGCGGCGGTGGGCTCGTTGATGATGCGCAGGACCTCGAGGCCGGCGATCTGGCCCGCCTCCTTGGTGGCGGTTCGCTGGGCGTCGTCGAAGTAGGCGGGGACGGTGATGACGGCCTGGTCGACGGTGGTGCCGAGGTAGGCCTCGGCGTCGCGCTTGAGCTTCTGGAGGGTGCGGGCCGAGATCTCCTGGGCGGTGTAGTCCTTGCCGTCGATGGACTGCTTCCAGTTGGTGCCCATGTGGCGCTTGACGGACCGGATGGTGCGGTCGGGGTTGGTGATGGCCTGGCGCTTGGCGACCGGGTGGTGCGGGCGCCCTCGGCGTTGGCGATGACGACGGGATCGCCGCCCTCGAGGACGCTGACGACCGAGTTGGTGGTGCCGAGGTCGATGCCGACTGCCTTGCCCATGTTGGTGCTCCTTGTTTCGGTGGGATGGGGTGAGATCGTTGGTTCGGTGCCGGGGACCGGCGCCCGGGTCGGGCGCCCGCCCGGCCCCGCAGCAGGGGGGCGACTGCGGGCCGGCGGGCACCCTAGGGGCTGATCCCCGGCTTCCCACCTGTTGTGGGCTGATACCACTCTACTAAGTTGAGTCTCTCTTTATCAACTTCTAAGGGGTGCTTTTCCCGGGATTCTCTGGTGGACTGGCCGCCATGCCCACGCTGATCGTCCTGCGCCACGGCCAGTCCGTGTGGAACGCCACCAACCAGTTCACCGGCTGGGTCGACAGCGACCTGACGGACCAGGGCGTCGACGAGGCCGTGGCCGGCGGGCGCATGCTGGCCGATGCCGGGATCCTCCCCGACGCGCTCCACACCTCGCTGCTGGTCCGGGCCATCCACACCGCCGAGCTGGCGCTGCGCGAGATGGGGCGCTCGTGGATCCCGGTGAACCGCTCGTGGCGGCTCAACGAGCGGCACTACGGCGACCTCACCGGCCTCGACAAGGCCGCCACCCGCGAGCGCTTCGGCGACGAGCAGCTCCACGCCTGGCGCCGTGGCTACGACACCCCGCCCCCGCCGATCGCCGACGACAACCCGCACAACCCCAACGCCGACCCCCGCTACGCCGGCCTCGACGCCGTGCCCCGCACCGAATGCCTGGCCGACGTGGTCGAACGCCTGGGCCCGTGGTGGGCGGAGGCGGCGGTCCCCGACCTCACCGCCGGCCGCACCGTCCTCGTCGCCGCCCACGGCAACAGCCTGCGGGCCCTGTGCAAGCTCCTCGACGGCATCTCCGACGAGGACATCGCCGACCTCAACCTGCCGACCGGCACGCCCCTCGTCTACGAACTGGACGACGACCTGCGACCGGTCGACCAGAAGCCGGTCCTCGAGCGGTCGCTCGACCCCGAGGCCGCACGCGCCGCCGCCGAGGCGGTCGCCCGACAGGCGGGCTGACCACCCCGCGGGGCAGGGGTCCCCTCGCGTACGGTCCGGTCGAGTCAGCCCACCGACAGCGGCTCGGCGCCGCAGCCGGGCGAGCCGTGTTCGGCGACGCCGAGGCCGTCCACCTCCTCCTCGGTCGCCACCTGGACGACGACCCCGCGACCCGCCCGGACTATCCTCCGGCCACGATGGAAGACCGCAGGTTCAGGCCCCACCACGTCGTCATCGGGCTCGGAATCGCCGTCGCCCTCTTCACCGCCCTCTCCGGCGTCGCCGCCACCGTCAACGGCTGGCACGACGACTCCGAGATCACCCGCGAGGTGTTCCAGAACGTCCCCGACGCCCTGAAGGTCGCCTTCTACACGGTCATCCCCGTGCTGATCGTCTACGGCGCCGTCCTGTTCGCCAACCGGATGAAGAACTGGGAACGCGGCACCCCCGACAACCGGGCCACCACCGGGGCCAACGCCCAGCGCCGCTTCGGCGACTTCCGCTCCGGCGTCTACATGCAGACGCTGCTGCGCGAGCCCGCCGCCGGCGTCATGCACTCGCTCATCTACTTTCCGTTCCTGATCCTGCTGGCCGTCACCACCGTCCTCGAGGTCAACCACCAGGTGCCCGAGGACCTCAAGTTCCTCCACGGCGACGTGTATCGGGCCTACACGCTGGTCGGCGACGTGGCCGGCGTGCTGTTCCTGGTCGGCGTGGCCTGGGCGCTGCTGCGGCGCTTCGGCCCCCGCCGCTTCCGCCCCTACCGCATCCGCATCAAATCCAAGCCCGAGCACGCCGCCGGCCTCGTCGTGTTCGCCGCCATCGGCGTCACCGGATTCGGCGCCGAGGCGTTCCGCATCGCTGCCACCGCCGCCGACCACGGCGGCGAGTTCCCGTCGGCCGAGACCTGGTCGATCGTCGGCTACCCGCTGGCGCAGGCCGTCGACGCCACCCCCTTCTTCGCCGACTCGGTGCACGGCTGGCACCAGGCCTGGTGGATCGCCCACGTCCTCGCCTTCATGGCGTTCCTGGCGCTGCTGCCGATCACGATGCTGCGCCACATGTTCACGTCGCCGCTGAACATGTACCTGCGCGACCGCGACCGCCCCAAGGGCGCCATGAAACCGCTGCCCAACCTCATGGAGACCGAGCTCGAGAGCTTCGGCGCCTCCACCATCGAGGAGTTCACCTGGAAGCAGTTGCTCGACACCGACTCGTGCACCATGTGCGGCCGCTGCACCGCCGTCTGCCCGGCCCACGCCACCGGCAAGCCGCTCGACCCCCGCGAGATCGTCCTCAAGACCGGCGAGGTCATGGCCGCCACCGGCACCCCCGTCGTGTCGCCACCGATCGGCACCGACGCCGAGATCACCGTGCCCGCCAACTGGATGTTCGACCGCATCACCTCCGAGGAACTGTGGGCCTGCACCAGTTGCCGGGCCTGCGACGAGCACTGCCCGGTCAACATCGAGATCCTCGACAAGATCCTCGACATGCGGCGCTACCTGTCGCTCATGGAGTCCGACTTCCCGTCCGAGCTGGGCGCCGCCTACCGGTCCATGGAGAACTCGGGCAACCCGTGGGGCCTCTCCCAGAGCGACCGCACCGACTGGGTCGGCGACCTCGAGGGCATCGAGGTGCTCGACGGCGGCGACCCCTTCGACGCCGAGTACCTCTACTGGGTTGGCTGCGCCGGCTCCTTCGACGACAAGAACAAGAAGGTGTCGCGGGCCATGGCCCAGCTCATGCAGCGTGCCGGCGTGTCGTTCTCGATCCTCGGCCCGTCCGAGATGTGCACCGGCGACCCGGCCCGCCGCTCCGGCAACGAGTACATCTTCCAGATGCTCGCCATGCAGAACGTCGAGACGCTCAACGGCATGGGCGTCAAGAAGGTCGTCACCCAGTGCCCGCACTGCTTCAACACGCTGGCCAACGAGTACCCGCAGATGGGCGGCCACTACGAGGTCGTCCACCACAGCCAGCTGCTCGAGTGGCTCATCGACGCCGGGAAGCTGGACCTGTCCGAGGCCCGGCTGGACGAGCGGCTCGTCTACCACGACTCCTGCTACCTCGGCCGCCACAACGACGTGTACCTGGCGCCCCGCAACGTGGTCGCCAGCATCGGCGGCGTCGAGGTCGTCGAGGCCGGCCGTCAGGGCACCAAGGGCATGTGCTGCGGCGCCGGCGGCGGCCGCATGTTCATGGAGGAGCACATCGGCAAGAACATCAACGTCGAGCGCTCCCAGGAGCTGCTGGCCACGGGCGCCACCCGCATCGCCACGGCCTGCCCGTTCTGCTACGTCATGATCGACGACGGTGTGAAGGGCGAGGGCGTCGACGACTCCGAGGTGAAGGTGGGCGACATCGCCCTCCACGTGCTCGACGCCCTGGAGAACAGCGGCGCCTGAAGCCGGGCACCCGGACGGTTCAGCGCCCGAAGTTCTCCCAGTAGCGGCTGGGCCGCGGGCCCTCCTGGCCCCGGTACTTCGACCCCAGCACGCCGGCCCCGTACGGGTTGTCGGCGGCCGTCGTCATCTGCATGAACGAGATCTGGCCGATCTTCATGCCCGGGTAGAGCGTGATCGGCAGGTTGGCGACGTTCGAGAGCTCGAGGGTGAGCTGGCCGTCCCAGCCGGCGTCCACGTAGCCGGCGGTCGAGTGGATCAGCAGGCCCAGCCGGCCGAGGCTGGACTTGCCCTCCAGGCGGGCGACCAGCTCGTCGGGCACCACGACCCGCTCCGAGGTGGAGCCCAGCACGAACTCGCCGGGGTGGAGGATGAACGGGTCGTCGTCGGTGGCCTCGACCTGCTCGGTCAGGTCGGAGAGGTCCTCCTTGACGTCGATCAGGCCGCGGGTGTGGTTGCGGAACACCAGGAACCGGTGGTCGAGGTGCAGGTCGACCGACGAGGGCTGCACGCAGCCGTCGTCGAACGGCTCGATGACGATGCGCCCGGCGGCCACGGCCTCGCGGATGGAGCGGTCGGAGAGGATCATGGTCCGCCGATGCTAGGCCGGGTCCGGCGCCGTCGCGTCCGGACTGGCGTCAGTTGCCGACCCGGTCGGCGATGGGCGACAGGATCTCGAACATCGCCGCCATCGACCGGTCCTCGGCCCTACCGGGCACGGCGCCCTCCTTCCCCGCCGGAGGCTCAGTCGGTCGCGCCGCCCCGCAGGTCGCCCCACGGGTTGGTGCCGAAGACCTGGCGGATCAGCGGCTCGTAGTGCCCGAGCGGATGCGAGTCGTACCCGGGGTCGAACGCCGGCGAGTCGTACTCGGCGCAGAACTCCTCGGTGCGGTCGTAGTGGGGCGAGTCGCCGAACCGGTCGCGGGTGTTGCGGTCCATACCGAGGTGGTGCCAGAAGTAGTACCCCTGGAAGATGCCATGGTGCTCGACCATCCAGTGGTTGGCCTCGGACACGAACGGCTTCAGGATCGCTGCGGCCACGTCAGGGTGGTTGTACGGCGTGAGCGGGTCGCCGAGGTCGTGCAGCAGGGCGCAGAGCACGTACTCGTCGTCGCAGCCGGCCCGCTCGGCCCGGGTGGCCGTCTGGAGACTGTGCTCGAGGCGGTCCACGGGGAAGCCGCCGTAGTCGTTGCGCAGGTGCCCGAACTGCTCGAGGATCCGGTCGGGCAGGGCGGCCTCGAGTTCGCCCCGCTGCGACATGATCAGCATCCAGTCGTCGCGGGTGGACTCCTCGAACGAGCGGAACGACGCCCGGGGCGGTGCGGCCTGGTCGGTCATTGCGTTCCCTCGTCGAAGGCCGCCTCGGCGGCGGCGGTGGCCTCGGCGTCAGGACCGGGGCCGGGCGTGGCCAGCGACCAGTGGTGGCCCCACGGGCAGGTGAGGCGGGCGTAGCGGTCGCCCCAGAACATGTCCTCGGGGCCCATCAGCAGCGTGGCACCCGCCGCGACGGCCTGCTCGACGGCGGCGTCGACGTCGGCAACGTCGCGGTGCAGGCAGACCGGCGTGCCGCCGATGGCGGTCGGTGAGGTGCCCTGGGTCCGGAAGTGCGTGGCGCATCAGCTCCTCGGCGCCAAACGCCGCGGCGTAGAAGGCGAGGGCGGCGTCGCAGTCGCCGACGACGATCTCGGGGACGATCGCCGTGTGGCGGGGCCGATGCGGTTCGCTCATGCCCGCGAGCCTACGACAGTCCGGCGACCCGGTCCCGCGCCGGGCTGCCTACAGGCGGCTGCCGAAGAGGGCGAGGGTGCGGTTCCAGGCGGACGCCGCGGCGGCCTCGTCGTGGGTGCCGAGCGGGTTCTCCCAGTTGGCGAAGGCGTGGCCGGTCCCCTCGTAGACGTGGAATTCGACGTCCTTCCCCATGCCGCGCAGTTCCTCACCGAGAGCCTCGACGGCGTCGGGCGGGAAGAAGTCGTCGACGGCGGCGAAGTGGCCCTCGACCTTGGCCGTCAGGCCCGACCAGTCGGGCGCCCCATCGCCGAGGGGCGCCCCGTAGAACGGCGCGGCGGCCGCCACCCGGTCGCCCTCCCGGGCGGCGATCAGCAGCGTCAGCATCCCACCCATGCAGAAGCCGACCACGCCCACGGCGTCGCCGGTCGTGGCCTCGTGGGCCAGCAGGTGGTCGATGGCGCCCGACATGTCGCGGGCTGCCCGGTCGGGCGGCAGCGAGGTCATCAGCTCGCCGGCCTTGTCCATCTCGGTGTGCTCGGCGAACTCGCCGCCGTAGAGGTCGGGTGCGAGGGCGGTGAAGCCCTCGCCTGCCAACTGGTCGCAGACACCCTTGATCTGGGGCACCAGCCCCCACCACTCCTGGAGCACCAGCACCCCCGGTCCGCCGCCCTCAGGCACGGCCAGGTAGCCGGCAGCGCTCGTCCCGTTGACAGGAAACTCGACCACCGAACCACTCATCGTGCACTCCTCCCCTGACGCCTGTGGACTCTCGTCGCGCGGCGATCCTAGGCGATCGACGACATCGGTTCGCCTTGGGGTGGCGGCGGCAAGTGGGCGATGATCCGGGGCATGGCCGACCGCATCGAGGAACTGCTCGGCGAACTCACGGTGGCCGAGAAGGCCGACCTCATGACCGGGCGCGGCATCTGGGACGCCAACGGCGTCGCGCGGCTCGGCATCCCGGCCCTCAAGGTCACCGACGGCCCCAACGGGGCGCGTGGCGCCGGCCTGCTCGGCACCGGCACCCCGGCGCTGTGCCTCCCGTGTGGCTCCGCCCTCGGCGCCACCTGGAACCCGGCACTGGTCGAGGAACTCGGCGGCGTGCTCGCTGCCGAGACGGCCGCCCGCGGCTTCCACGTCCTGCTGGCGCCCACGGTCAACATCCACCGCTCGCCACTCGGCGGGCGCAACTTCGAGTGCTACTCGGAGGACCCCCACCTCTCCGGGTCCATCGCCGCCGGCTACGTCCGCGGCGTCCAGGGGGGCGGTATCGGCACGACGGTCAAGCACTTCGTCGCCAACGACTCCGAGTTCGAGCGCACCACCATCGACTCGGTGGTTCCCGAGCGAGCGCTCCGCGAGGTCTACCTCGTGCCGTTCGAGATGGCGGTCCGGGAGGCCGGCGCCTGGGGGATCATGTCGTCCTACAACCGGATCAACGGCACCTACGCCGCCGAGCACCGGCGCCTCCTGACCGACATCCTCCTGGACGAGTGGGGCTTCGACGGCATCGTCGTGACCGACTGGTTCGCCCACGGCTCCACCGTCCGGTCGGCTGAGGCCGGGCTCACGCTCGAGATGCCCGGCCGGGGCCGCTTCTACGGCCACCGACTGGTCGAGGCCGTCGAGGCCGGCGACCTCGACGAGGCCGTGCTGGACGCCGCCGTCCATCGACAGTTGCGCCTGCTGGAGCGCACCGGTGCCTTCGATGACCCACGCGACCGTCCGGAGGGACGGCTCGACGATGCCGGCCACCGGGCACTGGCCCGCCGGGCTGTCGCCGACGCGACGGTGCTGTTCCGCAACGACGGCGTCCTGCCCCTCGACGTCGACGGGCTCGACAGCCTGGCCGTGATCGGCCCCAACGCCAGGGACGCCATGATGATGGGCGGCGGGTCCGCCGCCCTCGTCCCACAGCACTCGACATCGCCGCTCGACGCCATCCGGGCCCGGTTCCCCGACCTCGACGTGCGCTTCGAACCCGGAGCACGCACCGACCGCAGCACCCGGCCCATCCCGGCACGCCTGCTGCCCGACGGCTTCCGCCTCGAACACTTCGACGGCGGCGACTGGACGGGCGACCCGGTCCACGTCGACACCGCCGACGACGGACGGCTCCTCGAAACGGCCGACCCGCCGGGGCTGGCCGCTCCCGGCGACTACTCGTGGCGCGCCACCGGCACCCTCGTGCCCGACGAGACCGGCACCCACCACCTCACCCTCGTCCAGGTCGGCCGCGCCCGGGTTTCCGTCGACGGCGAAATCCTGCTGGACGGCATCGCCGACCCGCCACCGCCCGGCGAGGCCTTCTTCAACCTCGGTAGCAGCGAGGTCTCGACGGCCCTCGAACTCGAGGCCGGCCAGCCCGTCGAGATCGTGGTCGAATACGTCCCGCACGGGGCGTTCCTCTTCCGCGGCGCCCAGGTCGGACTCCGGCCCCCCGAACAGGACGACCTCGTCGAACGGGCCGTCGCTGCCGCTGAGGCCTCCGACGCCGTCGTGCTCGTCGTCGGCACCAACGACGACTGGGAGACCGAGGGCCGCGACCGCGAGTCCATGGACCTCCCCGGCGACCAGCCAGAACTGATCCGGCGGGTCGCCGAAGCCAACCCCCGCACCGTCGTCGTCGTGAACGCCGGCTCGGTCGTGACCATGGACTGGGCCGACGAGCCCGCCGCCGTCCTCCAGGCCTGGTTCGGCGGCCAGGAGATGGGCGACGCCCTCGTCGACGTGCTGGTCGGCGACGCCGAGCCCGGCGGGCGCCTCCCCACCACCGTCCCCCACCGGCTCGAGGACACCCCGGCCTTCACCAACTACCCGGGCGAGAACGGGCAGGTCCACTACGGCGAGGGCGTGTTCGTCGGGTACCGCTGGTACGAGGCCCGCGACCTCGGGGTGCGCTTCCCGTTCGGCCACGGCCTCGGCTACGCCACCCTCGAATGGGGTGAGGCCCACCTCTCGTCGGTGCCCACCGTCGACGAACTCGCCGACGGTGCCACATTCAAGGCCACGGTGCCGGTCACCAACACCGGCGACCGAACCGGCAGCGAGGTCGTCCAGTGCTACGTGGCGCCGCTCGCCCCCGCCCTGGCCAGGCCACCCCAGGAGCTGCGCGGCTTCGCCAAGGTGGAGGTCGCCCCCGGCGAGACCGTCGAGGCCGTCGTCGAACTGGGCCACCGGGCCTTCGCCTACTACGACCCGGCCGACCCCACCTGGTCCGACCGCAACTCGAACGCCCCCGTGGCCCCGGCGTCGCCGCCACCCTCGGTGGC
>LUME01000125.1_pt1 | contig 20310 bp, 18 predicted proteins | sample 729951 | NCBI WGS metagenome assembly LUME01 (sample SAMN03860271, study PRJNA289734) | marine metagenome | biome: seawater column; feature: ocean; material: water; isolation source: Red Sea water column Station 34 - depth 200m | place: Saudi Arabia: Red Sea | collected 2011-10-15 | depth 200 m | reverse complement strand
CCCATCCGGATCCATCATCATAGGGATCCTCCCATGTGTAAACCTCTACCCATCGCCCTTTATCCTTAATATGGATTGCCCAAGTACCATAATCCCAAGAAGTATCATCCTTGTAACTAAAAATTTCTGTAGGTGTATTGGCTGGGATTGCAATTGTGGAATGTTCCAATGTGCCACCAATCATTAAGAAATTAGTATCTGAAACAGAATATTGTTGTTCTGGAATGTTCAATATTCGACCATCAAAAGTAAAGTCTATATGATCTTGAATTTCAATATAATCGCCGTCATTAAAGTAGACACCTATATAATCAGAATTCCACCAAACTGTGGTATCATAATTCCCTGTGCTATCATCATACCATATTGTTGTATCCTGATAATTATTAGAATAATTATTCATATATGCTGTTATAAATGGTTTATCAGAGCCTTCCTGATTTTTAAACCAATTATAATTTGTTATGGATACACTGGATTCCCCAGAGTATGGATCTGTCCAACCATGCATAAATTTGATTTCATCTTCAACAATTCCAGATACATCAATAGATCCTTGTCCATCAGCCATTCGATCAATAAGCTCTTGGTTAGAATTTGTGGTGATAACCATAGCATAATTCCAGGCATTTAAACTGTGGCCTGCCACATCTTCAACCGATCTTCCTGCCGTATAGCGGTTCAATGATTGGGGCATATACCAGGTCCCCACAATCTGGTCTTCTATAGATACTTCCTTTTCACAGGAAAGAAGGCCAAACAAAATGGTGGCAAATAATATTTTTTTCATGGCATTTATTCCTTAGATAATCAATTTGGTCAAAGTTACATATTTTTTCTGATATAATGTTGTGACAGATACCACATTATTTATTCATTTCTGGTTCAAGATCTACCCCAAGTCCTTCAGCAATTCGATTGATATAATTAAAGAAACCTACGACTTGCGCTGCGTCGCTAATTGCAGATTGGGAGAAACCCATATTCTCCAGTTTATGAATATCCATTTTAGACATTTCAGAAGGGGTTTTAGTTAATTTTTCTGCCCATTTACATAGTGTATGGTCTTTTTCTGAAAAATTTGCATTCCGCCAATTCTGTTTGAGCTGGGTTGATAGTGTCTCATTCTGGACTTCATCCCGGAAGTCGTTCCCGTGGGCCTCCGTTCAGTAATGGCATCCATTGGTTTGAGAAACAACGACGGCGATCATTTCCCGCTGGGCACGAGATAAATCTGAAGGGCCAAACATAATAGCCGTATACATTCGCATAGATTCTTTCAAAGCGCTGGGGCTTTGACTCATGATTTTCAGGATATTGAATACACGGCCGGAGCGTTTGATACCCTTTTCATACTCTTGTTTAACTATACCATCTGCTTCATCAATTTCAATTGTCTTTATGTAAGCCATTTATTGTTCCAATAGGTGATAATCTGCTTCCATTCTGGCTTCATAGTCAAAGCCTTCTTTCCTGCCCCGGTATCGGCCCCAACTATATAGAACTGTCCCTAAAAAAAGTCCAATAATGGCAAACATATAAATATCCCTGATAATATTCAGTGTAAAAATGATCATTGTAATGGCAGGAATTCCACCGATGATATATAATGCCCAAATTGGAAATCGTACTTTTGCGGCTTGATATAACCTTTTATTTACATGAGGTAGTGCTATGAGTGCGATCCCCTGAAGAGTATATATGCCGAAAATGCCAATCAAGCCCGCATTACGCAAGTAGGATGTAGTTTGAGTCCAAATCAGTAGTACACAGATGATGCCACTAACAATGAGACTAATATAGGGTGTATGCCATTTCGGGTGGATTCTGGCCAACGATTTAGGGAACAAACGATCCTCACTGAACACAAATAAGGTTCTGGATGGCACAAGGATGGCACCATTGATACTGGTTAAAAATGCACTTAATGCACCGATGGCGACTATGGTTGCCCCCCATGACGGCAGGAACTGAGCGGCCGCATCCGCCATGGCAGATTTGGATTGGGCCAGAGTTTCTGCCGGCAATACACCAAATGCCACAAATGACATGAGAAAAAAGATCACCGCACCTGCAATCACTCCTTTTACAAAAATCATGGGGAGAGTTTTGGTTGGATTTTTAGTTTCTCCCGCTGCTTGCGCAAGGGACTCAAACCCTGCATAGCTGAAGAATAACATGGGCATGGCCGCTAAGACACCAGAAATTCCCTTTGGCAATAAGGGGTCATAATTAGATAGGTCCACTACAAATAATCCGGGAATAATAAGAACCAGGATACTGCCAATTAAAATAATAAGCATCCCAGTTTGAATCTGGGCATAATATCGAATTCCAATGATATTAATTGCAAAAAAGAATATGAGAACTCCCGATGCCCACATTTTTACATCTGTATCAGGAATGAAAAAAGTCATATAATCCCCAAAACTGGATGCCATAAAAGTAATGGCGCCTACAAATGCCATGAGTTTCATCCAGACAGCGATAAAGCCAAGATAGTAATTATTGAAAGTACGTGATATATGAACATAGGCACCGCCGGGACGCATGCCAAGCGGTGTTGAAATGAATACACTATACGTTAAGGCTGTACATAAAACGATAGGTGTGAATAAAAGATAGGCAAATGGAACAGCCGAACCGGCTACAGCGCCCGCTTCTCCTGTAACACGAAAAATACCTGCGCCGATAAGTATACCAATGATGGTTGCATAGCCAGATATTTTACCGAGGTCTCGTTTTAGGGTTGCCATAGAAGGGGGCGAAGGTAGTGTTATATCTGTACGGATGTCAAGAATGGTAATCTATTCAAGTTTAATAAAATCTGTCAGCAAGGTAATGATTTATCCAATAAATTCGACCCCATATTTAATAAGATAACCAATCCGAACTATTTTAATAATTCGATCACTTGAATCAAAATAAGCAAAATGTAGACCACTGTACAGGATGTACAGGCGGATGTGTCTCTGATGCCCAATCTGGATTTACTGTTTCAGATTCATTTCAGCGTTTTAATCAAAAGGAGGATATTTTTAGCCGTTCTTTTTGGGATGAGACCATTCATTCTGAAAAAACTGAACGATTTTATACATCCTACCGAAAACCATTGAAAGAATGGAAACAAGTGGATGGGTATAAGCATCGTGATTTTTCTCTCCGAAATGCGGGGTGGCATGTGGCAGATTTTTTTGCTGAAAGATTGGAGGAAGCGATAGAACGCCGTGAAGGATTTCTAGATTATCTCACGGCCCAACGCCCCTCCGAAGCAGATCCGCGCGATATACCCAGTCCGGTTGAAATGAGCCATGAAATAAAGCATGTGGCCAAGTTATTTGGCGCAGATCTTTGCGGTATCACTTTCTACGATAAACGGTGGACCTATACCAAGCGATTCAACCGTCATCGATTGGATGAAGTTGAGATGGATCTACCAGATACCATTACAAATACGATTGTTGTGGCTCATGAAATGGACTATGAATTGCTAAGAACAGTGCCATCTGCCCTGAGCGGCACTGCAACAGGTGTAGGGTATTCAAAAGACGTAACCACGCTCTTGGCCTTGGCCCAATATATTCGAAACTTGGGATATGAGGCATATGCCAGTATGAATGATACAGCCCTTTCAATTCCAATGGCAATCCAGGCTGGGTTGGGTGAGTATGGCCGCCACGGATTATTGATTACCAAAGAGTATGGACCACGAGTCCGGTTAGGAAAAATCTTTACAAATCTCCCTTTATCACATGATAGACCCATTCAATTTGGCGTAGAGGCATTTTGTAATGAATGCAGGGCGTGTACCGTGAATTGTCCTCCTAATGCTATTGACGATGGGATGCCAAAAGAAACTATTTATAATCAATCCAATATACCCGGAGTTACAAAATGGACAACAGATGCGGAAAAATGTTTCGATTTTTGGGTAAATCAGGTGACCGATTGTTCTATTTGCATCCGGGTTTGTCCATATAACAGAAAGTTACCCCAATGGCTATATCAGTTAAGGATAAAGCTCATGGGATCTTTTCTTAGGAAATTCATGCTCTGGGTAGACAAACTGTCTGGTTTTGGTAAAAGGAATGCCCCATCAAACTGGTGGCCAGATTAATATTTATTATAATTCTAGGATGAACTTCTTCATTGCTTCATAACAATTGACCAAGCTTTTTTCCGAAACCCACTCGTCAATTGCATGCGCACCATGACCTGCTGGCCCAAATAGAATAGATGGAATACCTGCCTTAGATGCCAAGGCTGAATCGGCCCAATAAGACATGCCATCGTACTTTTTTCCACCGGCAGCTGCACACAATTTTTGGATAATCTCGTCATCGCCAGCTTCATTGGGTGGACGAGAAAACAATTGTTTGGCAGACACTTGATGATCCCCTTGCGCATTTTCAACAGCAATTTTTACCCGGTTCAATTCACTATCCAATTTCTCTTGAGATTCTCCCGGAAGGGTACGTCGTTCCCAATTTAAGGTGGCTTCGGCGGCGATCACACTCTGAGCCGATCCGCCCTGAACCAACCCGGGGTGGAGGGTGGCATTCCCCAGATAGGGATGGGGTGTCTCCTTAGACAATTCTTGATTGATCATATCTAATTCTTGCAATGCCGATGCTAACGGAAATATAGCATTGATTCCCTCCTCAGGCCGACTCCCATGGGCAGCCAATCCTTCGATCTTTAATTCATACCAGGTGTATCCTTTGTGGCTGATGCCGATGGCTTCTTCAGTGGGCTCCATGAATATACCCAAAAATGGTTTAACAGGAAGTGTGGGCAAAAAATGGTCTACCAAGTGTTCCATGCCCATGCTGAGATTTTCTTCATCGGCCACAAAAGTGAATGCCAATGATAGGGGGGGCGGATTTTGAGAAAAATATTTTGCCAACCCCATCTGAACTGTACATCCTGCCAGCATATCATAGGTGCCCCTGCCATACAGGCGATCCTCATCTTTGCGAAGCGTAAAGGGTTCTTTCATCCCTTCAATTCCAACTGTATCAATATGACCGTTCATAAGCAGAATTTTTGCTGGATTTTTACCCTCTAATAATGCGGTTGTATTAGAGCGATCAACCTGAATGCTGTGGATATTTGATGGTATATTCAGCTTCTTGAAATAATGATGAATGTATTCAGCGATCTCATGTTCCCCTTGGCCTGCCTTTGAGAGGCCCGGATTAACTGAGTTGATGGCTACCAGGTCAGTAAGGATATGGATCAGTTCTTGTTTCAAAAATAGTCTCCTTGAGTAAAGGAAGATAGGCGAGAATGGAAAAGAGATGCAAGAGCAGTAAGGGTTGGGTAGATTCAGTTACTTATGAGAGAGTTGAAGGAATCAATATGAATAAGAAAATTATATTTACAACCATGTTAATCAGTTTTGGCTGTGAACAAAAAGACATTTCAACATCCGATCTGCGATCGACAGAAAAACTAATTGGTTTAGAACTTACCAAGGCTGAAAGGGATTCAGTTCAGGCTACGGTCAATGACCGGCGGGACCAATATGAAGCACTGCGCTCCTTGGATATGGCCAATGAGGTGGCATTTCCTTTATACTACAATCCCCAACCACCAGGGATGGATTTGCCTCGAGGCCGGGACCAATTCCAGTTTCAGGAGGAAAAAACAGCAATGCCAGACAATATAGAGGAATGCGCATTCATGACTGTCCCTCAATTGGCCTATCTGATTCGTACCCAGCAGGTGTCTTCGGAAGCATTGACTGAAATGTATATCCAGCGATTAAAGAAGCATGGCCCTGAACTGGAATGTGTGGTCACTATTACGGAAGAACTAGCCCTTAAACAAGCCCGAAAGGCTGATATGGAAATATCACGGGGAAAATACCGTGGACTTCTTCATGGTATTCCCTGGGGTGCAAAGGACCTTTTGGCTGTACCTGGCTATAAGACCACTTGGGGTGCAATGCCCTTTAAGGATCAAATTTTGGATGAAAAAGCAACAGTTGTAGAAAAGTTGGAAGAAGCAGGAGCCGTATTGGTGGCGAAGTTGACCTTAGGTGCTTTGGCATGGGGTGATGTCTGGTATGGCGGCAAAACACGCAACCCATGGAACTTAGAACAAGGTTCCAGCGGTTCATCGGCGGGGCCCGGCTCAGCAACGGCTGCAGGTTTGGTGGGTTTCTCTATTGGTTCTGAAACTTGGGGATCTATCGTATCACCGGCAAATCGTAATGGTGTTACGGGTCACCGTCCTTCATTTGGCACCGTGAGTCGTGCTGGCGCCATGGCATTGAGTTGGACCATGGATAAGTTGGGGCCCATGACACGTTCAGTTGAAGGGGCAGCAATCATATTTGAAACCATTCGTGGTACGGATGATAAAGACAGAACCGTAGTTAATGTGCCATTTAATTATCCATCCACTAACCGACTAAAGAATCTCCGCGTAGGGTATGTAGCCTCTGCATTTGCAGATTCAATTGTATCAAAAAATGACAAGGCCAGCCTTGACGTGTTAAGGTCCCTCGGCTTTGAGCTCATTCCAATTGAATTGCCGGAATTCCCGACTCGCTCACTATCATTTGTGTTGCAGGCGGAAGCTGCGGCCGCTTTTGATGAATTAACACGATTTAATCAAGATGATGAATTGGTAAGGCAGGTTAAAAATGCATGGCCAAATGTATTTAGAGAGGCACGCTTTATCCCTGCCGTAGAGTATATTAATGCAAATCGAGCGCGGACATTGTTAAATCAAAAGATGGCCGAATTAATGGATACAGTGGATATTTATATTATACCATCATTCTATGGCGATAATTTGTTGCGAACCAATTTAACGGGCCATCCTTGTGTCGTAGTCCCCAATGGATTTAATGATAAAGGGTCTCCCACTAGTATAAGCTTTATTGGAGATCTTTATGATGATGGAAACGTTTTAGCTGTCGCCAATGCATATCAGGAAGTGACCCATTGGCATAAAAAGTATCCTTCAAAATTTTATCCTTCAAAAGATTAAAAGATTAACGCTCATAACGCTCACTATTATTGCTTGTTAAATATTTTAATTTTAAATTCTCAGCTGAATTTTTAACTAAATGAACAAAAGATGGTCGAATAAGTTAATAACTTATTCTCAGGATAAATAAAATGAATAATAGAAAACTTTTTGTGGCGGTTTTAATCGCAATTTCCTCATTAGCAATTGCCCAGAGGGGTGGCAACTATAATAGGGGAATGAGTCAACGTCAAATGGATCCGAACAGTGTGCCTAAAATCGGAGTCATCTATGGAACGGTTGTTGATTCAGCATCTAAAACACCCATCCCTTATGCATCAATTTCTGTAATAAATCAGAGAAGTAACACCATTATGACTGGTGGAATATCCAATGAAGATGGTGAATTTCGGGTAAAAGAAATACCTTTGGGTCGTCATAAGGTGGTTGTTGAATATATTGGATACGCCAAACAGGAATTAGGTCCATTTACTTTTTTACCATTCGGCGATAATAAAACTGAATACAATCTTGAAACAATTTCTCTTGTTCAAACCACGCTTCAAATGGCTGGTGTGGATGTTGAAGGAGAGCGTCCTTTATTTGTCCAAACTGCAGAAAAACGTATTTTTAATGTTTCTAAGAATTCCCTTTCAACAGGTGGAAACGCAATAGATGCTCTAAGGCAAGTTCCTGGTGTTGAAGTAGATCCTGACGATAATGTAAGCTTACGGGGAAGTTCAAATGTAAATTTGATGATTGATGGAAAACCTTCAAGTATTGCAGGCGGAGATATCAAATCGCTTCTCCAAAGCATACCTTCAGCCAATATCGCGGACATAGAAGTGATGACCAATCCAGGAGCTAAATATGACCCAGAGGGGATGGCTGGAATAATCAATATTGTACTAAAGGAAAATAAATTTGCAGGTCTCAATGGTAATATTAATACAGGGGGTGATTCCCAAGGCGGCTCAAATCTTTCTGGGCAGATAAATTATCGTACAACCAGCTATAATTCTTTTATAAACCTCGGTATGAATGACCGAAAAAGAATTTCAGATGGTTCAAGTATGAGATGGATGGAATTCCCAAGTTTTAGAAATGAAATAAATCAGATATCTAATTCTAATTCAGGTGGCCCTAATCTTTTCATAAAATCAGGATTTGAATACTTTATTGATTCAAAACAGTCACTTGGAGTTTCTGCTACCATTAGTAATGGTGATCGTAATAGCGATAATGACACCCATACAACAGATTCTGGGCCTGGAGATAAAAAGTATATTCGCTACACCACAACCGGAAGCGATCGAAATGGGTACGATATAAACCTTAATTATGATAAGAAATATGAAGACCCTAAACAAAAACTCACATCATTTTTTAGGTTTTCCGATGGTTTGAACGATGGTTTGAACGAATATTATAATAGTGATAATGGTGGTGCAGATTTTGTGGGGATGAATAAAGCAAAAAATGGAGATGAGGGCACAAGCTCTGGTTATGATTTTAAACTCGACTATGTTCATCCTTTTGAAAATAAATCTAAACTAGAAGTTGGTTTAGCAAGTAAATCTACAGACAGAGGTGATACTCAGATAGCAGAAATATTTGATGAAGCAACAAATCAGTATGTATCTGATCGATCATTCAGCAATGAGTTCATTTATAATGAAACTGTTCATGCTGGTTATTTACAATATTCAGGAAACCTATGGTTATTTGGTATAAATGCGGGTGGTAGATATGAAATGGTTGATATGTTGTCTGAGCTAAAAACTACAAATGAGAGGTTCGAAAACCCTTATTCAAGTTTTTACCCAAGTTTAAGTATGACCTTCGGTGCACCGCAATTGGTTCAGATTCAAACGAGCTATTCTAAGAGAGTAAATCGACCTCGCTCAAGAATGCTCAACCCATTTAGTTCCAGGCAAGATGAAAGAAACCTAAGGATTGGCAATCCATTTCTCAAACCGGAATACACAGATTCCTATGAAATTAACTTTAGCAGATTTTCAAGAGGATTATCTCTATCACTGGGAGGATATTATCGCTATACAACGGATAAAATGACCCGATTTAAGGAAGTCAGAGAAGATGGTGTATCTATCGCAACGTATAAGAATCTTGAAGAACAAAAAACCAGGGGAATAGATTACTCTATTGTTGGGTCTCTTGGACAAAAACTAAGGCTCATGTTTTCAGGAAGTGTTTATTGGGATGAAATAAACTCGGAATTATTTGGTTCTGACTATGATAAAACAGCTCAAGGGCAACGTTTGAGATTAACAACCATGTGGAATATCAATCCGACAACTGAATTCATGTTTTTCATTTTTTATATGCCTGGTAGAGACATTGCAATCGGAAAAATGGATGCTATGAGTTTTTCATCCATGTCAGTCAAAAAGAAGTTCATGGATGAAAGGCTAAATCTTACGCTCAACGTGGGAGACCCCTTTGGGCTATCAGGGTTTGGATTTGAATCATGGGGTGATCTGGATGAAGATGGAATCCGTGATTGGTATCAGGATTCAAGCCGAAACTGGAATAGTCGTACTGTGCGATTAACCCTTGAATACCGCTTTGGAAAAATGGAAGATCGAAGCCGTTTTAGTCGCCAGCGTCGAGGAGAAGGAATGCAAATGGAAGAGGGTGCTGGAGAGATTTTTTAAATATTCGATTTTTGTAGAGACGTCCCAATAAATCGGGATGTCTCTACACCTTGTTTAGTTCTAAATTATATTAGCTTATAAGGAATCAATATGAATTGGATGATATATGGCGCCAATGGTTATACTGGCCGATTGGTAGTTGATGAAGCAATCAAAAGGGGATTAACACCAATCCTTGCCGGCCGATCAGAATCGGTTAAAGCTTTCGCAGAAGAAAAAGGTTTAAAGGCAAAAGTATTTGATCTGTCTTCAGTAAATACAATTACTGAATATCTTTCTGGCGTTTCTGTAATGGCTAACTGTGCCGGTCCATTTTCCCAAACAGCAAAACCCATGATGGAAGCCTGTATAAAATCTAAAACCCATTACCTAGACATAACCGGTGAAATAGCTGTTTATGAATTGGGCTTTAGTTTGGACGAAGAAGCCAAAAATGCAGGCATTGTTATTTGCCCCGGTGTAGGTTTTGATGTTATTCCCACTGATTGTTTATCAGTACTGCTTAAAGAAAAAATGCCCGATGCAACTCATTTAACACTTGGTTTTGCCAGCAAGGGATCCAAACCGAGCAAAGGAACAGCTAAAACTGCGGCTGAAGGTATGTCTAAAGGTGGCAGGATTCGTATTAATGGTGAATTGAAACAAGTCCCAATTGCATTTAAAGAGCGAAAAATTGATTACGGCTTTGGTGAAATAAATGCCATTACCATTCCTTGGGGTGATGTTTACACGGCCTACCATAGTACGGGCATTCCCAATATAGAAGTATATTATCCGGTTTCATCTGAAGGAGCACAGAAACTAAGGAAACGTCAAAAATATATGAAGTTGATGAAGTATAATTTTGTTAAGAATTTTGTTTTAAATAGAATTGAAAAAACTTGGGTGCCAAATACTGATGAAGAGCGCGCAAAAACAAAATCCTTCATTTGGGGTGAAGTTAGAAATGAAAATGGAGATGCAATTCAAGGGCGATTCACAACAGCAAATGGTTATGACCTCACTGCATCAGGTACAATTGAAGCTTCACAATATTTATTAGGCGATCATCGACAGTCAGGTTATTTCACTCCGAGTAAATTAATTGGGAAAGAGTTGGTTGAAAAAATGCCTGGATTTTCTGGAATAGAATATAATTAAGCTCCCCATTAATAATATATTCAAGTGCATTCTGAGTACTATTGGTCTATTATTGACCTACTTATTATTCTGGCCTGTAGGTGCAGATCCGGCGGTGTGGACTTCCCAGCCCGCACCAGCTATGAAGGGCAAATTTGAGCCCAATGAATATTTGGCCGATACAGAAATTCTCGGACTGAATGATGGCATTGGTCCGGAAGATATAGCTGTGGATGAAGCCGGCAATATGTATGCCGGATATGAAGATGGCCGTATTGTTTTGTATGATGTTTATGGGAAAAATCAGGGTGTATTTGTGAATACAAATGGACGTCCCTTGGGCCTGGCTTTCGATGCCAATAATAATCTGATAATTGCAGATGCAAATAAGGGGCTTCTTTCTGCGGATCCTAATGGCAACTTGAAGTCACTAACTACCGAAGTCCATGGTATTCCTTTTGCCTTTACCGATGATGTTGATATTGGTCCAGACGGAATAATTTATTTTACAGATGCATCATCAAAATATAATATAGATAATTATCGTCTGGATTTGATGGAACATAGACCTTGGGGACGCCTACTCAGTTATAGCCCTAAATCAGGTATAACCGGTTCTTTGTTGGGAGGCTTATATTTTGCTAATGGTGTAGCAGTCAGCCCTGATGGAAACTATGTTCTAGTGAATGAAACTTCAAATTATCAGGTAAGGAAATATTGGCTTAAAGGACAGCGAGCGGGTCAATCCGAAATCATTATTAATAATCTTCCCGGCTTCCCTGATGGTATATCCTCTAATGGGAAAGGTATCTACTGGATTGCACTGCCAGCATTACGGAAGTCGATAGTTGATTATTGTGCTGAAAAACCTTTTTTAAGGAAAATCATATTGCGCTTACCTGAGTGGCTACAACCATCACCAGACCGCCACGGGTTCATACTGGGTATCGATGGCAATGGGAAAGTGATTCATAACCTTCAATATCCATCTCCAGATTCTTTTTCTCCCATTACTAGTGTAGAAGAGAAAGGTGGTATCTTGTATTTGGGAAGCTTGACCTACCCAGGATTTGCTAGAATTCCTGCTCCCCAGTAATTCCGACCATTATAAACACTGTTTTATTCACTTTGAATTCGCCGATTGATTCATGGGCGAACTGGAATTATTTTTGAGAGAGTAGAAAGGTCTATTTTATGAGAATTGCACTTATTCAACAGCATGCTACGGAAGATATTGATACCAATATTCAGCGTGGTTTGGCCAATTTGGATAAAGCGGCAGCCCAAGGTGCGGAGGTGGCTGTTTTTGCTGAATTGGCATTCACCCGATTTTATCCTCAATATTTTGCTGACGGAGATGTAACCCATTTGGCTGAACCGGTCCCTGGACCCATCACAGAAAAGTTTATGGCAAAAGCCAAGGCCCACAATATGGTAGCTGTCCGATTCTTCTCCCGTTATAGATGCAGATGGCTCCCTGCTGGGTACCACTCGGATGGTTCATGTGGCCGACTATGAATGCTTTTTTGAAAAAAGCTATTATGCGGAAGGAGATCATGGTGCACCCGTCTATGATACGGCTGCGGGAAAGATCGGTGTGGCCATTTGTTATGATCGTCACTACCCAGAATATATGCGGGCCTTAGGTGTGAATGGTGCAGAAGTGGTAGTCATCCCCCAAGCAGGTACTGTAGGTGAATGGCCCGATGGCCTCTACGAAGCGGAACTACAAGTGGCCTCATTTCAAAATGGATATTTTTGTGCATTGGCCAATCGTGTGGGAAAAGAAGATCAAATGGAATTTGCCGGTGAATCCGTCATCACCAATCCGGAAGGAAAGGTAATTGCCCAGAGTCCCGCCGAGGTAGATGATATTTTAATCCATGATCTTGATTTGACTGAAGTGCCCAAATCCCACGCCCGAACCATGTTTTTCAGAGACCGCCGTCCTGATATTTATCCCTTGAATAAAATATAGTATGAGAGCACATGACTGAATATCCAAGACTGTATACATTCCGCCGGTGACCATGGGCTATGCGCGCCAGGATGGCGTTAGCCCATGCGAACATCACTGTAGAATTGCGAGAAATACTCTTGTCCGATCGGCCTCAGGAGATTTATGATGCATCACCCAAAGGAACAGTGCCCGTGCTTCAACTCAACGATGGGACCGTCATTGATGAAAGCTTTGATATCATGGTATGGGCATTAGATCAAATAGAATCGGATTGGAAGGATATTGATCTAGAGAAACAATTGACCATCATCAAAATGAATGATGAAGATTTTAAACCATGGTTGAATAAATATAAATACCACATTCGCCATCCGGAAAATACGAGGGAATTCTATCAGCATAAATGTGGCGAAATTTTGTCTCAATATGAATCTGCTTTAAAAGAAACCCTTTATCTCATGGGGGATAAACCTCAATGGGTAGATATAGCTATTCTGCCGTTGATTCGTCAATTTGCCCATGTGGATTTACCCTATTTTCAATCGGCCTACCCAAAGTTGAATCAATGGTTGGAGGGTTGGAAAGGATCAGATTTGTTTCAATCTATCATGAAGAAATATATCCAATGGCAGCCGGATCACGAACCCCTCATCGTTTCATTTGCATCCTGATCTTGCCGTAATTTATAGGAATGAAAAAAGAAGTTTTATATAATAAAAAGAGCCGTGAAATCCTCATGGCTGAATTGCAGGCAGAACCCTTTGAGCGGATTACTTGTTCTTTTTATCGCTACATCAATATTGATGACCCAATTACCCTTCGTGATGATTTATATCGTGAGTGGGATCAGATAGGAATATTCGGTCGTATCTATATTGCGAAAGAAGGGATCAATGCGCAATTCAGTTGTCCCGAACAAAACTGGGATGCTTTTAAGGCCAATTTAGATTCCCGTGATATTTTAAGGGATATGCGTCTAAAGGTTGCCCTTCAGGATGGAGAGTCATTTTATAAGCTTACTATAAAGATTAAAGATGAAATTGTGGCCTATGGCGTGGGTGAGGATGAATATAATATGGACAAAGTAGGCAATCACCTTTGCGCAGAGGACTTTAATAAAAAGCTGTCAGATGAAAATACGGTAGTAGTGGATATGCGAAATTATTACGAGAGTGAAGTGGGGCAATTTGAGAATGCCATTATACCTGATGTGGATACAAGCCGGGAATTACTGCCGGAAGTGAAACGACTTCTTGAAGGCCATGAACAAGATGATGTTTTGCTCTATTGTACGGCCGGGATCCGTTGTGAAAAGGCCAGCGCATACCTTATCAATAGCGGATTTGAAAACGTGAATCAGCTCTATGGAGGAATTATTCAATACGCCCATGATGTAAAAGAAAAAGAACTGGATTCAAAATTTATCGGAAAGAATTTTGTCTTCGATGCACGGATGGGTGAGCGTGTAACGGAGGATGTAATCGGCCATTGTCATCAATGCGGTAAGCCGGCGGATCGCCATCTAGATTGCGGCAATGATGCCTGCCATATTTTATTTATTCAATGTGATGAATGCCATGACAAGTACAATGGATGTTGCTCCGCTGAATGTCAGGAATTCGCTGCATTGCCCATTGAGGAGCAGCGTGTATTACGGAAAGACCCAAAGAAGGTTGTTTCTAAAGCCCGTTACACGAGCCGAATCAAACCAAAGCTAACGGAGTTGGATCAGTCATAGCGGATATACCAAAAGGGCCGTTTATAATATTGACGAAATGGCTGGCCCACAATGGCTGTATAAATCCATCCGGCCAACCAAAAGGCAATCACTGCCGGTAGAATAATATTTATTAATATTGAGAATACGCCCAAAACAAAAACCAAGGCGAAGGGTAGAATCACCGCCATACTGATATAAGGGTGATTCAGCATAAATTGTTGCAGTTTTTTCATTGTAAACCTTTTTTGACTACCATAAAGCAAAAACCATGCTATTTACGAATAATTGCCAAATTGGTTTCAGGATATGACAGTTTGGCAAGTGAGTAATAGTTTCTTCTTTATTTTCATCCGCTGGCAATTTATTTTCTCCTCCCTTGAAAACCATTTCATTTGAGGAGGAAAAGAATGAAATACCATTTTATTGGATTACTTTTAGTTTTATCGGCTTGTGGTCAGCCACCAGCAGTGGCGATTGATAATCCCAAAATTGAACAGGTGTCCACCTTTGATGTGGCCTTGAATAAGAGCACACAGCGTGATTTAGAATCCCGATTCGATAGCGCACTGAATCCGCAAAATTTGAATGACTGGATGAAACATATGTCATCCAAACCCCATCATGTTGGCTCTCCATGGAGTAAACAAAATGCGGAATTTGCAGCCAAATTATTTAAGTCATGGGGTTTTGAATCGGAGATTGAAACATTTGAAGTGTTGGTGCCATTTCCAAAAATTCGAAAACTGGAATTAGTGGCGCCAGAAAAAGTATCCCTCCAATTACAAGAACCGGCATTAAAGGAAGATGCTACCTCAGGAATTACAAAAGACGTCCTTCCAGGCTATAATGCCTTTTCTGCCGATGGAAATGTAACCGCTGAACTGGTCTTCGTGAATTACGGTATTCCGGCGGATTATGAAGAATTGGCGCGAATGGGTATTGATGTAAAAGGAAAAATTATATTGGCAAAGTATGGCGGATCTTGGCGAGGAATTAAACCCAAAGTTGCATACGAACATGGGGCCATCGGCTGTATCATGTATTCAGATCCAAAAGACGATGGATATGTACGGGGCGATGTCTATCCAAAAGGGCCATTTAGAATGGAACATGGCGTCCAGCGGGGTTCCGTATTGGATATGCCCATGTATCCCGGAGATCCCTTAACCCCCGGCTATGGTGCCAAAGGGGATGTAGAGCGGCTTGCCATTGAAGATGCACCAACAATTATGAAAATCCCCGTGATGCCCATTTCTTACGCGGATGCACTACCACTATTAAAAGCATTAGAAGGGCCCGTTGCACCCAATAGCTGGAAGGGTGGCTTGCCCATCACATATCATGTAGGCCCCGGACCAGCGAAAGTTAATCTGCATTTGGAATTTGAGTGGAAGCTGCGGACCGCATACAATCCAGTGGCGCGGATGAAAGGTTCGGTATTTCCTGACGAATGGATTATGCGGGGCAACCATCATGATGGTTGGGCACAAGGGGCGGCCGATCCCATTAGTGGTATGGTCTCGCTCATGGAAGAAGCGCGGGCAATTGGGGAATTGGCCAAGACCGGTTGGCGGCCAAAACGAACATTAATCTATGCCGGGTGGGATGCAGAAGAGCCAGCATTGCTGGGATCTACTGAATGGGTAGAGTACCATCGTGATGATATCCGGGATAAAATGGTAGCCTATATCAATACGGATGGGACCGGTGTGGGATTTTTAGGTGTTGGCGGATCCCATGCCCTAGAAAAATTCGTCAATGAAGTGGCGTCCGAAGTGCAGGACCCTGTTCAAGATGTATCCCTACAGGACAGGAACCGTGCTCGACTGCGTGTGAATGGGAATAAGGATGCAGAACGAGAGGATTTACGCATCTATCCTTTGGGTGCCGGGTCGGATTATACGGCCTTCATCCATCATGCAAGTGTGCCCTCATTGAACTTGGGATTTGGTGGTGAAAGCAGCGGAGGATCATATCATTCCATCTATGATTCATATGATCATTATACTCGGTTTAGCGATGGCGATTTTAAATATGGGATTACATTGGCCAAAGTCAATGGACGGTTAGTGTTACGATTATCAGAATCGGATATTTTACCATTCAGATTTACAAATATGGCTGAAAATATTGGTACATTTATCGAAAGTAATAAAAAACTGGCAGAAGGGGTAAAAAAGAAAACGGAACAGCGGAATAGACTATTGAATCAAAATGCCTATACCATTGCAGGGAATCCCAAGAAGACATATCTGCCACCAAAACGATTGGATAATGTACCTGTATTTGATTTTAGTCCTTTAGATGGGGCACACAAACGTTTGGAAGCCAGTGCGTGGACATATGAAAAATCGCTGGCTGGTTTGAAAAAAGGATCTCTGTCGGCTGAACAAAAATCTCAAGTGAATCGATTATTAAAGGATGTGGAACAGGCCATGAGTCATCCGGATGGATTGCCCCGGAGACCATGGTTCCAAAGCATGATTTATGCACCGGGATTTTATACGGGTTATGGGGTAAAAACACTCCCTGGAATCCGTGAAGGATTGGAAGAACGAAATTGGGATGAAGTTCATAAATATATTGAAGAGGTGGCCAAAGCGCTGGATCGTGCATCAGCCAAAATCAATGCAGCTGCACGAATTTTAGAGGGGGATTAAATGTTTAAAAATCTCCTACTATCAGCCATTATTTTTTGTAGTGGTCTTGTCGCCAATGATCCGCCTTCTGTAAGAGCCACCCAAAAGTGGGTGAAGAAAAATGGCCATAAAATTATTGGAGATTTTACTGAACTCTTGGCTATTCCCAATGTGGCATTGGATCGACAAAATATCCGGAAGAATGCAGAATATATAAGTGAGTTATTTCAAGATCGAGGTTTCGAAATGCAGCTCCTGGAAGCGGATGATGCCAATCCCATTATATATGGAGAAATGAAAAAGCCGGGCGCTACACGGACATTGTGTTTTTATGTCCACTATGATGGTCAGCCCGTGGATGAATCCAAATGGAAGCACGCGCCATTTAAACCGGTGCTTTACAGTGGACCTATGGATGCTGGAGGGAAGCCCATCGACTTGCCGAATAAGCGGACAAAGATAAATCCGGAATGGCGACTATATGGTCGTTCTGCCGGGGATGACAAAGCACCGATCATAACGATCTTAAATGCGGTGGATGCCCTCCAAGCTTCCAATATCGGAATTACATCCAACATCAAACTATTCTTTGAAGGAGAAGAAGAGGCGGGCTCTACAAACCTCAAGGTCCATCTTTCCACACATCGTGAACTGCTGGATGACATCGATATATGGTTGTTTTGTGATGGCCCAATGCACCAAAGTAGACAGCCACAATTGGTCTTTGGCGTTCGTGGAGTTACGGGAATGGAGGTAACCATTTATGGTGCTGCTCGTTCGCTACACAGTGGTCATTATGGGAATTGGGCACCTGTACCGGGGCAGACCCTATCCCATTTGATTGCATCCATGAAGGATGAAGAAGGGAATGTCTTAATTGATGGGTTTTATGATACGGTAGTACCACTTTCAGAATTTGAAAGGCTAGAGCTAAGTAAAATTCCTCACGTAGATATTGGGCTAAAAAACGAATTAGGACTAGCTTACACCGAAGGTGGCGGACGATCAATCAATGAACGGTTGCTCTTACCATCATTAACCATTAAAGGTCTTGCTAGCGGCAATGTAGGTTCAAAGGCAAGAAATGTGATCCCCAATTCTGCTACGGTTGCGCTAGGCGTTCGGTTGGTAAAAGGCAACGAACCGGAAGATATGCTGGATAAAGTAGAAGCCCATATTCGAAAGGAGGGATTTCATATTGTTTATGATGATCCGGATATGGCCACGCGGCGAAAATACCCTAAAATTGCAAAAGTGGATCGCAGAGGTTCAGGATATATCGCTTCTCGAACATCTATGAATGATCCTTATGCTCAAGAAATTATTAATGCCACAAGATCGTTTGTTGGGGATGACTTGATTTTGATGCCCTCATTGGGTGGATCATTGCCGATTTATTTATTTACCGATTATTTGAAAAAGCCGGTGGTCATTGTACCTGTGGCGAATCATGATAATAATCAGCATGCCCCGAATGAGAATTTGCGGATTGCCAACCTTTGGTACGGGATTGACCTCATGGGCGTCATCCTCACCATGCCAAACTAATGAGTGAAGTTGGCAGAAAAAATATTCCCCTCTTCCGCCTACACTTTGGCTACGGACGGGCAAGCAAGAGGGGAATTCCCCTTGTTGTATGTCTAATCTTTAATTGTCTTTTCGCTCAATCACTCTCATTAGAAAAACTGGATAGTGGCTCAGATGCATCCTTCCGTGGATTGGATGTGGTGAACCGAAATGTAGTATGGGTCAGCGGTACAGGCGGCACTGTGTTGCGGACAGTAAATGGCGGAAAATCATGGAAAAATGTATCCGTACCGCATCAGGATAAAACCGACTTTCGGGATGTGGAAGGGTTTGATAAAAATTCGGCCATTGTTATGGGCATCGCCACGCCCGCACAATTCTTTAAAACCACCGATGGGGGCCAAACATGGAATCAGGTTTACTTTGATGACCGGGAGGGCATTTTCTTTGATGGTATGTCCTTTTGGAATCGGAAAGAAGGTATTGCATTCAGCGATCCTGTAGATGGTGGTCATATCTTGATCCGGACGGAAGATGGGGGTGATTCTTGGTTTGAATTGCCATCAAAAGGCATGCCTGCAAAACTGGATCCAGAGTTTGGATTTGCCGCCAGTGGCACAGGTATCCCTGTGCAAGGGAAGCATACGGCTTGGCTCGGTATGGGTGGTGTGAAATCGCGCGTATTTAAAAGTGAAGATGGTGGTTTCAATTGGATGGTCACAGAGACACCGGTTGTTCATGGTGGCCAGAGTACAGGCATCTATTCTGTGGCATTCAAAAATAAAAAAATGGGGATTGCAGTGGGTGGTGACTACACAAACCAATCCATCAAAAATACCATGGCTTATACCCATGATGGGGGTACGACTTGGCATCTGCCGGAGAAACAAACCCATCAATACAGAGAATGCGTGGCCCATTATCGCGGAAACACATTTTTTGCTGTAGGGCCTTCAGGGTTTGACCGGACAACAGACAATGGCAAAACATGGACTCCACACTACTGGGAGGTGCAAGATTTAACGGCCATGGCATTCGCCAAAGGTACTCGAACCGGATTTACTGTGGGGAAGCGCGGACAGATATATCGATTAAAGGTCAATCCTTAATGGGGCAGCAGTCCGCACTGGTTCTTGGCGCTTCAGGTTTAATCGGATCTGAGGTATTGAGTCTCTGTTTAGGCTCAGGCCATTATGATCGTGTCATTGCGCCGGTACGACGTCCCTTAAATATAATTCATGAAAAGCTATCCGAAATGGTGATCGATTTTGATATGCCGCCATGGGAGACGCTTTTTCCTGTCGATCATGTATATTGCTGTCTAGGAACGACGATTAAAAAAGCAGGCAGTCAGGAAAATTTTAGGAAGGTCGATCATGACTATCCATTGGCATTTGGGGGTGCAGCCAAAAAATGGAATGCATCCGTATTTGGTGTTGTAACTGCAGCGGGGTCGAATGCCCATTCAAAGATATTTTACAATAAAGTCAAAGGGGAACTGGAAGAAAATCTGAAATCCCTAAAGTTGAATACCACTCTCGTTTTTCAGCCATCACTTCTTTTGGGAGATCGTGAGGAATTCCGCATGGGAGAAAAAATTGGTAGCGGTATAGCCAAGCTAACGGGATGGATAACACCTTTATCCTATCGAGCGATTCAAAGTAAAGCAGTCGCCATATCTATGGT
>LUME01000067.1_pt1 | contig 20394 bp, 6 predicted proteins | sample 729951 | NCBI WGS metagenome assembly LUME01 (sample SAMN03860271, study PRJNA289734) | marine metagenome | biome: seawater column; feature: ocean; material: water; isolation source: Red Sea water column Station 34 - depth 200m | place: Saudi Arabia: Red Sea | collected 2011-10-15 | depth 200 m | reverse complement strand
GCAATATCTTTGTATCTACGGAGCATCCTGAAAACCCAAAATACATCGCAATCGATTTTGGTATTGTGGGTACGCTTAATCGTGAAGATAAGCGCTATTTGGCTGAAAACTTTATTGCCTTCTTCAACCGCGACTATCGCAAAGTCGCCCAGCTTCACGCCGACTCAGGCTGGGTACCGCAGGATACCAATATCGATGAATTCGAGATGGCCATCCGCACGGTATGCGAACCTATATTCCAAAAGCCACTTGCTGAAATTTCCTTTGGTAACGTGCTGCTGCAGCTATTTAATACGGCACGACGTTTCAATATGGTCGTGCAGCCACAGCTTGTGCTACTGCAAAAAACATTGCTGTATATCGAAGGCTTAGGCCGTCAGTTGTATCCTCAGCTCGACCTTTGGAAAACCGCTAAGCCGTTTCTTGAAAACTGGATGAAAGAGCAGATTGGCTTTACCGCCATGATGGGGAAGGTGAAAGACAACTTACCTTTCTGGTCTGAAAAACTACCTGAAATGCCAGATCTGCTGTACGACAGTTTACAGCAAATGAAGCGCTTGCCATTGCAACAACAAAGGGCCCATTTGGCACTGCTCCAAGAGCAAAAGAAAACAACTCAGACCACTCATTTAAGCGTAGTGGGCGCCACTTTTGTGTTAATGACAGCAATACTGCCAATGTACGATTTATCATGGTATTTCCCTGCAAGTACAGGCGTAATTGGCGCAATTTGCTGGTATTTAGCCTGGCGGAAAGGGCATTAATTTTTGTTACGCTGCGGTGAAATATTTATGAAATCCGTAGTTTATCAATTAATTTGTATATTAATCGTCCCGAAGAGTGTTATAGTGGCTTTGGCTTTTAGCCAAAGTCTTTAAAGAGACGCGATTTTGTATTATTTGCTATATGTTAAACCACTCGAGTTACCCGGTAATTTGTTGTAAGTTGTTTGTCCATTCGTAAGTAAGACCCAATACTCCGCCAATTTAAAGACTCTAAAGAACTTAGTTACACGCGCTTATGCGCAATTTAATACGATATTTGAGGTCTATACGACATGTCTAAAGTTACAGGCACAGTTAAGTGGTTCAACGCTGATAAAGGTTACGGTTTTCTAACTCAAGATAACGGCGGTAAGGACGTATTCGTTCATTTCCGTGCGATCATCTCTGACGGTTACAAAACGCTTCCAGAAGGTCAGCGAGTAGAATTTGAAGTTGAAGAAGGTCAAAAAGGTCTTCAAGCTGCTAACGTGCAAGCTATCTAAGAATTCAAAAACGGCGGTCATTTGACCGCCGTTTTTCTTTCTAATGTCTGTATTTCCACACCCACGCTAAACGCGCGACAAAGCTTTTAGTCCATACCGCTTTTGGTATATATCATTTCTAACGAATAACGCTTTCACCAATAGCTAGTCTACTGCGTCGCTATCGCCATCCTCTCTCGGCTACACCACATAAGCACTCGTTCACCCCAATAAATTTGAAGCTCGCAGCATATTCCTAATATCAGTACGCCACGGTATTGCGTAGTCATAGCGTTTAATGCTTTACTCATTACAACGCCCATTTGGGTAATACTAGTCCGCACAGTTAATTACCCACTCAGCGAGACTCAAAGTGTTCGTAATCTCATTGGCCACCGCGCTACTTATTCTAAGTTCAAACCTTGCTTATGCTGCTCAGGCAAATGGACAAGTCGATGAGCAGGGTGTTTTAGCAATGGTGCTTAATACTGAAATCCGTATGGCAGACGTCGTGCCTAGTGAAGAAGAACGTAAAAACTTGAAGCAGCAAGCGAAAGACAATTACGCAGGTATGCTTGATTATGTGGTCCGTGTAAATGCGTCTAACAGAATTTATGAGCTTGTTTTAGAGGACTATGCAAAACAAAAAGGCATAACGGTTAATCAAACACTGGTAAGCAGGTTTATCGAGAAGTTTGAAGGTCAGGTTTCAAGTGAAACGGCAACGAAACCCATTAAAGAGATAGCGGCCAAGCAGGTTATACAGTTTCAAACAGAAAAAGCGATGTATGAAGAGTTTGGAGGGCGTGTTATCTTTCGCCAGTCTAACCCGCAAATGCCGATTGACGCTTACAATACACTGTTATCTCGCTATCGCGATGCAGGTGAACTTAGCATAATAGACGAGGACTTGCGGGATGCATTTTGGGATGTATTCACGCCTCCCTTTAAGTACGAAATTTCACCAGAAAATGTCGACTTTAGTCAGCCTTGGTGGCTTTAAATAGCCTCCATAAAAGTAAAGCGCCTGACGTAATTCGCTGAAAAACTAAGAACACGGAAATAAAGGGCTACATCTCACTATGCGTAGTGAAAAAACAAGCGGTATAGACACAATAGATAAAGCCATTTTGGCCATGCTACAGAATAACGCTGACACGCCTGTCGCAGAAATCGCTGAGCAAATTGGGCTTACGGTAACGCCCTGCTGGCGGCGTATTCAAAAGCTAGAAGAGAAGGGCATAATCTCTAGGCGAGTAGCGCTGTTGCAAGCAAAACACCTGGGGCTGGCCATGACCGTTTTCGTGCAAGTAAAAGCGGGCAGACATGATGGAAAGTGGCTGGCAAGTTTCGCTAAACACGCCGCATCATTTGATGAAGTTGTTGAATGTTATCGTATGTCTGGCGAATACGATTACCTGCTAAAAGTCCTCGTTACCGATATGGATTGCTTTGATCATTTTTATAAGCGATTGGTTAACGGTATAGAGTTTTCCGACGTCACTTCAAGCTTTGCAATGGAGCAGATTAAGTACACAACCTCGGTACCGTTAAACCACATTTAAAATCCAAAAAAAAGGGGCCGGTTTGATGGGCCCCATATAAATTAATGATTTTGGTCTTCAACGTGCTGGTCGGCATATATCTTGGATTTCTTTTTGATTTTACATCCTAAGATACGCTGCGCATTTTTACGGCCGATATAGTGAGCGACTGTGTAGGGGTGCGCGCGCTTGAAGAACCGTGAGAACGAATGGAATACATTTTCCATGGTATTGGCTCCTTCTATTAAAAATTGCCCCAAATAAAATATAGTAATATTACAATTTGATGTCAACAAAATATTTAACGGTAAGTAGCGTTTAAATTTTGATCACACCTTAAGGGTAGACTAGCTAAAGCTAAACATCCTCTAGTCATTGGTATACATTGTTCGAGGGAAAGGATCATATTTTGATCGCAGGTTTTCAGATCGAGTTCGTGGATTGGGGATACTGGTCGCCGCAAATGCCCCAAGCACAGGAAAGGCGTCGGGAACCGCAAGAAACTCGCAATGTATAGCGTTTAGTATAGCGCTGAATAGAAAGTGAACACCATTGAATTTCAATGATGTTCACTATTGTTTCAAGTAATTGGGATTTGCTGCGATCCCATCGACGAAGGCTAGTAGTAAGAAAGCTTCTCTGATTTACCGGAGAATATCTTATATACCATGGCCGTATAAGCCAAAATAATAGGTACAACAATAACTACGCCAACAAGCAAGAAGCGCAGAGAGCTTGCGTCACTAAGCGCATCCATCACCGTCATCTGTCCAGGGATGATAAACGGATAGTAGCTTATGCCAAATGCGGTGAAACAAAGTAAAAATACTAGAAGGGCAATAAAGAACGGAAGCCATTCGCCTTTCCCTTGTGCATCAGGCAGTTTTTTAAGCAACACACCACATAGTGCTAAGAGCGCAAAACACGCTACACCATAAGTCTCGCACGTCATCATGTAAGGTTAGGTTCGCGATACTTACCGCGACAATCCCTACCGCCAGTACCCCTAAAGCTCTTCTGGCCCAATAATACGCTTTTTGTTGAAGCTCACCTTCGCCTTTAAGTATTAACCAGCACGAGCCAATAAATGCATAGGCAGCCGTAACACCAAATGCGGCCAGAAGTGCAAAGCCTTGCGCCCAAATATCTGTGCGAAGCCCCGTCACGTATATACCCAACATATACCCTTGAGCTAATGTGGTTAACAGCGACCCGTATTTGAATACCATGTCCCATTTACGCTTTTTCACCTGCACAACCTTGGCGCGAAAATCGAACGCTACGCCGCGCAAAATAAGCCCTAATAACATGAAGGTGGCTGGCAAGTACAAGGTTTGTAAAAACTCACTATGGGCTTCAGGGAAGGCAACAAGCAGTAGACCTATGGCGAGCACAAGCCACGTCTCATTAGCATCCCAGTAAGGCCCTATGGAGGCTATCATGTCATCGCGAAACGCTTCTGTTCTTGGCGGAATAAGCACACCCACACCCAAGTCGTAGCCATCTAAAATGGCGTACAGCAATACAGATAGACCAAGTAAACCCACATAAATATTTCCGAGCATTTCTGCTGATACATTTTCAAACATGTTTGCTCTCCTTAAACCGTGCTTGGGTCTGGGTCAGTAGGTTGCATTTTTGCCTTGGCAACTTCGCGCTCTTCCGTCGTTATCTCTTCAATTTCAACGGCTCTTCTGCACATCAACATAAGTGTTCCCATGTATGCGATTAGAAGCACCGTATAGATAACAAGATAGAGCGTGAACGACAGAGCAATATTCGCCGGTGGTAACTGGGTAACGGCATCAGCGGTTCTTAATACACCACTTACCAAATAGGGCTGGATAAAGACTGCCAAGCCATGACACAGCGAGCATCAACATGCCCATACCCACCATAACCCTAAAACCGAAGAAAACAGGAGCAACGGGCGGATGCTCTCCTTCAAACTCATTTAACCCCTTAATCTCGCCCTTAAGTTCGTGAGTAAGAATTAAACTTGCACCATAGGGAATGGGAATTTCAAAATGATTCTCTTTGCTTTCTTCGTCAGGAATTGCAAAAAGTAACAAAGGTGCACCTTCAGTGGTTTCCCAAAGTCCTTCCATCGCCGCTACTTTCTGAGGCTGATGCTCAAGCGTATTTAAACCATGCATGTCGCCAGCAAAAATTTGTAGCGGGATTAACACTGCCGCCGTATAGGTGGCGGTTTTAAGCGCGAGCTTAGGGGCAAGCTTGTCGTCGCCTTTAAGCATGCGGTAGGCCGAAAGCCCAGCTATCAGGAAGCTGGCCGTCAGTCCAGACGCTAACATCATATGTACAAAGCGGTAAGGGAAAGATGGGTTAAAGATAATTTCTTTCCAGTTTGTGGCATACACAACGCCGTCGACCACTTCAAAACCCTGTGGGGTTTGCATCCAGCTATTTAAAGCTAGTATCCAGAACGCAGAAGTAGTGGTGCCAAGTGCAACAATAAGGGTTGAAGCCGTATGCAGCCAGTTCGGAACACGGCGTATACCAAATAGCATAATGCCTAAAAAAGTGGCTTCTAAGAAAAAGGCAGTAAGTACCTCATAACCGAGTAGTGGCCCCGCCACATTACCTACTTTCTCCATAAATCCAGGCCAGTTAGTACCAAACTGAAATGACATGGTGACGCCGCTTACTACACCCAAGGCGAAGCTTAGGGCAAAGACACGTACCCAAAAGCGATACATACGCATCCACACAGGGTGACCTGAAATATTTGAGCGCAGCTTGAAGTAAAATAGAAACCAGCCCATCGCCATGGTGATGGTTGGAAACAAAATATGAAAACTAATATTTAACGCAAATTGTAAACGAGACAGCAAGAATGCATCCACAGAAGGCCCCCTTAGTTAACGCTGTTTTTCCCCGGAAGTAGCTTGTCCTTAAGCTCAAGCATACGGCCCACGCCAGAACCCAACTTCATCAACGTGTTTAACTTTTCAGGCCCAAGATTTTGAAGCTCTTCAGACCATGCCGTGATTGATTCGAGTAAATCGTGAATTTCGTTCAGTTTATGTTGTGCATTTGCCTCTTTTTCATTGGCAGGTGCGTCAAGCAACAAATCACGCAGTAGACTCATGGTTGGGTCTATCTCGCGCTTTCTTCGTTCTTCAAATACTCTATTGGCCAATGTCCAAATATCGCCAGCCGGAATAAAGAACTCTTTTCTCTCACCAGGAACAAGATGCTGTTTAACTAAGCGCCATGACTGAAGCTCTTTTAAACCCATGCTGGTATTGCCTCTGGATATGTTGAGCGCATCTGCAATTTCCTGCGCCGAAATGGGCTCTTCGTTTAAAACAATAAGCGCTAGAATTTGCCCAACTGTTCTGTTGAAACCCCAACGACTTCCCATTTCGCCAAAGTGCATAACCGCAGATGTAATTAAAGGCGTCATTTTCATTTTTACCTTCCAGAAGTTTCAGAAATTACTGAAAGTTTATTGCGTAGGATCAAGAAACACAAGTTTTATTCGTGATATCACGTACGAATTTTTGAAAATTTAATGTTTCTCTGTACCCAGACTGCGAGCTTGTTTTTCGCACAAAACGTGTCGCTAGCCTGCAAATTTAAAGCGTTTTGAAAATGAAATAGGGGTTTACCCTCATTACCTTTCCTTAACCTTATGTCTACTATTTTTCTTGTAACAGAGCCTGTACTGTCCTTCGAAATACGTTCGTAACCTAAAAGATATTAGGTTTTTATTATTCAAAAAATCGTTTTGTTAGTTGGCGAATTTGAATTTCATGAACTAGGTTTCAAAGTCTTTGTTTGGAAGTTGTTTACATTATTTTAACGTTTCTAGCAGAGGTAATTGGAAAAGTAACAGTGAGTAGAGGTTTTGCTCGGCCTCAATAAATTGAATGAAAGGAAAGACATGATCCGCACATTGTCCAAAGCCCTCATTACCGCATCGCTATTTCTAAGCACAGCTCAAGTTGTCTTTGCTGCAACACCGATTATCACAAACTCACCGCCGCAAAGTGCGTTTATAGGGGAGTCATTTTGTTACGACATACCGTTAATTAACTCAGGTACAACAGGGTATGGCCCTTATCTTCGCGTTATTCATGATGCTGACTTAACATTTAACGGTGCGACGTTTATAGGAAGTAACAGCGCTACGGTTAATGTAGGCACGTTTGACACCGTTGCGAACAACAATGAGCTCGAAGATCCTATCATTGCGCAAACCGTTGCGGGCACCGAAGGGTTCAGTTTTTCAACGGTAGATATCCCAGTGGGCTCGGTTGTAACCAATGGCCCTGATTTAACTACAAATGTTTGTTTCACTATAGACAGCAATGCAACGCCAGCGGAAGCGTTTGCTATCGAGGTAACGCCTGTTTATGAGTTTGGTGACACAGCAACAGGTGATAACGGCCCAATAGTGGGAACATCGCAAAGTGCGTCAGTTGAGGCGGCCCTTTACCAAGTAACTACGCAAAGCTCTGCTGCGGAAAACGAGCTTGCTGCGGGCCCTAGTTTTTCAGCAACCATTACACATACGGTAGATGTTGCAAATGGCCCTACGATAGACAGCTTACAGTTCACAGATGTTTTAGACAATGGTGTTCAGTATAGCGCTCAAGCTACGATAACTGGTGGAACTGGGTGCGCTATAGATAGTGAACCTTCTACATCCAGTACTGGTGGCATTTTAGATGTTTCGTGTGCTTCTGCTACGGGAACAAGCAGTGCAAATGATGTGCGTGTGAGCTACCCCATGCATTTTATTAATGTCCTGAATGCGCAGCAGTGCAGTGCGTCAAGTATTGTGCATCCGCTTGACTTTAATGCGAGTTTTAACGGCAATGGGCTTACCCAGGTTTCTAGCAGTGACACGGTTACGGCAAAGCATGTTGCAATACAGCAAGGTGTAAATACAGGGGAGTCAAGTCCTGGCAACACACTTACCGTTACTAACTCAATCCAAATTTCTGATTACGTATCGGTAGACTCTTTAATTCTTAACGACACCATAGCCGATGGCGTCGATTTTTCATCTGATATCACGGTTAACTATGGTGGAAGTACGTTTAACATAACGAGGCCTGCTTCAAGTACTGATGCCAGTCAAAATGAGGCCATCACTTACAACGTTACTAACGCAACAGGCACGCTTCCGGGGGGAAGCGTTTTGACGGTTTCTTACACCGTAGATATTCAGCAAAATTACGTTGGTGGTTACACAGGGGTTGATAGTAATGCCCCTGTCGTTGCTAACGATTCACTATCGTTTTCTCAAAGTGCACAATATAACGTAGCAAGTGGTGCGTCGAGCTGCTTGGAAGGCTCAAGTGCTTCGGTCTCTATTGAAGGTATTCGTACCTCTAAATTTCTTGTTGACGGTAACGGCGATACAACCACACAACTATTACAGTACGCACCGGGTGAAAGCGTTACCTATCGTTTGCGCATGGATATTCCTTCTGGCGATACTAACGACATTGTATTTGTAGATTTTCTTCCTTTGCCCGTTTTCTTAATCCCAGAAACGACTGTCGATACAAATTCAAATATTGCGAGCAACACCAGCTTTTCTTATACCGCTGAAAATACGGTAACAACCCTCACACCTACAATCACGGTATCATCTGCTGAAAACAGCGTAACGTTAGACTGGGGCAGTATCTCAACAACCCAAGCTGAAGTACTAGAAGTTGATTTTACCGTTGAGGTAACCGATAAGCCCTATGCTGATGGGTTGGAATTGGCGAACTTATTCCAAAGTACTTCGACCAATACGCCTGATGCAATCACTGCCGATCTTAAGTCAGCTAAAATTCTTGTTCGTGCTCCAGAATTGACCGTTTCACTTGCTACTTCTGCAGGAAATGTAGATGCCGGAGATACGATTCAGTACACCTTAACAGTAACTAACGAAGGTGGTGCTACATCATTTGACACCACCGCCAGTGTTCCTATCGTTTCTGGCGTGGCTTCGCAGAGCCTTGTATCTGCAACAGTCGATGGGAATGGTGTAGCCTTGGGCAGCGGCTCACTAGCAGATGGTACTTACAGCATACAGAACCTCGCCGCAGGTGAAGTTTACGTGCTTACTTTCACTCAAGATATTGCACAAACTGCAGAGCCTAACGATGTCATCACGTCTGAAGCGACGATTGATTGGGCTTCTGCACAGGGGCAGGCTGCGACCTTTGATCCGCAGTCAGATGACGCATTTGTCACCGTTTCAGATATTGCTATTGCTTCAACAATAGTAAGCCCCACGGGGAATGTTGTGGTAGGTGATACCGTACAGTATCGGGTAGACGTGACTTTGCCAGAGGGCACAACGAATGACTTAACGGTAGATATGACGCTCCCTGCTGGCTTTGAATACAGCAATACGTTAACGGTAAATTCAACAGGTTTTGACGGAACCGTAAGTGCCAGCCCAACCGTGACATCGTCTGGCACTGTCGCTAGTGGGCAAACGGTTAGAGCTGTGTTTAACGGCAGTACAACCACTAATAATGATAACGATCCAAGCGATAATACATTTTCAATTACGCTTGAAGCCTTGGTGCAAGACGTCACACAAAATGCCGCTACAACGTCAACGCAAAGCAAGCAGTTACAGGTAAATGCGGGAACCAACAATACCACCAACAATGCGTCAGCTACGTCAACTAATCAGTTTTCAGAGCATGTATTAAGCGCAACAACAAGCGTGGCGCCAAGCTCTGGCGTAGAAGCAGGCGATACGGTAACCGTAACTATAGATGTTGAAAATACAGGTACAGCTACCGCTTATGATGTTGAAGTGGTCAGCAATGTTAATACTGATATTTTCACTAACGTAACCGAAGGGACAACCCCAATTGGATTTACTTATGCACTTCAAAATACACCAGAAAGAGTAACCTATTCAGGTACGGAGCTTGCCGCTGGTGATAGCGTGCAGTTCACTTATACTGCTGAAGTAAAAGCAGGTGCACAGACGGGTTCCTCTTTTGATATTACCGCGCAAGCTACTGGTGATAGCCAAACTGGCGATCAGACCGTTGAGCGTGACTCTCAGTCCAGTAGCACAGGTACCACGGCCACAAGAGCAATTTCAGCTGACAATATTACGTTGATAGCTTCTTCAGAAACTTTTACGAGTGATTCAGGTACTCGTGAATCGGCTATAGGGGAAGTGCTTACCTACGCGTTTACAACTGTCGTACCAGAGGGACAGACGCTAGAAACTGCTAATCAGGACATTATCGAAGTTATTCTGCCTGCTGGAATGGCCTATCAAGCGGGCACTGCCTTAATTCGCGGAACATTTGATACGGGCTTTACGACTGCAAACGGCGTGTCGATCACTGCTTCAAATACCTCCATTACCCCTGTCATTAATGGGCAGTCGGTTGTTTTCGATTTAGGTGATGTTACAAATAATGACAACGATGCGGGTGATGAAAGTATTACGGTAACCCTTGATGTACTTACCCAAAACACGAGTGACAACAACCGCACTAACAACAAGACGGTAACGGGGGAAGTAAACTACCTTAACCAAAGCAGCACAAATCAAAGTAACAACACGACTCAGAATATTCGTATTGCAGAGCCAAACCTAACGGCTACAAAAACAGCTTCGCCATCAACTGTAGATGGTGGCAGCGAAGTAACATTCACCGTTACGTTAACAAATACGTCGGGAACTGCCGTATCGCGTGCGCATGACTGGTACATCAACGACAACGTGCCAGCGCGTTTTAACAGTGTGGCACTGGTTAGCGCAATACATTCACGAGGGGCAGGCATTGATGTATCAGCCTGTGCAAACATCAGTGGTAACGAGCTAACGGTTGAGTCTGATAGCTGCGCAGTTAGCGACATTGATTACCTAGCAGCGGGTGAAAGCGTTACCGTTGTGTATACCGCTCAGGTCAATTTTGATATCGCGTTTGAAGAAACCGTAACTAATACCGTTTCAACCTCGGCAACGTCTTTGCCTGGTGTATCAGGTACAGGGGATGCTACCCCAGGTGTTGCCGGTTCAGACAACGGCGAACGTACAGGTAGCGGTGCCAACAACGACTCCGGCCAAAACGTCAACGATATCGCGGACTCGGCCATGGCATCAGTTACCGCCAATGCGCCCACGCTTACGTTAACGACTACTGCATCAGATGCTGCAATTGGAACTGTGGTTGATTTAACGGCAAGTTTCTCTATACCAACGGGTACAACAGACAACTTTGTTTATACGTTAGATCTTCCTTCAGGCTTAACGTATACCGGCGACGCCATTACCATTACAACACCGGTGTCAGATTTCACCAGCACAAATACACCTAATACCACCCCTGGTGAAGGGACCGATCCGGTCGTGTTGGATTTTGGTACCATCACCAACAGCGCTTCAACGTCTCAACAAGTTACTATTGCAGTACCTGTTGAAGTTGCCAATATTTTAAGTAACCAAGCTGGAACAACGCTAACCAGTACCGGTTCACTTAGCTACCAAGACGTGAGCACGCCAGCACCTTCTGCGAACGTTGACGTGGATGTTATCGAGCCGAATTTATCTATTACGCAAACCATCATTGCAGGTGCGACATCAAGTGATAGCGGTGATACGGTAACGTATCGCACAGTGGTAACCAACACGGGGAATACTGCAACCGCGTACGCCGTTACCTTTGAAGATGTGATGCCTGCAGAATTACTTGGAGGGCCTGACGGCAGCGGTTCTGGTGTTACCTTCTCAGCAATAACCCTGACCAACCCAAGTGATGAAGCTGTATTAACAGGCACGAACACAGCACTGACCGCAAGTGATGTTAGTGAGACTACTACGACCAACACTGGCGATACGCTGTCGGTTGCAGCATTCGACCTACCAGCACTTGCAAGCGTTACCGTCGAATACAGCGTTATAATGGCCAACGAAGCAAGCGCTGGTGAAACGCTAACTAATTCAGTTGAAGCAACCTATAACAGTCAGCTAGACGGCAGCGGACGTAGCAGCGCCGATGGTGGAGATGACGACAATAACGCTACGTTAAATAACTACCGTGAAACAGCTAGTAGTAATGTAACGGTAGATAACACACTGGCTATTCAATCTGCACTTAATGCTACACATAGCGATAATGATTTCGCAGTGGGTGAGTCGGTTTCTATTGATGCGCGTATCGATTTAGTGGAAGGCACAATTGACGGTGTTTCTATTGTAAATACGCTGCCAGCGGACATTCGCTTTGACAGTATTAGTATTAACAGCCCAGCGCAAATTAGCTATGACGGCGCTGCAACCGCTTCGGTGTCTGGCAATGATGTCACGGTTGACTTTGGAACTGTGAGCAACACCGCAGATGGCAATAGCGCAAATGATTACATAACGGTTACGTTTACCGGTGTTGTAGAAAACGAAGTAGGCAACGCGCAGGGTACAACACTTATTAATAGTGTGAATGCATCAGGTGGCGGCGAAAGCGCAGGTCCATCTACTCTCGAGATCGATATCGTTGAGCCAAATTTAGACTCAACAATGACGCTCGATAAAACCTCGGTATCGTTGGAGGATACCTTTACCCTAACTATTAACGTAGGCCACAACTCTAGTTTTGCCGACGCGTTTGAGACCACGTTTAACGTTTCAGTTCCTAGCGGTCTAACTTATGTGGCAAATAGCTTCATGGGGCAAGGTACGATTGATGACACGTCGCCTACGCTACTTGTTGTAGATATGGGCGGTATTACGTTGGTAGATGGCAGCAAACAAGTAACCCTTCAGTTCACCGTCGATAGCGATGCTGATGTGGGTAACGCGCTTTCTATTGGGTTGACCAATGGTGCATATAGCTCAATGAGCGGCGACACTGCTGACGAGCGAGACTACAGCTTTGCCGATTCAATTAACGTAATAGGTGATATCGCCGCATTCATCGGCGCAACGCAATCAGTTGTGCTATCTGATGATGTCAATGGTAATGGGTTCATTGATGCTGGTGACACGGTATTAGTCACTGCAACACTAACTAATGAAAGCGATAGTGCCACAGCCACTGACGTTGTATTTACTCATGGGATTCCTGCAAATACAAACTATGTAGCAGGGTCCGCGACAACGACGAAAGGCACCCTTGATGATAGTGCCGGCATCACGGTAAATGTTGGCGATATGGCATTTGGTGAATCTGAAACCATTACATTCGAGTTGCTTGTTGATGCCAATGTGGCTAACAACACGTTAGTCTCGCTACAAGGTAGCGTGGATTCATCTGACACAGTAGCAGAGCCAACTGACGCCGATGGTAACGATGTAAACGGCGACCAGGCAAACACTTTCAGAGTGGGCACACCAGCAAACACAGCAGATTTAGATATTACACAACTGGTACGTCTATCAACCGATGCTGATACCAATGACGTCATTAGCCCTAATGATACGTTAACCATTACGTATTTACTTGAAAATACGGGTAGCCAAGCGCTATCAAACATTGCCCTAAGTGACGCTATACCCGCAGGTCTTACTTACGTCGCTAATTCGGCGCAGGTAAGCGGTGGACATACGGTTAGTGTAATAGGTAGTTCACTAAGCGCAGATTTTATCACGCTAGCAGCTGGCGCCAGTGAAACGGTTTCTTTTGATGTTACCATCGATTCACCGCTGGTTGATTTCAACGGCAATGCCGCAAACGAAAGCTTCTCGCTACAAGGTGAAGCAACGAGTGACGAAACTGATACTGTCTATGCAGATAATAACCGTGCAGATAGCGATGGTTTCCAGCCGCTCACGTTCAGTGCATCGACGGGCGCGGGCACGCCAGAACTAGAGATTATTCAATACTATGAACTTGTTAACGATGTAGACGGTGATGGGGTTGTTGATCCAGGTGACAGCGTACGCATTTACACCGTGGCAACCAATCAAGGTTCAGCGACTGCAGAAAACGTGTCGTTTACTCAGCCGGTCAATGCGGGCTTGAGCGTAGTAGCTAATACAGCTGTTACCAGCCAAGGCGTTGTAGTAAGCGAAACGCCGTTTGACGTAAACGTGGGCGGAATTGCGCCAAGTGAAACGGTAACCGCGTCTGTGGTGCTAACGCTAGATGCAAATGCGGCTGACAACACCGTATTCTCAACGCAAGCTCTTTTTAGTGGTGATAATCTAGGTGCCAACCAGTTAAGTGACAACGACAGTAACGCTACTGATGGTGAGAATGCGCTGCTTATTCCGGTTACATCACAAGCGCAAACCGTATCTGCGCCAACCTTTGCCCTTACCGATACCAGTGATGGTGGCACATCTGGTAACAATTTTGTGCAGGGCGAAACACTAACCCTTACACAAACTGTTACTGTACCTAAGGGGACAACAGACGATTTAAGCTTAAGCGTTACGTTACCTGCTAATGTTTCATTGCTCGCAGGGGCGGGGGAACTTGCTCGTACCTTTAATACTGGCCTTTCTTCAGGCGTCAACCCAGCAAGTATTAACAGCACTGCTAGCGGCACAGCAGTTAATGTGAACGGCAATATTAGTGTGTCTAACAATACGCTAACGCTTGATTTAGGCAGTATTGTAAATAGCGATAATGATGGTGACACTGAAACCTATGTGTTTAGCGTTGAACTAGACACCAGCGCGCTAGTGCCTAGTGCGGCTACCCAGGATTTAACCATTTCTTCTGCGCTTAGCTACGTTGATGGGGCAGCTCAGCCTCAGTCATTAAATGCGAACGACGTGACGGTAACCTTGCTCAACCGTGTACCCGCTGCGAATGACGATAGCTTCACGGTAGATGAAGATACAACCAGCAATACGTTAGCGGCCCGTAGTAACGATAGTGATACAGATAATGGCCAAAGCATTAGCATTACCTCTGTTGCTACGCCAAGTAACGGCGGTACGGTAACTACAGATGGCGCGAACTTGATTTATACGCCAGCGGCTGATTTCTTCGGCACCGAGACCGTGCAATACACCCTTACCGATAGCGCAGGTGGTAGCGACACTGCCACGGCAACATTTACGGTTAACAATGTTCAAGATGCACCTGTAGCGCAGGCCGACTCAGCGACTACCACTGAAGACACACAAGTGGTAGTAAATGTATTGGCAAATGATTCCGATGTGGATGGCGATACATTGTCTATCACGGCGGTTAATTCTAGCAACGGTGCGGTTTCGTTTGCGGGAAGCAACATCACCTTCACGCCTGCACAAGACTTTAACGGTCCAGCACTTGTGACCTATACCATTTCTGATGGAAATGGGAACAGTGATAGCGCGAATCTAACGGTAGACGTGCAAGCAGATAACGATGCACCGGTTGCCACAAACGACAGTGCGAATACTAACGAAGATAATGACGTAATTATTGATGTGTTAGCTAACGACAGTGACGTAGATGGCGATGCCCTAAGTGTTACTGCGGTGTCGGCAAGCGCTGGTGCGGCCTCCGTAAATTCAAATGGCGATGTTCTTTATACGCCACCGGCCGATTTCAATGGCCCTGTTACACTTAATTACACGGTTTCTGATGGAAATGGCGGAACCGATTCAGCTTCTGTATCGGTAACGGTTAATGCAGTAAATGACGCGCCAATAGCTAACCCTGATTCAGGGACGGTGAACGAAGACAGCAGCGTAATTATTGATGTTTTGACTAACGATACTGACGTAGATGGCGATGCGTTGTCGATCACCAATGCAACATCGCCAAATGGTTCAGTAACCTTTAGCGGAAACAATATTACCTTTACACCTACGGCCGACTTTAATGGCGCAACAACCGTAACTTATACAGTAAGTGACGGTGCAGGTGGTACGGCATCAGGTACGGTGACGATTAATGTTACTAACGTCAACGATGCACCAGTGGCAAGCGACGACACGGCCAGCACTAACGAAGACACAGCGGTAGTTATTAATGTATTGGCTAACGATACCGACATTGATAACGATGCATTAAGCGTTTCAAATGTATCGGCAACCAATGGAAGTGCAATAGTTAATGGTGACGGCAATGTGGTGTTTACCCCAGCGGCAGATTACAACGGTAGTGCCACAGTAGCTTATACGGTAACAGACGGTAACGGCGGCAGTGACAATGCGTCGGTGTCTGTAGCTATTGCAGCGGTTAACGACAACCCAATCGCTAATCCAGATACCGCAAGTGTCAATGAAGACGAGTCGGTTAGCATTAATGTACTTGCTAACGATACCGACGTTGACGGCGACACCTTAAGTGTGGCGAGCGCCTCTGTTACAACCGGCAGCGTGCAGGTTGTAGGTAACCAGGTGAACTACACGCCAGAAGCTGACTTCAACGGCAGCGCCACTATTACTTACACCATTGAAGATGGTGCTGGCGGCAGCGCTAACTCAACGGTGGCAGTGACGGTTGTAAACGTTAACGATGCCCCCGTTGCGAATAATGATACAGCTAGCGTTGATGAAGACAGCAGCGTTGTGGTTAACGTTATTGCTAACGATACAGATGTAGACAACGATACCCTTGAGTTAACTGCGGTTAATGCTAGTACTGGTACGGCAACCATTAATAGCGATGGTAATCTTTTGTATACGCCGGATGCCGACTATAACGGTGCTGCAACAGTGACGTATACCGTTTCTGATGGAAACAGCGGCTCTGATTCAGCAACAGTGTCAATTACGGTAAACCCAGTAAATGACAATCCGGTGGCTGTGGCAGATACGGCGAGTGTACAGGAAGACGAAACGGTAATTATTAATGCGCTTTCAAACGACAGTGACATCGACGGTGACACGTTGCAGCTGTCGGCTGCAAGCAGCAGTCAAGGCACTGCAACTATTACCGGCGATAATACGCTTAGCTTTACGCCAAGTGCCGACTTCAACGGTACAGCCGCGATAACTTACAGTGTATCGGATGGTGCTGGTGGTAGCGCCTCATCGACAGTCACAGTAACGGTGGCGCCTGTTAACGACGCACCAGTAGCTAATGATGATGCCGGAAGAGTTACCGAAGATTCAAGCACTACGCTTGCTGTATTAGACAATGATACAGATGTTGACAACGATGAATTAAGCGTGACATCTGCTAGCGCATCTGAGGGGACTATCACAGTTAATGCAAATAACAGTGTGACCTATACACCACCAGCTGATTTTGATGGGGCAGCAACGGCCACCTACACTATTTCAGATGGAAATGGCGGTACCGCCACTGCCAGCATTAGCTTTACAGTAGAAGGGGTGAACGATGCTCCTATCGCTTTGGATGACACCGCTGTTGTTGATGAGGACGCTTCAGTAACGGTAGCTGTTCTCGCCAATGACTCTGATATAGATGAAGATGTGCTTTCAGTCTCAGCCGCCTCATCAGCGCAGGGTAGCGCAGTGATCACGGCAGATAGCCAGGTTACTTTCTCGCCTAATGCTGATTTTAATGGCGAAGCGACAGTATCATATACGGTAAGCGATGGTAATGGTGCCACTGATACAGCAACGATTACTGTTACCGTTAACCCAGTTAACGATACACCGGTAACGGTGGATGATACGGCCACAGTCGAGGAAGATGGCTCTGTTGTTGTCGATGTGCTCGCGAATGATTCTGACATTGACGAAGACGTACTGACTATTTCAGACGTAACCGTTGACGAAGGTTCAGTCGCTATTCAAGGTGGGCAAGTAAGCTACACACCAGATGAGAACTTCAATGGTACAGCAACCATTACCTACACGGTTTCTGATGGCAATGGAGCAACAGCAACAGGTACGCTTGTTGTAACGGTTACCGCTGTTAACGATGCACCTACACTTGCTGATTTCACTGCTGCAACGAACCAGAATGAAGCGTTAACTATCGATGTTATCGCCAATGTTGAAGATGTAGATACAGATGATACGCATACTATCGTTAGCGCCACATCTTCAGACGGCACGGTTGATATTGTTGACGGCAAACTGGTTTATACGCCGTCTGAAGATTATTCCGGCGAAGTAACCATCGACGTTTGTATTCAAGATGCTGAGGGCGAAGAGGCTTGTGCGCGTATTACCGTTACAGTGGTGTATACAAACATAGGCCCAGTAGTTGAAGATCTTGAATTCACTATTCAAGAAGGAGATAGCCTACCCATCACGCTAACGGGTACCGACGCAGACGAAGACGTTTTAACGTTTGAATTAGTAACGTTGCCAACAGGTGAAGTGTTAGGTTCTGCTCCTTCTTTGCTGTACGTTACCCCAGAAAATTACAACGGTACGGTACTGTTCAGCTATAAAGCGAACGACGGTCAAGAAGATTCGAACACCGCCAATATCACAGTGAATGTGGTGGCCGTGAACGATGCGCCTGTGGCGGTTGCGGATACGGCTTCTACATTAGACGACACAGCTGTTGAAATTGACGTACTAAGCAACGACCTTGACGTAGAAGGCGATGCATTATCGATACTTGGCGCAACAGCGGATAGCGGCAGTGTCGAAGTTGAAAGTGGGGTGCTTGTCTATACGCCTGCGCTTGGAACACAAGGCGATGTTCAAATTACGTATACTATTACCGATGCAAGTGGCGCCACATCGCAAGCAAGTGTCATCGTTACTGTTAGTGCCTCTGAGCAAACTGCTCAAACCTTCCCAGTTGTCGAAGCACCAGCGGATATTGAACTTGATGCCATAGGCTATCTAACGGAGGTTGTATTAGGTAATGCAACAGCTGTTGACGCAAGTGGTAATGCAATCCCTGTAACCTTATTGAACGGTCAAACTCGCTTTGCGCCAGGGCTACATACCGTTTACTGGCAGGCAACTGATGATGAAGGCAATACGACAACGGTTAGTCAGACTATCCGCGTTAACCCTCAGGTGTCACTAAGTGATGATGTGGTTGTCACCGAAGGTGGCGCAGCAAGCTTTGATGTACTGCTAAGCGGTAATGCACCTAGTTACCCAGTAACAGTGAGCTACACGGTTTCAGGTACTGCAGATACTAGCGATCACGACCTTATCTCTGGCACTGTCACTATTGAGAGTGGCACACAGGCAACCGTTAAATTCAATATTATCCCTGACACGATTATCGATGACGGTGAAACGGTAATCGTAACGCTAAATGAAAACGTAAATGTCGGAGAAAAAGCGTCGCAAACCACCACAATTGCAGAAGCACCTGTGGCACCAGTTGTAGCGCTGTCAGTTGAGCAAGATAACACTACAACGTTAACTGTTGGCCAAAATGATGGTTTAGTTGATGTACTTGCGGCTATCAGTCATACCAATCCTGCCGCTGATTTTATCTACGACTGGAGTAATTCAGCACCAGAACTCACTAATGTTTCAAATGATGACGGTGTATTTACTTTCGACCCTACTTCAGTAGCGCCAGGTGTTTATGCGGTTACGCTACTTGTGGCAGACAGTGAAAACCCCGCGCTTGTAAGTTCACGCACAATTTATATTGAGGTAGTAGAAACTTTACCTGAACTTACTGGTGCAGACACCGACGGTGATGGCCTACCAGACAACATTGAAGGCACAGGTGATGCCGACTTAGACGGTGTGCCTAACTACTTAGATAGCATTGCGCTTTGTTCGGTTGCGCCAGAAATTGCAGGTGAAAGCGCGCAATATCTTGTTGAATCAAACGCTGGTGCATGTGTAAGTGCGGGTGAGTACACCCGTGGCACTTCAAATGCTGGCGTATTGCTACTTGCTGATGACAGCGTAGTAACCAGTCGCATTCCGACAGACACGGAAACTAACAATGTTGGTGGGTTGTTTAACTTCGACGTGGTGAATAATCAGTCTAATCAAGCACAGTTCGATGTGGTTATTCCGCAGCGCAATGCCGTCCCAGAAGACGCATTTATGCGTAGCTGGACTACTGAGCTAGGTTGGTTCGATGTCATTGCAGACGGCGACGCCGTGATTTACTCAGCACCAGGTACGCCAGGTTTCTGTCCTACTGTTAATAGTGGCGCTTGGCAAGAAGGTCTAATTGCAGGTAGCTGGTGTGTGAAGCTGACGCTAACCGATGGCGGAAGTTTTGATGCTGACGGTACAACTAATGGAGCGGTTAGCTTTGTTGGTGGAGTAGGCACATTTGTTAATGGCAATACTCTTCCTGACGTTCAAGACGATCAGCTGGCTATTAAGCTCAACGAAGCGGTAGAGGTCGACGTACTGGCTAATGACACAGATGCAGATGGCGATGCACTTACGCTTACCTCAGTATCGGCTGATTTTGGAACGGCGACTATTATTGATGGATTAGTGTCATACACGCCACCTGAAGGTTTCGTAGGCACAGTAACGGTTACCTACACCGTATCAGACGGTATGGGCGGCACGGTAACAGGTACCTTGGTGCTAACTGTTGCCGAAAACAATATCCCTGTTGCGAATGATGACAGCTTTACGTCACAAGAAGACGAATCGGTAACCTTAGATGTGCTGTCTAACGATACTGATGAAGACGGCGATACGTTATCCATTACCGAAGTAACAGCGTCTACTGGCACGGTGATATTGTTGCCAAGCGGTGAGTTAAGCTATCAAGCGCCTGCCAACTACAACGGCGTGGTCACTATTGAATACACCATTTCAGATGGTCATGGTGGAACTGATAC
>LUME01000373.1_pt1 | contig 20428 bp, 19 predicted proteins | sample 729951 | NCBI WGS metagenome assembly LUME01 (sample SAMN03860271, study PRJNA289734) | marine metagenome | biome: seawater column; feature: ocean; material: water; isolation source: Red Sea water column Station 34 - depth 200m | place: Saudi Arabia: Red Sea | collected 2011-10-15 | depth 200 m | reverse complement strand
GCCTCACCGCGGCCCGAGTCGGGAATCGTCGTTCCGTTCGAGAGGAGAAAAACCGCAGAACCCCCTGCTGGGCAGGGGGTTCGCGTGGAGCGGACGACGAGATTCGAACCCGCGACCCTCACCTTGGCAAGGTGATGCTCTACCAACTGAGCTACGTCCGCAGCGGGCGCCACTGTATCGGCGGACCCACGGGTTCGGCGCTCCCGGCTGCCACCTCCGACGGTCAGCCAACGGCGTCAACCCCCTTCGGAATCAACCCCCGGCGGCGTCCCCCGAGAGGTCCACCCGCAGGGTCAGGATCCCGTCCTCGAGCGACGCCTCGGCGTCCCCGATGATGGCGAAGTCCTGGAAGTCCAGCTGTGCCTGCTCGATGAACCGCAGCCGCTCCTCGCCGCCGATGGGCGGCAGCGGCCTGTCGCGGACCGCCTGGGCACGCTCGCGGAAGCGCTCGAGCATGGCCGGCAGGTCGAGTTGATCGCCCATCCCTCCCCCCTATGGCGCCAGCCGGTCACCGACCGTCGCGGCCACATCGGCCAACACCTCGGCCGACGAACGCCCCCGGGGCGGTGCTCCCCCTGAGGGCGCAGCGGACCCATTGGCCTGTCTCTCCTCGTGGCCGTCCTCGGTCTCCGGGGCCTCGCCCGTCGTGCCGTCAGAACCGTCGTCGGACTCCTCCTCGGACTCCTCGACCACCTCGTCGACCGGGTCCGACCGCAACTCCCCCTCCCCCACGTCCTCCTCGACCAGCGCCGTGGCTCGCTCGAGTTCGCCGCGGGCCACCGCCGCACGTACCACCCGGTCCGGCCGGGTCTGCCACCAGTAGACGCCGGCAGCGGCCAGCACCAGGACGGCGACCACCCGCAGGGTCAGCACGATCTGGTCGACCCGCTCGGAGGTGGTTCGGCCCTCGTCGTCGATCTCGGGGGGCACGGTCTCGACGGTCGTGACCTGGGCGGCGGCGGCCGCATATCCGTCCTCGCTCGCCTGTCCCCTCCGGTCCGCCGATGCTAGCCACCCGAAGCGGCCCTGTCCCGAGTCGACGGTTCTCAGACGGCGGCAGCCAGGGCCTGGTCGAGGTCGGCGACGACGTCGTCGGCGTGTTCGAGGCCGCAGGAAACCCGGATGGTCCCGGGCCCGATGCCGGTCGCCTCCATCTCCTCGGGCGTGAGGCCCACGTGGGTGGTGCTGGCCGGATGGGTGACCAGCGTCTCCGGGCCGCCCAGCGAGGTCGCCCGGTGGGCGAGCCGAACCGACTCGACGAACCGCCGGCCCGTCTCGGCGTCACCCGCCAGGTCGAACGTGAGCAGGCCACCGGGGGTCCGCAACTGCCGGACGGCCAGGTCCCGCTGCGGGTGCGAGTCGAGGCCCGGGTAGCAGACGGTCTCGACGCCGGCGTGTGCCTCGAGTTGCTCGGCCAGCCGCTGGGCGGTGGCGGTCTGGTGGGCAAGGCGCACCCCGAGCGTGCGCAGGCCCCGGTGGGCATTGAGGGCGTCGGCCGGCGAGGCGTTGGCGCCGTGCAACACGGCGAAGCCCCACAGCCACGCCACCAGGTCCTCGGAGCCGGCCACCACGCCGATCGTGGCGTCGTTGTGGCCGGCGATGCCCTTCGTCGCCGAGTGCACGACCAGGTCGACGCCGTGGGCGATCGGGTTCTGCCCGAGGGGCGTGGCGAACGTGGAGTCGACGACCGTGGTGGCCCGGTCGATCGCCCCCAGCGCGTCGAGGTCGACGAGGTCGAGGCGCGGATTGGCCGGCGACTCGGCGAACACCAGCATGGTGCGGCCCGGCTGGATGGCAGCCTCGAAGGCACCGGACTCGGTGCCGTCCACGAAGGTCACGTCGATGCCCAGGCGGGGGCACACCGTCTGGAGGAACAACTGGGTGCCGGCGTAGATCTGGCGCTGGGCCACCACGTGGTCGCCCGACGAGCACAGTCCGAGCACCACGGCGCTGATCGCGCCCATGCCCGAGGCGAACGCCCGGGCGGCATCGGCCCCCTCGAGTTCGGCGATCGCCGACTCGAAGGCGTTGACGGTCGGGTTGCCGTAGCGGCTGTAGAAGCGCTCCGCCCCGACGGCCGTAGCCATGCGCCGCCCCTCCTCGACGCTCTCGAAGGCGAACGTGGACGTCGGGTACAGCACGGGCGCCAGCGAGGTCTCGCCCTCGCGGCGGCCCGACGTGACCACTGTCGTCTCGGGTTGCTGGTCGGGGACAGGGGTCCGATCGGGAGTCTCGTCGTCAGCCATCAGCGTGGGTCTCCTCCAAGAACGGGCCCAGCGCCCGGCCGACCTCGTCGGTCGCCACGAGGAAGCCGTCGTGGCCGTCCGGGCTCTGGACCACATGATGGTCGCAGCGACCGCCGGCCTCACGCACGGCGTCCCGCAGGGCCGCCTGCTGGGCCGTCGGATACAGGATGTCAGAGGTGATGCTCAGGGTCAGGAACGGCACCGGCGCCAGGCGCTCGAGCGCCTGGTCCAGGGAACCGCGGTCACGGGCGACGTCGTGGAGGTCCATGGCCCGGTTCAGCAGCAGGTAACTGTTGGCGTCGAAGCGGCGCACCAACTTCTCGCCGTGGTAGTCGAGGTACGACTCGACCTGGAAGCGGTCCCAGCGGCCGAACACGTGCCGGGGGTCGACCAGGTCCCGGCCGAAGCGGTCGCCGAAGACCGGGTCGCTGCGGTAGTGGATCTGGGCGATGGACCGCGCGATTGCCAGTCCGGCGTGCGGGCCGTCGCCGGGCTCGGCGTCGTAGTAGTCACCGTCCCGGAACCGTGGGTCGATGGCGAGGGCGGTGCGGCCAACGGCGCTCCAGGCGATCTGCCAGGCGCTGGCAGCGAGGGCAGTGGCGATCGGCGCCACCGCACGCACCCGGTCGGGGTACATGACGGCCCACTCGAGGGCCTGCATCCCGCCCATCGACCCGCCGACGACGGCCAACCAGCGGTCGACCCCGAGGTGGTCGGCGACCGACGCCTGGCACCGGACCATGTCGCGCACCGTGACGGTCGGGAAGGTCGACCCGTACGGCCTCCCCGTCTCGGGGTCGGTCGAGGCCGGACCGGTCGAGCCCTGACAGCCACCGAGGACGTTGACGCACACCACGAAGTACCGGTCGGTGTCGACGGCACAGCCCGGGCCGACGACGCCGTTCCACCAGCCGGGGCTGGGGTGGCCGTCGCCGACCTCACCGTGGGCGTGGGCGTCGCCGGTGAGGGCATGGCACAGGAGGATGGCGTTGTCGGCGTCCGGCGAGAGGTCACCCCACGTCTCGTAGGCCATCGTGACCGCGGGGAGCACGCCGCCGCCCTCGAGGGCGAACGGCCGGCCGGCGCCGACCCGGTGGAACCGCCGGTCGCCCTCGGGGTCACCCGGCTGCCAGGCACCGGTGACCGGCAGGTCCGGCGTGTAGCCGCGCGGGTGCACGTACGCGTCGAGGTCACGGCGTGACAGGTCGTCCGCCTGCCAATCGTCGTCGCTGCTCATCGCTCGTCCGTTCCCGTTGGTCGGGGTGGACACCCTGCCGGCCCGTTGCCGGTGGGTCGGCGAGGACGCCGCCACCGGACACTTCGTTGCCCCGGCCGTTCGGCCGGAACCACATCCCCGTCCGGTTCCCACGAGTTCACCGTGGACGCCGGGCGAGCGGGCACCTTGGGTGTCCGTCCCAGGTTGCCGGACCCGGCGGGTGCCGGGCCGCTCGTGATGTTTCGGGACAGTGTAGGGGGTGGCGGCAACACCGGGTCAGGACTTTGCGCCGGGACGGGCCGGGCGCGCCGGATGGGCGCTCCACCACCAGTCGAGGAGCGGGTCCGCCGGTACCCCGTAGGCCCGGCACATGGCGTCGCCGAAGGCCAGCCAGGGATCCTCCCCGACACCGCCGGCCTGTCCGCAGATCGATCGGGCCGCCTCGGCGCCCACCGACCAGGCGTCGCCGTCGGCCGGCAGCGGCAGTGCCGCCACCTGGCGGGCGGTCAGCCGGACCCGACCCGTCGATCGTCCCGCACCCGCCGACGACGCCGCGGCCAGCGCCGAGACCGGTGGCGCTGACAGGACGGCTGCCAGCCGCCACAGGTCGGCCGGGTCGGGTTCCACGACGATGAGCGGCGTGACCGGCACGGCATCGCCTTCCTCGTCGACCATCGCCTCGACCACCCTGGTCTGGGAGGCGACCAGCAACTTCGGCACCTGCCGGGCGTCAACCCATGCGGCCACCTCCGGGTCGCCGATGCGCTCCCGGTCGACCACCGGCCGCTGCCACCTCCGGCCGGCGAACCTGGCCGGTGCGGTCCCCCACCGGCACCGGAGTGGGTCGACGAGGCCGGTCGTGACGAGCTGCCGGCCCGGCGTTCCACCGTCCTCACGAACCGCATCGACGAGTCCGTAGTAGGCGCCACGGCCGGGATGCCGAGCAGCGGGGCGGCCAGCCCACCCCACCCGTCCCCGATCGCCGGGGGCGGCACCGTGTCGACCGGGGCGACGCCACGGTCAGCGAGCAGCGCCACGTCGGAGCCCCCCGCCCTCCCACGCTGGAGGATGGGCGCACACACGTTGGTCCGGCCACCGAACACCCCCGACCGGTCCAGCCAGAGGGCGACGAGGCTGCCGTCCCGCAGGAGCACCTCACGCACCGCCCCGGCGTCACGGGCCGCCAGCAGCGACTGGGGCTGGATCAGGCAGCAGCGCCCACCGGGGGCCAGCAGGTCGAGGCCCAGGGCGAGGAACAGCCAGGCGGCGTCCGTGTAGGCGCCCACCAGGCCGCCAAAGCACGGCGGGTGGCCGACGACGGCGCCGAAGCCACCATGCGGCGCCGTGGACCAGGCCGACCGACCCGCCAGCAGGACGTCGGCCTCGACGACGCCGCGCACCTCCGAGGCGTCGATGCCGGCCCAGCCGGCCAGTGCCGCCCGGGTGACGGCGACGGCCACCGGATCGGTGTCGGCGCCATAGAGCAGCGTGGTGGCGACGGTCCGGCGATCGGCGCCATGGCGTACCAGCTCGTTCCCCGCCGCCAGTAGGAACACCCCCGCTCCACAGGCGGGATCCACCACCGGTCCCCGCTCCACGGTGGCCGCCACCAGTGCGGCAGCGACGTCGCCCGGCGTGTAGAAGGCCCCCCGGCCGCGGCGGTCGTCGACGGCGAGGGCGCCCTCGTGGCGTGCGCCGACCTCGGCCAGCCGGACCGGGTCGCCGGAGGCGCCTGCCGACCGTGCAGCGTCGAGGAGTGCCGTGTCGGCGCCGGGGCGCCCCGGAGCCGACACCGGGGTATGCCCCGATCAGGCGGCGTCGGCCGCCGGATCCCAGGCGTTGAGGTCCGCCAGGCGGGGATCGTTGGAGAAGATCTCGACGATCGGGTGCTTCATGCCGAGTCGGCGCATCAACTTGCGCACCTCGAGTTCCTCGTTCCAGAGCACCAGGCTGACGACGAGGCCCGACTCGCCCGCCCGTGCCGTGCGGCCCGAACGGTGCACGTAGGTCTTGGCGTCCGAGGGCGGGTCGTGATGGATGACCACGTCCACGTCGTCGACGTGGATGCCTCGGGCCGCCACGTCGGTGGCGACCAGGGCGTGGATGCGACCCTCGGAGAAGTCCCGCAGGGACTTCTCCCGCTTCTCCTGGCGGAGGTCGCCGTGGATGGGCGCCGCGTCGACGCCTTCGTCGAGTAGCGCCGCCGCCAGCTTGTCGGCCCCCCAGCGGGTGCGGGTGAAGAGAATCGTGCGGTTGGAGGAGCGGATGATGGCAGCGGCCACCCGCACGCGGTCCATCTGGTGGACGGCGAGGAACCGGTGCTCCATCTCGGCGACCGTCGGCTCCCGGTCCTCGATGGCGTGCATCGCCGGGTCGTCCTGGTAGCGGCTGATGAGGCCGGCGGTCATCCCGTCGAGCGTGGCCGAGAACAACAGCGTCTGGTGCTCGCCCCGGATGCCGCGCAGGATCCACTCGACCTGGGGCATGAAGCCCATGTCGGCCATTCGGTCCGCCTCGTCGATCACGATGCGCTCGATGCCCTCCACGGAGAGCTCGCCACGGTCGATGAGGTCGATCATGCGGCCCGGCGTGGCGACGACGAACTCGACGCCCCGCTTCAGGGCACTGATCTGCTTCTCGATCGGGGCACCTCCGTAGATGGCGTGGATACGGATGCCCCGGGATGCGGCCAGCGGTTCGAGTTCCCGGCACACCTGGACCGCCAACTCGCGCGTGGGCACGAGGGCGAGGCCCGTCGGGCGTCCCGGCTCGGCCTTCGACAGCAGTTGGATGAGGGGAAGGCCGAAGGCCAGGGTCTTGCCCGAGCCGGTCTTGGCCTTGCCGCAGACGTCGCTGCCGGCGAGGCCGTCAGCGATGGTGAGGGTCTGAATGGCGAACGGGGACGTGATCCCCTGTTCGGCCAGGACGGACACCAGGTCGGCGTCGACGCCCAGGTCGGCGAACCCGGTCGTGGTCATGTGCACCGTGTTTCCCGGCAGCGGGTGCCACCGAACTCGTCACCCGCAGCGTCGTGCGGGCTTCCCGCCACCGTTCTCCCGGGCGACGAAGCCGTCCGGGGCCGACACACCAGCGGTCGACTCCGCCCGAACGGTGCCCCCACCCTAGCGGCGTGGTCCGAGCAACCGTGGAACGGCCTCCAGGAGGGACCTCAGGCCGGCCGAACCCGCCCGTCGCGGACGGCGACCCCCTCGTCCCCCAGCCGGCGGGCCTGTTCGGCCTCGAGCCCCGGTACCAGCCGCCCGTTCGACGTCACGACCCGCCACCACGGATGGCCCGAGTGGTCACGGAGGAACCGGCCGACCGCCCGATGTGCCCCGGGAAAGCCCGCCTCGGCGGCGACCTCGCCGTAGGTGACGACCTCGCCGCTGCCGAGTTCGTCGAGCACCCCGGCCACGGCTTCCTCGAAGGGCGTTGACATGGACCGCTCCTCAGCCGACCGGGTGGCCGGCCTCGGGCAGCAGGCGCACGACCTCGACCGGCTCGGCGATCCCGCTGATGGCCAGGTCCCCGACCGGTTCGACCTCGCAGTTCACGAAGAGGGTGGACGAGACCATCGGCGCCGGCGCCAGGACCTGGTGGGGTTCGGCCACGTCGCACAGCCGGGACGCCAGGTTGACCGCCTCGCCGATGTGGTCCTCACCCTCGACGAGCAGGACCGGCCCCTTGGCGATGCCGGCCCGCAGCTTCAGCGGCGACTCGCTCATGTCGATCACCTCTTCGATCTCGATGACGACCTCGATGGTTCGCTCGGGTTCGGTGCCGACGAGCATCGCCCCATCGCCCAACCACTTGGCGATCCGCACGCCCTTCTTCGCTGCGATCTGCCGGACGACCGACTTGAAGCCGTGCAGCAGCTCGAGCGCCGCTCTGTCACCCTCCGTGTCAATGAACGACGTGAACCCGGAGAGGTCGATGAACGCGAACGTACGCTCGACACGCTGGTACTGGTCGGGAGACGCGCTGTTCATCGCGCCCCCATCCTGTCGCGTCCCGCCAGGGCCACCGCACCGCCGACGAGGATGGCGACGAGGCTCGTCCAGACGTTGACCCGGACGCCCGCCAGCAGCGAGGCGTGGTCGATCCGGAGCGACTCGACCCAGAGTCGGCCCAACCCGTAGCCGCAGACCCACAGGCCGACGAGGTAGCCGGGCCGCAGGACGCCGCGGCGGTCCACCCGGACCAGCACCCACGCCAACGCCAGGTTCCAGAGGCCCTCGTAGAGGAAGGTCGGGTGGAACGTCTCGGCCGCCGGGTGCGACGCCGGCCGGTGGCCGGCGTCGATGCGCAGCCCCCACGGCAGGTCGGTGGGCCGGCCGAACAGCTCCTGGTTGAACCAGTTCCCCCACCGGCCGATGGCCTGGGCGACCGGCAGTGTCGGAATCATGGCGTCGAGCACCCCGCCCATGGAGATCCCCTGTCGACGAGCGACGAGGACGCCCACGACCACCCCGGCCGCCAGTCCACCGGGAATGCCGAGCCCGCCCTGCCAGACCGCCGGCACGTCCTCCCAGCGCCCCTGGAACCGACGCCAGTCCGTGGCGACGTGGTAGAGGCGTGCCCCGACCAGGCCAGCGGGGACCGCCCACAGGGAGATCGTCGAGACCTGCTCGGCGGTCCCGCCCCGGGCGACCCAGCGGCGCTGGCTCCACCAGACGGCCACGACGACACCGAGGGCGATCATGATGCCGTAGCCGCGGATCTCGAGCGGCCCGAGGCCAGGTCGTCGACCCCAGCGGTCACGGCGCCGAGGCGGCCCCGGACGAGCGGCAGTTGCTGCTGGGCCCAGAAGCGGGCGACCACGACCTTGTCGGCCAGCGCCGGGCAGTCGTCGTCGCCGGCGACGGCCTTCAGGGCGAGGCGGGCCAGCAGCCAGCCGCCCAGCAGGTCCCCGAACATCTTGAGGTAGGGCGTGGCGCCGGCCAGGGCGTGGCGCGGGTCGGCCAGGCCGTGCTCCATCAGCCAGGCGGTGGCCTCCCGCACGGCAGCGAGGGCGTCGGCCAGGCCCTCCCGGACCGCCGCCAGCTCGTCGCCGGCCGCCGCCAACTCGGCATCGAGGTCGCCGATCTCGTCGAGCAGCGACAGTACGACCGACCCGCCGCCCATCGGCAGCTTGCGGCCCACCAGGTCCATGGCCTGGATGCCGTTGGTGCCCTCGTAGATCGGCGAGATGCGGGAGTCGCGCAGGATCTGGGCGGCCCCGGTCTCCTCGATGTAGCCGTAGCCACCGTGCACCTGGATGCCGATCGACGCCATCTCGACGCCGAGGTCGGTGCTCCACGCCTTCGAGATCGGGGTGTACAGCTCGGCCCGGTCGGATGCCGCCCCACGCACGTCGGGGTCGGGGTGCCGGGCGGCCATGTCGAGGGTGGCGGCGTTGAGGTACAGCAGACAGCGCATCGCGTCCACCGAGGCGCGCATCGTCAGCAGCATGCGACGCACGTCCGGGTGGTCGACGATCGGAGACATCTCCCCCTTCGGGGCGCCGATGGCCCGGCCCTGGCGGCGCTCCCGGGCGAACCCGGCCGCCAGCTGCAACGCCCGCTCGGACACGGCCAGGCCCTCGACACCGACACCGAGGCGGGCGTTGTTCATCATCCTGAACATGATCCGCATGCCCTGGTGCTCCTCGCCGATGAGGTAGCCGACCGCCCCGTCGCCGGCGTCGCCGTACGAGAGCACGCAGGTGGGGCTGGCGTGGAGGCCGAGCTTGTGCTCGACCGACACGCACGTGACGTCGTTGCGCGCACCCAGGCTGCCGTCCTCCTCCACGAGGTACTTGGGCACCACGAAGCAGGAGATGCCCTTGGTGCCGGGCGGACTGTCGGGCGTGCGGGCCAGCACGAGGTGGACGATGTTCTCGGTGAGCTCGTGCTCGCCGTAGGTGATGAAGATCTTGGTGCCGAAGATCCGGTGGGTACCGTCCCCCTGGGGTTCGGCCCGGGAGGTCAGGGCGCCCACATCCGACCCAGCGTGCGGTTCGGTGAGGTTCATGGTCCCCGTCCACTCGCCCGACACCATCCGCGGCAGGAAGGTCTCCTTGAGGCGCTCGTCGCCGAATATGTGGAGGGCGTCGATGGCGCCGACGGTGAGCAGGGGCCCCATCGTCCAGGACCGGCAGGCGGTCCCCAGCATCTCGGTCATCACCGTCTGGAACAGCGACGGGAAACCGCCGCCGCCGTAGTCGGGGTCCTGGGTGACGGCCCCCCAGCCGGCGGCGAGGTACTGGTCGTAGGCGTCGTGGAAGGCCTTCGGGACGGTGACGACGCCGTCCTCCACCGAACAGCCCTCGGCGTCGCCGATGCGGTGCGTCGGGGCGACCACCTCCTCGACGAAGCGGGCGAACTCGTCGAGGACGCCGTCGATGGTGTCGGCGTCGACGTGCTCGTAGCCGGGCAGGTTGCAGACGCCCTCGACGTCGGCAACCTCGCGCAGGACCAGGCGGATGTCGTCGAGGGGGGCGCGGTAGTCGCTCATGGTTACGTCGTCGCCTCGTGTCGGATGACCGTACTGGACCCCGAACCGTACCGTCCGAAGCCGATGCCCGTCCCCGCGGGCAACCGCCACGAAGCGCATCATCCGAGACACTCCTACACTTCCCGGATGCCGAGCATCGCACCAACCGGAGCCCACCTGATCGGCGGCGACTGGGTCACCGAGGGCCCCGCCGGCACCGGCGTCAGCCTCGACCCCGCCCGCCCCGACGACCCCGTCGGCGAGTACCCGCTGGGCGACGCCGGAACGGCCGCCGACGCCGTCTCCGCAGCCGTCGACGCCCGATCCGCCTGGCGATCGCTCTCCTTCGGGGCGCGCTCCCGGATCCTCGAACAGACCGCCCGCCTGTTCGACGAACGGGCCGACGACCTGGCCCTGCTCTGCACCGTCGAGGAGGGCAAGACGCTCGCCGAGTCGCGTGGCGAGGCCACCCTGGCCGCCGAGACATTCCGCTACCAGGCCGCCATCGCCAAGATGTCCAGCGAGCGGATCTTCCCCAACAACGTGCCCGGCGAGACCATCCGCACCGTCCGGGCCCCGCTCGGCGTGGTCGGCGTGATCACGCCATGGAACTTCCCGATCCTCATCCCCGCCTGGAAGCTGGCCCCGGCCCTGGCCGCCGGCAACACCGTGGTCTGGAAGCCCGCCAGCGACACCCCGCTGCTGTCGGTCGCCATCGCCCACCTGCTCCACGACGCCGGCGTCCCCGCCGGGGTGCTCAACCTGATCCTCGGACCCGGCTCCATGGGCGGCGCCATGGTGGCCGACGAGCGCGTCGACGGGGTCACCTTCACCGGCTCCGTGCCGGTCGGCCAGCGCATCCGCGACGTCGTGACCGCACGCAACGGCCGCGTGCAACTCGAACTGGGCGGCCACAACCCGTGCATCGTGTTCGAGGACGCCGACCTCGACCTCGCCGTCGCCGGGGCCGTCGGCGGCGCCATGGGCGCCACGGGCCAGAAGTGCACCGCCACCCGGCGGATCATCGCCGTCGGCGACATCCACGACGAACTGCTGGACCGCATGGCGTCCGCCGTCGAGGCGCTCCGGGTCGGCGACGGCCGGGAGGAGGGCACCGAGATCGGCCCGCTGGTCTCCAGCGGTGCCCGTGCCGAGGTCGCCGAGGCCGTCGACGCCGCCCTCGCCGAAGGAGCCGAGGCCGTTGCCGTCAACGCCGGCACCCCCGACGGCCCCTGCTACTACGCCCCCACGCTCTTCTCGGGCTCCCCCGACCTCTCGATCTGCCGCGACGAGGTGTTCGGCCCGGTCAGCACCGTGCTGCGGGTCGACGCCGACGACGAGGCCTTCGCCCTCGCCAACGACACCGAGTTCGGCCTCTCGGCGTCGGTGTTCACCAACGACCTGTGGCGCATCGACCGGGCCGTCCACGAGCTCGAAGCCGGCCTCATCAAGGTCAACGCCCCGACCACCGGCTCTGAGATCCACGCCCCGTTCGGCGGCGAGAAGAACTCGTCCGGGCACGCCGCCCGCGAACAGGGCGACACCGCCGTCGACTTCTTCACCCGCACCCGCACGGCCTACATCCGGCCCGGCACCAGCCGGTGACCGGGGCAGCCTCCGTTCGACCCGGCGTCCGGCGATGAGCGAGGTGGCCCTCCGACCCCAGGGCCTCGACGAGGCCCTGGCGGAACGCCGCCACGAGCTCCGTTCTCCCGAGGTGGTCATGGCGCCCCGCCAACTGGGTGCCGCACGCCTCACCCGCTACAGCTTCAGCCGCACGCTGCTGCGCCGCGCCGCCCGGGAGGGTTGGCAGGCCCGGCTGGTCGAGCTCGACATGGACGCCGAGGGGCGTGGCCACGCCATCTACCGCACCGAGGCCGGTGACCGGGTCTTCGACTTCGTGGCCTTCACGACCACCGTCGACGAGTCGCTCCACACGGACCGGGTGATCGCCGAGGCCTGGGAGGTCTGCGGCGCCCTCGTGGACGGCGCCGTCGACGCCGACTACCTCGAGGTGCTGCGCCGCGAGGTGCCACGCCAGGAGGACGCCCGGCTGGATCCCCGCGTGCTCGTCCTCACCCGGGGCAACCGGAGCGTGCGCTTCTTCGGCTACCTCGTCGACCGGCTGGCCGCCGGACTCCAACCCGAGGCCGACAAGGTGGCCGACGCCGGCTACATCCTCCGCAGCACCGCCTTCTACGGCAACGGCAAGTTCGGCATGCGCTCGTACCTCGGCTACCCCGAGGGGCACCCCCTGCGCTCCCCCTACCGGGCGCAGTTCCTCTGCGCCTGGATGTTCCGCGAACTCGGCTACGACCAGGTCGAACACTGTGCCCGGGCCCGGGGCGGCGACCGAGCGGCCCGGTTCGCCGGCGACTGGAGGCGCTACTTCGGGCTCGGCAACGCCACCGGGCTGGGCCTGGTCCCCTACGCCTTCAAGCACCCTCGGGTGCTCAACGCCTGGGCGGGCGTCCGCGAGCTCGCTCTCGCCAACGTCCGGTCCCTGCCGGCCGGGTGCGCCCGTCGTATCCGAGCCCGCATCGACGAGGTCGCCGGCGACCCGGCGCCGTTCGACGCACTGTTCCGCTGGGCCGAGGACGAGGACGTCGAGACCTGCGAACTCGTCGTCTCGCTCCTCGTCGAGTTGGACGAGGGGCTCGACGACGACCAGGTCGACCACTTCCTCCGGGTCGACGAGGAGGTCGTGGTCGACCCGCTCACCACCGCCGCCGACCTGAGAAGCCTGCTCGGCGAGCGCTACGCCTGGCTCGACGGCCTCGACCTCGAGGGCGACGGCCACTACTGGTGGGTCATCTCCGACAACAGCGACGAGCCCCGAAGGGTGGTGCGGTCCGCCCTCGATCCGGACAACCACGACGTCGCCATCGACGTGGCCCGGCGACTCCACGCCCTGGGCCGCTGCCTCGACGACCTGCCCGACGACGCAGCCGTGGGCACCCTGCTGGCGGAGGCCCCCCACCACGCCAGCGCCGTGCGCCGACTGCTCGGCGGCGGCCAGCTTTACGGGGAACCCCGCGACGACGCCTGCGCGGCCGGCTACCTCCCGCTGCAGATCCAACGGTTCCAGTTGGCCCAGTACGGGATGGACGAGTTCAAGCCCAAGTCCACCGACTGGCTCCGGGTCACCCTCTTCCAGGGGGCGCCCCGTCTGGCCGACCTCGGCCCCGACCTGACCGACGACTGGGCGCTGCCCGTGCGCCCGGCGGCGACCTGACCGGTCACCCCACGAACCAGCCATCCCACGGAGGAACGACGTGATCATCGACGGCCTGCAGATCAACGACTGGTCCCGCGACGTGATCGCCGAGGTGCGGTCCGGCGGGGTCGACGTGGTGCACGCCACGGTCGGCGTGTGGGAGGACCTGGCCGGGACCATGACCCGGATCGGGGCCTTCCGGCACCTGTGCCGCCACAACGCCGACGTGATCCGCATCGTCCGGTCGGTCGACGAGATCCACGCTGCGGTGGCCGACGACGTCCTCGGCGTGGTCCTCGGCTTCCAGAACAGCTCCATGTTGGGCGACGACCCCGAGATGGCCGGGATCTTCGCCGACGTCGGCGTCCGCGTCATCCAACTCACCTACAACATCGCCAACCACCTGGGATCCAGCTGCTGGGAGCCGCACGACGGCGGCCTGACCCGGGCCGGCCACCGCATGGTCGCCGCACTCGACGAGGCCGGGGTCCTCGTCGACATCTCGCACGTCGGCAACGTGACCGGCCGCGACGCCATCGACGCCTCGGCCAACCCGATCGCGGTCACGCACGGCAACCCGGCCTCGTTCTGCGACTCCGCCCGCAACAAGCCCGACGACCTCATCCGGGCACTCGCCGCACGGGGCGGCGTGATCGGCTGCACGCTCTACCCGCTGTTCATGGGCGGCGCCGACGTGCCCCGCTCCGCCTACTGCCGCATGCTCGCCGACCTGGCCGAGATGGTCGGCGTCGACCACGTGGCCATCGGCACCGACGCCGTCGTGGGCTGGAGCCCCGACGCCCTCGGATGGATGCGCAACGGTCGCTGGGACCGTCCCAAGAACCCCGACGAGGTCCCGCCCTTCCCGCCGTGGCCCGACTGGTTCCAGGGCCCGCAGGACTTCCCGTCGCTGGCCGAAGGCCTCGACGAGGTCGGCTTTGCCCCCGGGGAGCGCGACGCCGTCCTCGGCGGCAACTGGCTGCGCCTCTTCGGCCAGGTCTTCGGGGGCTGACCGGGATGGCCGTCACCGTCGCCCCCCGCGAGGTCGTCGACGAGGTCCACCGCGCCAGCCGCGCCCTCGGCCTGAACGCCGACCTGGCCGACCGCCTGGCCGTCGAGATCGCCTTCTGCGAGGTCCACCACGGCGGGGGCCTGGCCGCCTGGGCCGATCTCGTGGCCGCCGGCGGCCACCGACTGGCCGACGCCGCCCACGTCCCGTTCCGGATGACGGGTGCCGAGGTGGAGGCCCGCACCACCGGCACCGCCCGCATCGACCTCGAGCCAGCGGTGCCACTGGCCGTGCTGGCACGGTCGATCCGCGACCTCGACCGACGGGGCATCTGCTGCACCCCGAGCCCCGATGGTCGTCCCGGAACCCACCTCGTGGCGGCACTCGACCTCGCCGTCGGCGACCCCGACCCGACCGCCGACGCACGCATCGCCGAACGCTCGCAGGACGCCCTGAACCACGGCGTGGACGTCGACGCCGACCTCTGGCGGCTGCTCCGCGGCCGGTCCCACGACTTCCTCGTGGCCGAATCGGTGCTCGACGCCGCACACGCCGACGGGGAGGGGGGAATCTGATGCCCGAGGTGCTGCTGGACGCCATCGAGGACGCCACCCGGCGGGCGCTGGAGCGCCACGGCTGCCGGCCCGACATCGCCGCCCACGTCGCCGACGCCGTCCGGGTGGCCGAGGGCAACGGCAATCGCATCTGCGGCCTCTACTACCTCGAGAGCTACTGCCGGCAGCTCGAGACCGGCCGCATCGCCGGCGACGTCGACCCGGTGGTCACCATCGACCGCCCCGGGGCCGTCCGCGTCGACGGCCGCCTCGGCTTCGCCCAGTCGGCGTTCGCCGCCGCACTCCCCCACGCCGTCGCCGCCGCCCGGACCAACGGGATCTGCGGCCTGTCGGTCGAGCACACCCACACCTGCACCTCGCTGGGCTACTTCACCGAGCAACTGGCCTGCGCGGGGTTCCTGGCAATCGGCGCCACGAACGCAACGCCGCGGGTCGCCCCGCCGGGCGGCTCGGCGGCGGTGCTCGGCACCAACCCGTTCGCCATGGCAGTCCCCGACGGCAACGGTGGCGTCGCCTTCCAATTCGACTTCAGCACCAGCGCCGTGGCGCTCGGCAAGATCACGATGGCGGCCGCCGCCGGCGAGGAGATCCCCCTCGGCTGGGCCGTCGACGCCGACGGCAACCCCACCACCGACCCCGACGCCGCCCTGGCCGGCTCGCTGGTGTCCGCCGGCGGCTACAAGGGCTACGGGCTGGGTCTCTTGGTCGAACTGCTGGCCGCCGGGCTGACCGGTGGACGCCTCAGCATCGACGTGCCGCCGCTCAAGACACCCGAGGGGCCACCACACGACCTCGGCCAGTTCTACGTGGTGATCGACCCGTCGGGCTACAGCGGCGATGTCTTCGCCGAGCGTCTGGCCGGCCTGACCGCCGCCATCGCCGAGCAGCCGGGAGCCCGGCTGCCGGGCGCCGACCGCGTGGTGCCGGACGCCGTCGACGTCGAGGACGATGTCTGGTCCACCACCCTCGGGCTGGCAGGGACATGACCTCGATGGACCACGCCACCGCCATCACGAACCTGCTGTACCGCTACGCCGAGCTCATCGACGCCGGGGAGCTCGAGGCCTGCGCCGACCTCTTCACCCACGCCCGCATCGTCCTCGACCCCGAGGCCCCCGCCGTGCTCGACCGGGACGGCATCCTCGCCCTGTGGAGGTCGATCCTCGTGATCCACGAGGACGGCACGCCCCGGACCCAGCACGTGGTCTCCAATCCCGTGCTCGAGATCGACGCCGAGGCCGGTACCGCCACGAGCCGCAGCCGCTACACGGTGCTCCAGCAGGTCGGCGACGGGCCGCTGCAGGTGGTCGCCGCCGGCCGCTACCACGACCGCTTCGAGCAAGTGGACGGCGAGTGGCGCTTCGCCGAACGCGACTACTCGCGCCTGGACCTCACCGGCGACGTCAGCGCCCACCTGCACCACGACCCGCGGGGCTGAGGCGGGTCGGGGGAAACCCCCTCAGGCCTCCACGATGGCCGCGTGGGCGGTGACCCGGGGGGCGTCGCCGCTGTCGCCGGCCAGCCAGTGCCGGCGGCACCGCAGCTCGTAGGTGACCTGGTGGTCGTCGGGGTCGTCGACCACCACCAACTGTCCGTCGTAGACCTGCTCGCCATCGACCAGGCGGGCGTTGTGGGTGGCCCGCTCGCCGCACCAGCACCGGGCCTCGACCTGGACCTCGCTGGACTCGTCGGCCAACTCCAGCAGCCGCTGGGTGCCCTCGAAGAGGCGGCCCTGGAATGAGGTGAGCAGGCCGAAGGCATAGACGTCGGCACCCAGCTCGTCGGCCACCCGGGCCAGCTGGTCGACCTGCGCCGGGGCGTAGAACTGGGCCTCGTCGCACACCACGTAGTCGAGGCGGCCGTGGCGCTCTGCCATGGCCAGCGCCAGCTCGAAGAGGTCGAGCCGCGGCCCCACCTCGACGGCGTCGGCCGAGACCCCGAGGGCGCTGGTGACCCGGCCGTCGGCCCGGTCCAGCTGGCTGCACAGGAACCCGTGCAGGCCACGCGAGGAGAGGTTGTGGTGGATCTGGAGCGCCAGGGTGCTCTTGCCCGAGCCCATGGTGCCGAACGAGAACCGCAGCCGGGCCATCAGCAGTCTCTCCCCGGGAGCATCCCCACGTTCACGAGCGGCCGTTCCACGCCTCGACACACCTGTGGCATCACGAGCACCCGCTGGTGGCGCCGCAGTCGGTGCACACGTAGCAGGACCCCGCACGGCGCATCGACACGCCGCAGGTCATGCACAGCGGGGCGTCGGCGCTGCCGGTCGAGCCGCCGTCCGCCAACTGGGCGGCGAACTGGCCGGCCGACGGGACCGTGGGCGGGTCGGGCGGCACGTCGTGGCCCTGGCGGGTCTCGGTGGCCGTCTCCTCCACCCCGGGCAGGGTGGGCTGGCTGCGCTCCCCCGTGGTGAGGATGTTGAGTTCGGCCCGCTCGGCCGGGGTCAGGTACTCGACGGCCAACCGGCGGAACAGGTAGTCGATGATGCTGGTGGCGATCCGCAGGTCGGGATCGTCGGTCATGCCGGCCGGCTCGAAGCGCATGCCGGTGAAGGCCTCGACGAAGGCCCGCAACGGCACGCCGTACTGCAGCCCGTGGCTGAGCGAGATGGCGAAGGCGTCCATGATCCCGGCGAGGGTCGAACCCTGCTTGGACACCCGGACGAAGATCTCGCCCGGACGGCCGTCCTCGTACTCGCCGACCGTCACGAAGCCCTTGCAGTCGGCGACCCGGAACTCGAAGGTCAGCGATCGGCGGGAGCGTGGGAGGCGGCGGCGGACCGGTTCGGCCGACGCCACCGAGGTGACGGCGTCGGCGACGGTCGCCGCTGCCGACTGCTCGGTGCCCGAGGCGAGCGGCTGGCCGACCTTGCAGTTGTCGCGGTAGATGGCGACCGCCTTGAGGCCGAGGCGCCACGATTCCATGAACAGCTCCTCGACGTCGTCGACGGAGACGTCCTCGGGCATGTTGCAGGTCTTCGAGATGGCGCCCGACAGGAACGGCTGGACCGCGCCCATCATCCGGATGTGGCCCAGGTGGTGGATGGCGTGGTCGCCCATGGAGGTGGCGAACACGTCGGCGTGGTCGGGATCGAGGGCGTCGCAGCCGGCCACCGAGTGCTCGCGGTCGATGTGGTCGACGATGGCGGCGGCCGCCTCCTCCTCGTACCCCAGCCGCCCCAGCGCCCGTGGCACGGTGCGGTTGACGATGGACATGGTGCCGCCACCGACGAGGCGTTTGGTCTTGACGAGCCCCAGGTCGGGCTCGATGCCGGTGGTGTCGCAGTCCATGAGCAGGCCGATGGTGCCGGTGGGGGCCAGCACGGTTGCCTGGCTGTTGCGGACGCCGACCCGCTGGGCGAGGGCGCAGGCCTCGAACCAGGCCTCGCGGCTGGCCGCCACGAGGACCGGTGCGGCGTCGTCGACGAGCAGCTCGGCTGCCTCGCGGTGCTGGTCGAGCACCCGCAGCATCGGCTCGCGGTTGGCCTCGTAGCCGGCGAAGGGGCCCAGCCGGTCGGCCAGGCGGGCCGAGGTGCGGTAGGCGTGGCCGGTCATGAGCGAGGTGATGGCGGCGGCGACCGAGCGGCCCCCGTCGCTGTCGTAGGGCAGGCCCAGCGCCATGAGGAGCGCCCCGAGGTTGGCGTACCCGAGTCCCAGCTGCCGAAATGCCCTGGTGGTCTCGGCGATGGGCTCGGTCGGGTAGTCGGCGTTGCCGACGAGGATCTCCTGGGCGGTGAACACCACCTCGACGGCGTGCCGGAACCCGTCGACGTCGAACCCGCCGATGGCGTCGGTGTCGCCGTCGTGTTCGCCGAGGAACGCCAGCAGGTTCAGGCTGGCCAGATTGCAAGCCGAGTTTTCGAGATGGACATACTCGCTGCAAGGGTTGCTCGCCGTGATACGGCCCGTGTTGGACGCCGTGTGCCAGTGGTTGATGGTGGTGTCGAACTGCAGGCCCGGGTCGGCGCACTCCCAGGCCGCCTCGGCCACCTGGCGGAACAGCCGGCGGGCCCGCAGGGTGTCGACCACCGCGCCGTCGGTGCGAGCGGTGAGGTCCCAGTCGCCGTCGTCGACGACCGCCTGCATGAACTCGTCGGTGACCCGGACCGAGTTGTTGGCGTTCTGGTACTGGATGGAGTGGGCGTCGGAGCCGTCGAGGCCGACCTCGAAGCCGGCCGCCTCGAGGGCCCGCAGCTTGTGCTCCTCGCGGGCCTTGCACCAGACGAACTCCTCGACGTCGGGGTGGTCGGCGTCGAGGACGACCATCTTGGCGGCCCGCCGGGTCTTGCCGCCGCTCTTGATGGTGCCCGCCGAGGCGTCGGCGCCCCGCATGAAGCTGACCGGGCCGCTGGCGGTGCCGCCGCCCCGCAGCGACTCGCGCGAGGAGCGGATGCGGCTGAGGTTGACGCCGGCGCCCGAGCCGCCCTTGAAGATGACCCCCTCCTCGACGTACCAGTTGAGGATGGACGTCATCTCGTCGTCGACCGAGAGGATGAAGCAGGCCGACGCCTGCTGGGGGGTGTCGGGGACGCCGATGTTGAACCAGACCGGCGAGTTGAAGGCGGCCTTCTGGGTGACGATCAGGTGCTTGAGCTCATTCGCGAAGGCGGCGGCCTCGTCGCCGTCGGCGAAGTAGCCGTCGCTGGCGCCCCAGGCGGCGATGGTGTCGACGACGCGGTCGGCCACCTGGCGCAGCGACGACTCCCGCCCGGGCGTGCCGAGGGTCCCCCGGAAGTACTTCTGGGCGAGGATGTTGGTGGCGTTGACCGACCAGCCGGCCGGCACCTCGACGTCGAGCTGCTCGAACGCCACCGAGCCGTCGCGGTGGTCGACCAGCCGGGCGTCGCGCCACTCCCACTCGACGGCGTCATAGGGGTGCGTGCCGGCCTCGGTGAACACCCGGCGGATGCCGAGAACCCCGCGCTCGGGAAGCATGGTCATGTCAGGTGCTCCTCGTGTCCCGTTGGCGCCGCCAGCGTACGGACGGGGTGTGACGGTCTCCCTGGCCGACGGTCCCGTCCAGACGGCCACCCTAGGGAGGGTGCCCTGTGGACGGGAAGGGCACGAGTTGTGGAAATGCCGGTGGACGACGGGCACCTTGTCCACAGCCGTCCACAGGCGGTGCGTCCCCGGCCAGCGCCCCTGACGATCCAGCGGTTCCGGCCGATCGCCGTCGGGGTGGCGCCGGGTACGGTCGGGGCGTGCAGCGACTCCTTCCCACCGGGGATCCACCCGACGGACCCACCTCGGTGGACCCCGTGGCGGCCTACCACGACCCCGAACGCCCCGCCCCGGGGGCCCGGCCGTGGGTGCTCGTGAACATGGTCGCCTCGGTGGACGGGGCGACCGCCGTGGACGGCCGCTCGGGGCCGCTGGGCGGCGACGCCGACCGGTCGCTCCTGGGGATCCTGCGGGGGCTCGCCGACGTGGTGCTGGTGGGCGCCGGCACGGTGCGTGCCGAGGGCTACGGCCCACCCCGCACGCCCCGGACGCCCGTGGCCGAACGCCGGACGGCCCGGGACCAGGCCCCCAGGCCGCGCCTGGCGGTCGTGTCGGGTCGCCTCGACCTCGACCCGGCGGCACCGCTGTTCACCGGCGGCGCACTCCTCCAGCCCGGCCAGCGGATCGTGCTCCCGGTGGGCTGAGTGCCCACGGGGTCGAGCGCCCTCCCCTCGGCCACCTCGGCGGCGGG
>LUME01000062.1_pt1 | contig 20807 bp, 18 predicted proteins | sample 729951 | NCBI WGS metagenome assembly LUME01 (sample SAMN03860271, study PRJNA289734) | marine metagenome | biome: seawater column; feature: ocean; material: water; isolation source: Red Sea water column Station 34 - depth 200m | place: Saudi Arabia: Red Sea | collected 2011-10-15 | depth 200 m | reverse complement strand
CTACTCGGCTTCGGTTTCGTGACAGCACTGTATTCGAGTTTCGGACAGACCTACTTTATCGGCATTGTCGGACCGGCTATTCAACGTGAATTCGGGCTCAGCCACACCCTGTGGGGTATGGTCTACATGATCGGCACGATCGGCAGTGCAGCCCTGCTGCCCTGGACAGGTGGGCTGATCGACCGTTTTGTATTGCGTCGCTACACCCTCGCGGCCTGCCTTCTGCTGGTCTTCGCCTGTGCCTATATTACGACCACGACCGGCCCAGTGACGCTTGTGCTCGCCATCTTTCTACTGCGACACGCGGGTCAGGGCTTGATCTCGCACATCTCGATCACCAGCATGGCGCGATATTTTGATCGTGAACGCGGCCGAGCCATTGCGTTTGCCTCTCTGGGCTTTACGGTCGGTGAAGCGCTACTGCCCATCATCGCAGTTTTCGCAATTGCCCTGATTGGCTGGCGCTGGACCTACGGCGCAGCGGCCGTTCTGATCGGCCTGACCGTAATTCCAACGGTGATTTGGTTGTTGAAAGGTCACGACACTGTACACAGCCGGGCCATCGAAGTAAGCAAAACTGCGAACCACACGGCACAATGCACCGTGCGATCCTGGACCCGCAGGGAGGTTCTAAGGCACTACATTTTTTACTTCCTGATGCCCGGTGTTCTAGCATTTTCCATGATAGGAACTGCACTGTTTTTCCACCACCTCAATTTGGCCGATGAAAAAGGATGGTCACATGCGTGGATCACAGGTAACTACTCGCTATTCGCCGCGACAACCGTCGTCACTTTGATCTTCGCCGGTACGCTGGTAGACCGGTTAACGGCGATTCGAATCATGCCTTATTTGTTGAGCCCACTTGTATTGGCAATGATCACTATTGGCCTTATCGACAGTATGTGGGGCGTCATACCCTATATGTTGTTAATGGGTATACAGTCCGGTTTCTATTTTCCAGTCATGTCAGCGTTGTGGGCTGAACTCTACGGCGTGGGTCACATCGGTGCGATCAAAAGCCTTAATGCGTCCGCGATGGTCCTGTCGTCTGCAATCGGTCCGGTCCTTATGGGGTGGCTGGCCGACCTGGGGGTCCCGCTCAGCACTGTGTGCCTTTATTTCGCGGTCTATTCTGCCGCCGCCGCTGTGCTCGTTTTTTTGGCACTGCGAATTCGGAAGAGTCAGCCACTGGATGTTCCAAGCCCATCTGGGACCAGCGCTTGAACAAGCATACTGATGCCGTTCTCGATTATCAGAACCTGGGCCCGGATGAAGTGCTCGCGGCGGTCGAAAGCCGTGGCTACACCTGCGACGGCCACCTGCTGGTACTGAACAGCTTTGAGAACCGGGTTTACCAGGTTGGCATAGAAAACAACCAAGCATTAATCGCAAAATTCTACCGGCCACAACGATGGAATGACGCCATGATCGGTGAAGAGCATGCGTTTGCTCTGGAATTAGCTGCTGATGACGTCGCGTTAATTGCACCCATCCCAGACCCAGGTGGAGAAACCCTGTTCCAGTATGGCTCCTACCGCTTCGCACTGTTTCCACGCCGCGGCGGACGCGCCCCTGATCTTGAAAACCCTGAACACCAGCGTCAGCTTGGACGGTTTCTGGGACGATTACATGCGCGTGGATGTATGCGAGCCTACGAACATCGGCCCACGCTCGATGTAACCACGTTCGGGGTTGAGTCGTGCCAGTTCGTTCTGGCGCATGACTTCATACCAACAGATCTGGAATCGGCTTATCAGTCACTCACCGACAATCTGATTCAGCAGATTGGTTGGTGCTATGAGCGTGCTGGATCAGTGGATCTGATACGTACGCACGGTGACTGCCACATCGGCAATATCCTGTGGACCGATGATGGTCCTCATCTTGTCGACCTGGACGACTCCCGTATGACACCGGCTATTCAGGACCTATGGATGTTCTTGTCTGGAGATCGAACCGACCAGGAGGCGACCCTTGCTCGACTACTCGAGGGATACACCCGGTTCTATGAATTCGATGCCCGCCAGCTGCACCTTGTCGAAGCACTGCGGACACTGCGCCTGATCCATCACTATGCCTGGCTGGCCCGGCGATGGACTGACCCGGCGTTTCCCAGAGCATTTCCATGGTTCAACTCGCAACGCTGCTGGGAGCAACACATTCTTGATCTGCGCGAACAAGCGGCTCTGATGTCGGAACCCCCGTTGAAAATCTCTTGAGCACTTTTATAGATATCACACTGAACGGATCAACTAGAGCCCCATTGCACAGGCCTTAACCACTACAGGTCGGCAGACCGCTCTGTTGCCAAGCCTCGAAACCACCCTCGATATGGAAAACCTTTTCGAACCCCTGTTCCGAGAAGAACGATGCGGCGCCGGCACTGGAAATACCGTGGTAACAGTAGACAATCCCGTATATCAACGAGCGTGACTTGTTCGCCTGATATCGCCTCGTGTGCTTCGGCTGGCGCAAGCTCAAGATACATTAGGTCCTCCAAGTCAAACAAAACAGACCATAATCTAAAAAACGCATCTGAAAAACCGAGAATCATTACGGTAATGCAATCTTGGTTTCCATAACCAGAGCTACAATCCTTAGGCACTGATGAAATCCGAACCCGACACAGCGCCGGTCTCTCCGTCTCAGGGAGAAAACGGGAACCTGTGGAAGACCTGTGCACTGTTGTTGCCTTTTTTCTGGCCGGTGGAGCGCAAAGACCTCAAGGTTCGGGTCGTGGTGGCTGTGGTCAGCCTGGTCCTGGCCAAACTGGCAAATCTCACCGTACCCCTGGTTCTCGGTTGGGCTGTGGACACACTTTCGAACCTGGAAGACCAGATGGACCTGCTGTTTGGCATCCCCATCGCCGCACTCACGGCTTACGGACTGTCACGCCTTTCTTACGTCGTCTTTAACGAGATCAGGGATGCGGTCTTTTCCAGAGTCTCCCAACATGCAGTCCGGCAGGTTGCAATCAAGGTCTTCAATCATCTGCACGCACTATCGATACGCTTTCACCTCGAGAGAAAGACCGGCGCGCTGAACCGATTTATCGACCGGGGTACCACTGGCATTCAGTTTTTGCTGTCTTTCGTCGCATTTAACATCCTCCCGACCCTGTTCGAGGTGTTACTGGTCTGCGGCATTCTCTGGTACCTGTACGGTATCTCTTATGCACTGGTTACCGCAGTAACCATAGGTATCTATGTATGGCTGACCTTTGGTATCACGGCCTGGCGCATACGCATCCGGCGCGAAATGAACGATGCGGAAAATGAAGCCAGTACACGCCAGGTCGACAGTCTGCTCAACTTTGAGACAGTCCGATATTTCAACAACGAATCGCATGAACTGACCCGGGTCGACGAGGCACTAAAAACTTATGAGCAAGCCGCAGTCAAAAGTCGCGAAAGCCTGTCTCTCCTGAATGTTAGCCAGGCGACCGTCGTAATCACCGGTATCACAATTATGCTGATCATGGCTGCCCTGAACATCCGTAATGGCACGATGACTGTTGGGGGATTTGTTGTCGCGGCCCCTGGGCACACCGCGGGGTGATATCAGGTTCACCGATGTTCACTTCGGCTACGATGCGCAAAGGGTAATTCTGCACGGTATCAGCTTTCAAGTGAAAGCGGGAGAAAAGGTAGCCATTGTCGGTCCCACGGGTGCCGGCAAGTCGACGATCAGCCGTCTGCTGCTGCGATTTTACGAGCCTAATTCCGGTCGAATTTCGGTCGACGGTCTCAATCTGCACGAAATCACACAGGCATCGCTCCGCGATGCTATCGGCGTAGTCCCGCAGGATACCGTTTTGTTCAACGATACAATCTATTACAACATTGCCTACGGTGATCCGAGCGCTAAAGAACAGCATATCTACGAAGCTGCGCGTACGGCCAGGATTCACGACTTTATTACCCAACTGCCCTCTGGCTATCAGACCCGCGTCGGTGAGCGAGGTCTGAAACTCTCCGGTGGTGAAAAACAACGTGTCGCAATTGCCCGCGCCGTACTCAAAAACCCGACAGTATTCTTCTTTGACGAAGCCACGTCTTCTCTGGACAGTGCAACCGAAACCGATATACAAACAAACCTCGATGAAATTTCCAGCGGACGGAGCACCCTCATCATTGCCCACCGGTTATCTACCGTGGTCTCGGCCGATCGAATCCTGGTGCTGGATGATGGCCGAATCATCGAACGCGGCACCCACCAGCAACTGTTGACCCAGGACGGTCTTTACGCAAGCCTTTGGCAAGAACAGGAAAAAGAACGCAAACGTAAGCAGCCTGTCTGACATTTTGATGTGAACTCAAAACTGTTTAATATGTTGTATTCACTACCCTAATAGCTGGCAACTGAAGCTGTGGCTTCAGACCAACTGGTCGGAATTGACTACACTCGAACACAGCCCATGACTTCTGCCCCTTCACCCGATACCACCCGCCTTGCACCCTGGCTAGAATCGAACGTACCCGGGTTTTCGGGGTTTGAATCTATCGAGAAATTCTCTACCGGTCAGTCCAATCCGACCTACCTGGTGTGCGCACGCAGTGGCCGCTATGTATTACGTCGAAAACCTTCAGGCCAACTGCTTAAGTCAGCCCACGCAGTGGACCGTGAGTATCGAATCATGCGGGCGCTGGCCGATACCGCTGTACCCGTACCACAGATGTATACACTGTGTGAGGACGACGACATATTCGATACGATGTTCTACATCATGAGCCACATCGAAGGTCGAATATTCTGGAACCCATCTCTACCAGAACTGGCCACATCCGACCGGGGCCAACTTTATGATGAGATCATCCGGGTTCTTGCGGAACTACACAGCGTAGATCATGTTGCTGTTGGCCTCGAGGACTTTGGACGCCCCGGAAGCTACTTCGATCGCCAGACTGGCCGCTGGAGCAAACAGTATCGTGCCAGTGAGACCGAGAAAATCGAGGCGATGGAGCACCTGATGACCTGGCTGCCTGCTCATTCGCCGGCCGATGATGGTCAGAATGGTTTAATCCACGGCGATTACCGGCTGGACAACATGATTTTTCACGGCCGCGAATACCGAATTCTGGCGGTGATCGACTGGGAAATCTCGACAGTTGGCCACCCCCTGGCAGACCTGGCTTATTTCTGTATGGGCCTGCGCATCACACCTGGCCAGCATATTCAAGGACTCGGCGGCAAGGACCGTCGTGCTCTGGGTATACCCGAAGAAGCAAAAATGCTTGACCGATACTGCCAGCTACGCGGTATTTCCGGTATCGATAATTGGCCCTACTACATCGCCTTCTCTTTGTTCCGGCTGTCCGCGATACTGCAGGGTGTCTACAAACGATCGCTTGACGGTAATGCGTCAAACGAACGGGCAGCAAAAATGGGGGGCATGGTCCGCCCCTTGGCTGAGTTGGCTGAAAGCATTCTCAGTAATGAGAACACCTGATCGAAGTACAGCTGACTGATGAATTTTGCCTACACACCCAAGGTCGAGGCGCTCCGCGCCAGCGTCGATACATTCATGACTGAACAGATCGTGCCACGAATCAGGCTATGGCACGAAGAAATTGAGCGAGGGCATTTTCCGGTCTCTTTTATGGAGGACTTGAAAGCCCGAGCTCGTTCTGAAGGGCTCTGGAATCTTTTCTTGCCTGGTCTTCGGGAAGAAGAGCCCGGGACTCGTCTAACCAATCTCGAATACGCACCGCTTGCCGAGATCATGGGTCGTGTGGCCTGGGCATCTGAAGTGTTCAACTGCAATGCACCCGACACCGGCAACATGGAACTGCTGCATATGTTCGCGACACCTGCACAGTACGAGCAATGGCTACGGCCACTGCTCCAAGGTGAAATCCGATCGGCGTTTGCGATGACAGAACCTGACGTAGCGTCATCTGATGCCACCAATATCCAGACACGCATTGAACGAGTGGGGGATGACTACGTGATCAACGGCCGAAAATGGTTTATCACTAATGCGGCTCATCCTCACTGCCGGCTGATTATTCTGATGGGCAAGACCGATCCTGAAGCTGCGCGACACAACCAACAAAGCATGGTGCTGATTCCGATAGACACACCTGGTGTGAATATCGTGCGCAATATCCGGATCATGAATCACCATGCGCCTGAAGGTCACTGCGAGATAGTTTTCGATAATGTCCGAGTGCCTGTAAGCAACCTGCTCGGTCAGGAAGGCAGTGGCTTCACGCTTGCTCAGGCCCGCCTTGGACCTGGTCGGATTCACCATTGTATGCGCTCAATCGGTGCAGCAGAACTTGCCGTGGAACTGATGATCGCGCGGTCGAAACAGCGTCAGACCTTCGGCAAAAATCTCCATGAACACGGAACAGTGACCGACTGGATCGCCCGTTCACGAATCGAGATCGAACAAGCCCGCTTACTGGTTCTCAAAACAGCCTGGCTAATCGATGAACAGGGTACCCAGATCGCCCGCAAGGAAATTGCCATGATCAAGGCTCTGGTGCCGAACCTTCATGTCACCGTAATTGATCGAGCCATGCAGTTGTTCGGGGCGATGGGGATCAGCCCGGATACACCCTTGGCAGATCATTGGACCTGGGGGCGCGCACTGCGCTATGCCGACGGACCCGATGAGGTGCACCTACGGTCAGTCGCACGTGCAGAATTAACAGAGCATGACGGCATTGATAGCACAGCCGCCTACCTCAGTCCTTCTGAGTTATCCTAACCTCTGCCTCGAGGCTGCTGTAACGCGTCCGATTACTCAATTACATCTGTCGCGGTAGTGTCGATGGCAAAGGTCACTAAATGGTCTACCTCGAATCTGACTCCAACGTTATCGCCGACCGCAAAATTGGCGTGACTCGGAAACAGAGCCAACACTGTCGTACCTGTTTCGAACCGAATCGTGTAGAGGATTTCAGCACCTTTGAAAGCTTTGTGCACGACCTCACCTCTAATTGAGCTGTCTGCATCGAGCACCACGTCGTCGGGCCTAATCAACACTTCAACCTGACTACCAGTCGGCATCACGATATCCTGATCTCCGCGAAGTTCTCCGAATTCAGACTCCACCGCACGGGGCGTTTTGACTTTTGCCGGTAGAAAAATTCCGTTGCCGATAAAGTCAGCGACAAATCGGTTCCCAGGTTCGTGATATAGATTGTAAGCCGTGTCCCATTGCAGAAGACGCCCTTCCGCCATCACGCCGATTTGTTCACCCATTGAAAACGCATCATTTTGGTCGTGAGTCACCAGGATACAGGTGATCCTATCTGCTTTGAGCATATCGGACACCTCCTGTCCCAACCGCTCGCGCAAGTCCAAGTCCAGACTGGAGAACGGTTCATCCATGAGCAGCAGTAGTGGTCTGGGTGCCAGCGCTCGAGCAAGCGCAACCCGTTGCTGCTGGCCGCCGGAAAGCTCATGTGGAAATCGCTGCGCCACTCGGGTTAATCCGACGCGTTCCAGGATTTCAGACACAGTCGTGCGCCGATCCGCTGGAGACAACGCACGTAGACCCGACTCAACATTTTGTTCGACAGAAAGATGCGGAAACAGTGCATGATCCTGAAATACCATCCCAACCCGGCGCTTCTCCGGCGACAGAATATCGCCCGGCCGTGAGACACATTGACCATTGATTGAGACACTGCCGGAAAGCAACGGCTGAAACCCGGCAACTGCCCGCAACACCGTGGTCTTGCCACAGCCACTGGGACCCAACAGGCAAACCTGGTCGCCTTTGTTGACCGTCAGACTGAGATCGTAAACCGCCCGTTCCAAACCATAATTACAAGACATACCCTGGATCTCAAGCAGCGGCACATCGCGAGAACCGGCCGGATAGATCTTTGAAGACGCCATGCTCATTACTTACGCCAATGTACCACTGCTGGGCCGAGTCGAACGTGCCCGGGCGGTCATAGTACTGAGCAATACAACCGGCAGCAGTCCAACCAGTACTATCGTCAGCGAACCCAGCGCTGCTTCACCGAGCATTTCGTCAGAGGCAAACCAGTAAACATGTGTCGCCAACGTCTCAAAATTAAAGGGTCTCAAAATTAATGTGGCCGGTAATTCTTTCATGCAGTCCACAAAAACAATCATGGCAGCTGTCAGCATACCGCCCCGTATCAGCGGCAGGTGATACCGCAGGAGCGTTTCACCTGCTCGGTAACCCAGTGTGCGCGCGGCCATGTCTAATGATGGTGATACCTTAGCCAGGCTGGATTCGACCTGGCCCAGGGCAACAGCGAGAAAGCGAACAACATAGGCAAATATCACCGCCACAAGCGTACCGCTGAGAAGCAATCCAGTCGATATCCCGAACATCTCCCGCATCAGTTCATCCAGAGAATTGTCAAAATAAGCGAACGGTATCAGTACCCCCACCCCTAGCACGGCACCTGGCACGGCATAACCCAACGACGCAATGCGCGTCGCGATACCAATAACCCGACCGCCGGCCAGCCGCTGACTGTACGCAACCAGCAAGGCAATGAGCAGCGCAATGACAGCCGCAGCCGCAGAGAGCATGAGACTGTTTAGCGCATAGGACCTGAAGTCTGCAGTCCACGATTCATGAAAGTAGATCACAGCCAGCCTGAGCAAAACAATCAGCGGCACAACAAATCCAATAAGTATCGGCAGCAGACAGGCGGTCAAGGCCAACAGGCAGGGTAGCCCTTTAAGATGGTAGCTGGGCAATTCGCGAAAACGACTGCTGACGTTCTGGTACACCTTCTGCTGACGCCGGCTAAAGCGTTCTATAGTGATCAACAAAACAACAAAGGCCAGCATAGTGGTTGCAATCTGGGCACCGCCAGCCAGACTGCCCATACCCTGCCACACATCAAAGAGCGCCGCTGTCATGGTCTGTACCGCAAAGAAATCCACGGTCCCGAAATCGTTAAGCGTTTCCATCAGAGCCAAAGCCACACCGATAGCAATTGCCGGCCGAGCAGCAGGTAGTGATACACGAAAAAAAGTTCGCCACGGACCGTGTCCCAAAACCCGAGTAACCTCGAGAACATTCACCGATTGTTCGAGAAACGCAGCACGGGCGAGTAGGTAAACGTAGGGATAAAGAACAACGCCCATGAGTATGATGGCACCACCCAAACTGCGAACCTCAGGAAACCAGTAGTCCTGTGGAGTCTTCCACTCAAACACCATGCGAAAAAACACCTGAACCGCACCGGAATATTCAAGTAAATCAGTGTACGCATAAGCGATGACGTACGCCGGAAATGCCAGGGGCAGCAGCAGTAGCCAGTCGAAAATTCGCCTGCCCGGAAAGCGACACATCGTGACCAGCCATGCTGTTACCACTCCTGTGAGAAGGACGCTCGCACCAACGCCCAACATGAGCCAGAGTGTCGTACCGATGTAGCCGGGCAGTGATGTCGAAATCAGATGAGCCCAGATATCACCGCTGGGCTTCAATGCCATCCAGATGACCGCAACGACCGGCAGCGCCGCCAATACAGCTACCGATAGGGACACTAACGTCCAGCTATTTTGTGGAAGCCCAAGGCCAAAACGATGACCTCTCATACCAGTGAACGTAAGGGCGTTCGCCATAAATAATTTTGCCTGTCTAACGATTACAAGAGCGACACCGTCTTACAAAAATACTGTCTGCGCCTGAACGGTGCCACTGCTAATAATTATTGCCGTATTCTCTAATCGTTATATCTCACTTCATCTGCCAATTTGACTGCAGCTGTCCGGTTATCAGCAACAACGCCCAGGCTTAAGGAGTCTTCCTTAAATCTGCCCCAGGAATTTTGCAGGTCACTCCAGGCAACACCGGGCTTAACTGGATATTCTGCATTTTTCTGAGCATACATTTCCTGACCAGCTTCACTTGCAAGGAATTCCATCAATTTGATGGCGTTGTCTTTGTTGGGGGCATACTTGGTCAGTGCGACTCCACTGACATTCATATGAGTTCCACGACCTGACTGGTTTGGAAAGATGACATTAACAGCCTCCGCCCATGGCAGCTGTTTCGGATCCTTGAACATCTTGGCCATGTAGTAATGATTAATGACTGCGATATCGCAAACACCCTCTTTGATTGCCTTGACTTGTGCGCGATCATTACCCTGGGGCTTTCGTGCAAGGTTGTCTCTTAAACCAGACAGCCAAGTTTTCGCGCCTTCTAACCCATGGTGAGCAATTATGCTGGCTGTCAACGCCACCATATAAGGGTGTTTGCCCGAACGGGTACAGATACGTCCCCTCCACTTTGCGTCAGCGAGATCTTCGTAGGTCGAAATAGCATTCGGGGCAACACGTTCTTTAGAGGACACAATGATTCTGGCTCTCGTGGTTAAGCCAAACCAGTGACCATGAGGTGCCATGTAATTGTCGGGAATATTTCCAGCAAATCGCTCCCGATTGACTGATTGCGTAAGACCTGCATTATGAATGTCAGACAAACGGCCGATATCCACAGTGAACACAAGATCGGCTGGACTGTTTCGACCTTCGCTTTGCAGTTTTTCCAGCATACCTTTTTTGGCATACACAGAGTTGACCTTAATTCCAGTTTGCTTTGTAAACTCGGCGAACATTGGATCAATCAATTGTGGTTTACGGTAACTGTAGACGTTGACCTCCTCTGCATGACTGACCGACACAGAACTTGCGAGTCCAATTACTGTACCCACCACGAAAGCAACGAACTTCCGGAACATGTTTATCTCCTTAAGCCAGCGAATCATTATTTAATGCGAATAAGAATGATTCGCATTATATGGTACTTAAACCATACTGTCAATACTGTTTTATACGGCTCCTCGCTAGAGGATCAATCGGAGATATGAAGACGCGACGCGACCTAGGCTACGCTCTTAGACTGAGCAGCGGCAGCCGGAAGCAATGCAACAGCAATTAAAATTGTCAATGCAGCTACAGTCAGCACCCAGAACAATGCGTCAAAACCCCAGAACGCATAGATCCAAGCGATCAAAGGTATCGAACTCGCACTGACGGAAAAGGTGACGATGTACCTAAACCCAAACACTCGGCTACGCCACTCACTGCGGGTAATCCGGCCGAGCAGTACATCGTTGATGGGGATCTGTCCAAATACCGCCAACATGAACACGGCACCAACCGCCAATGCGACTGACCCTGTGGCGCCGACCATCAGAGCAAAAAATACAGTCTGTATGGCAGCAACTATAAGGAAAACCAGCTTAAGTGATACGCGGTCGAGCAGGTAGCCGACTATAATTTGTCCGACCGAGGCCAATGCAAACACAACAAACGCAAAACCACCCACCGAAGTAGCCGTAACAGCGAGTTCTCCCAAACGTTCATCAAACACCTTGGGCAACGAAAATGTCGTGCTCTGAAATACCAGCCCGCCGACTGCAGTCGAAAAAAAGATGACAGCGAAGATTCTAATCAACACCGGGCGTGAAACCTGTAACATCTGGTCAGACTTTGCCTGTCCCGCACCCACCTTTTCCGCAGAACCCCTCGACTGATGGGTCGTGGATAGAAACAGCGCGTAGGCGAATCCAATTGCAACACATGCCGCGCCCGGCCAGACAAATGCTGAGCGCCAACCGGTTTGGTCAATCAGGAACCCTGTAATCAAGGCCGCACAACCAACGCCCAGGTTTCCGAACACTCCATTGACTGCCAACGGCATGCCGGTTTTCGTTCGACCCTGCACGACCATCGCCAATCCAACCGGATGATAAATGGCACCAAACATACCAATGATAAATAATCCTAACCCGATTTGTAGGGGTGTATCTGCAAAGGCAGTGAGTACAGCAGCAATGCCAATACCGATGAAAAACACCAGCATCATCCCTTCTCGACTCCACTTATCGGCCAGCCAACCGGCCGGCACCGCAAACAGACCAAAAGCCACGAATCCAGGGGTTGCATAGGGAATTAGCTGTGCATAGCCCATGCCCCACTCCCGGGCCAGCGCGAGGGCTGCAACCGCCGAAAAAATTAGGATGATCAGGTGATCGAAAAAATGACCCACATTAAGAAATAGGAACTCTAACTGTCGCCGCTTCATATGCCGATTCCTATTTGTGGTTGTTCTACTTTTAGATGCTGGAACCCATCCCAGTATTGATCAGTCTAAATCCGACCTTGGAATGTGACCCCAGTTTGACACACAATCAGCCCCTACGATACCGAAACATCGGGAGCAGACATGTCCTGGATCAAGACAATTCCATATGAGAGTTCCTCTGGCTACCTGCGGACGCTGTATGACCGGATCAAAGGATCGGACAATAACGTCGACAACATCATGATGGCTCATAGCCTACGGCCCCACACCATGGACGGCCATATGGTGATCTACAAGAATGTATTGCACCATTACGCGAATTCACTGCCCAAGTGGTTTCTGGAAACGATCGGCGTCTGGGTCAGCCTGCTGAACCAGTGCAACTATTGTGTTGAGCATCATTTTTCCGGTCTTAAACGGTTGCTGAATGACGATGTCCGTAGTAACCGCTTAAGACTGCGATTGGAAGCAGGGGATATCGAAAGTCTGGATCTCACCCCTCGCGAGAAGCTGGCGCTGACTTATACCCGGCAACTGACACTAAGGCCGGGCGAGATGACTGCTTCGCTAATTGAAGAGTTGCGCAGCAGTGGATTTGAGGATGGCGAGATCTTGGAGATCAATCAAGTCGTTGCTTATTTCAATTATGCCAACCGGACTGTTCTCGGACTGGGTACATCGACTGACGGAGATATTCTCGGGCTCTCACCGGGCAACTCCCAGGACCCGGACGACTGGCACCACGGCTAACTCGGCAGAGAGTGCGGTTCACACCCGATAATTCCGCCGTCTTAGTGCGCAGGCTCCAAAGCAATACCGCCGCGCAGGCTGTCAGCTTCAACAATACGCCAAAGCGGCGCATGATCTTCGGGTAACGCCCGGTTGCCGGGCGGGCATAGCCAGATCCGCATCAAATTTCGTTTATACCCAAGGTCCGCATCATCAATAAATGGTCGTCGGGCATGATAAATCACATGATTGTTCAATAACTGGATATCGCCTGGCTCAAACACACCTTCCACACAGTATTCATCGGCAAGGTCAGCTAGAAGGTCTAGTGCGGCCCATTGGTCATCTGTCATTTTGGGCACTTCCGGTAAAAGCTGGGCTGCTTCTACGTAGGTACGGGAATAGTGACTGGTGAATTTCCCTTCACGACAACCAAACACCGGCAACGGGTAAAACATCTGGTCGCCTCCCTTTTCCTCACCCAGGCGAGAGCGGTAAATTGGTGCGTAGAGTAGTGCGGCAAGCGCCGGTCGGCGGCGGATCATTTCGTTGTGCACCGTCACTGAACTGGCAATACGTGTCTCACCACCACTCTTAGCTCGACTGACACACAATAGTCCTACGATATCCGCCCGATCAGTGTGGAACCTGAGCTGTGCAGTTGACGCAGTTCGTGCCCGGGACGACAGAAAGACACCCTCCTCAGTGTCCATCTGACCATAAGTCTTCCCGACTCCGTCTCCCTCATTACAGATATCTCGGAGCAGCTGACCCTGCGAATTCTGGTAGACCGGTGTACCTAGATGCAGGGTCAAGCCAAACCACAGTGTATGCAACTCATCAGATGTATAACGTGCAGGTGAAATACCACGTATAGAAACCATCCCACAACCGTCCTCAAGTTCGGTAGATATTGCTTCGAGCTTTTGCGCAAGCACCGGCAACGGGAACTGAGTCTTTGTCAGTGACGACCAAGCAATCTGCCGAGACACCACCGTATTAAGGGCATCGTCCAGACAAGCTATGTCATCAATGTCCAGCTCTACTGACCAGCCTCCGTTCTGATCCAGCGATGATGCGTTCCAGGCGAAGGGGCCGTGAAGCGGTTCAATATGCGGAGGATTCATAACGTGAAAATAAGACGCGGGTCGCTGTTTTTGTTACCGTTTCAGCGCGAGGGTCAAGCCATCACCAACCGGAAGCATGCTCAATGACACCCGATCATCGTGATGCAGAAAACTATTCAAGGCACGAATTGCTTCGGTATCCTCATCGGTCTTATCCGGGTTCGCCACGCTGCCACCCCACAGCACATTGTCAATCAGCAGCAGTCCACCGGACCTCAACAATGCCAGCACATACTCGTAGTAGTATTGGTAGTTCGCTTTATCCGCATCAATGAAACCGAAATCGAACGAGCCTTCTTCTCCTGAATCACACATGGCCTTCAGCGTGTCGACCGCCGGTCCGATTCTGAGATCGATCCGATCGCTGACCCCAGCCTGTTCCCAATATTTTTTACCCACTGCCGTCCACTCCTCACTCACATCACAACAAACCAGTGTGCCCTCTTCGGGCAGCGCTTGTGCGACGCACAGGGCACTGTAGCCGGTAAAGGTGCCAACCTCGACTGCTTTGCGGGTTCCAGTCAGCTCGACCAGAAAGGCCATGAACTGGCCCTGTTCCGGGGACACCTGCATCATGCCCATCTTCATGGGCTTTGTTTCTTCGCGGAGTTGCTGACAGACAGTACTTTCGCGCAGCGAATGTCCCAACAGATAGTCGTGAACCTTTTCATTGAGTTGAAGTGTTGAGCTCGACATGTTGAATCCTGGATTAGTTTATTTATTGCTTGTTCTAAGTTTCTGCCGCATCCGACATCCGTACCTTATATAAAGAGTCCCGATCTGATCTACCATTTCTCTCCGAATGGCCGAAGATCCAACTCGAATGTCCAGGCAGAACGGTGCTGGCCGGTTAGCTCAAAAACACTCTGAGCAATGTCGTCGGGCTGCAGATAATAATCATCTGGAATATCCGGTCGTGCTGCACGTGTCCTCTCAAGATCAATAATGCCATCGATAATGACATAGCTAACATGTATCCCCATGGGACCTAAGCGCCGAGCCATCGATTGGGCCAGGCTGCGCTGGGCCGACTTCGCTGAAGCGAATGCTGCCGAATTGGCACCACCTCGCAATGACGCTGTCGCGCCTATCACAACAATTGCACCCGCTTCTTTTGTCTTCATTGCAGGGATGACCTGTTGGCTAGCAACCAGCAAGCCCAAGGTATTGGTCTGCCAGGACGACTCCATACCCTCTACCGTGGTCTCTTCGACATTATTCCATTCGCCCGACCCTGCGTTGTAAATCAGCACATCTACTTCGCCTAGTTTATTGCTGATCTGATCAAAAGCGGACACAACAGCCTTGGGGTCTCTTACGTCACAAGCAATAGCCAAAGAATTATCTACTTCAGCAGCAAGTGAATTTAGATATTCAGAATTTCTGGCCAGCATCGCAATTGAATAACCTTCAGCCGCAAAACGCCGGCAACACGAGGCGCCGTTTCCAGGACCAACACCGGCAACCACACAAACCTTGGACATGTTTTTTCCTCAGGAGTAATTCTGACGTTATTCTGACCGAACCGAGGTGAGACTTCATCCCTGTTCGTAGATCAGTGGCCGACCACCACGCTTTTCCCCACACTCAATCAGGTTACAATCAACCCGAGCTACCGTAAGCTACAGGAAGAACATTCAGAGGGGAACAAGCATGGCACACCTTAAAGCTGTCAAACCAAAATCGGGACTGCCCATTCATGAAGAACCCCAGCATTCCTATACGCTCCCCTCACGTCTTTACCTAGACGAAACAATTTACGAACAAGAAAAACAGAAAATTTTTTACTGTAACTGGCACTACGCCGGTCACATCTCTCAGTTATCTAAAAGCGGCGATTACCTGACTGCCACAGTTGCGGATGAGAGCATCTTTATTGTTCGCGACCAGGACAAGACACTGCGTGGGTTCTATAACGTTTGCAGGCACCGCGCCCATCAGTTACTTGAAGGCAGTGGAAACACTCGCAACATCGTCTGTCCCTATCACGCCTGGTCCTATGCATTAGACGGGGAGCTACGTCATGCCCGCAATTCTGAGAATGTTCCCGGGTTTGATAAAGCCGAATTCTGTCTACAACCAGTTCGGGTCGATACGTTGTGTGATTTTGTCTTCTTTAATCTCGACCCTGACGCTGAGTCACTCGACAGTCACGCCCCGGGATTGGCACAAGATATCCAGAAACGGGTGCCGGAATTAGGTAATTTGCACGTGGTTGACTCAGTCAGTTTAGGATCAGCGATATCGGCAAACTGGAAAGTAGTGGTCGATAATTTTGTGGAATGCTATCACTGCGCACCTGGGCACCCGGATTTTGTTTCATTGTTTGACATGTCGAGTTACCAGCTCGATACCTATAACAACTGGTCCAGACAACTAGGACCCAAGACCCAGCCCAAGAACACAGCCTATCCCTTTGATTCGGACGCCCCTATACAAAGCGGTGCATTCTGGTACCTGTGGCCAACTACCACCATAAATATTCTCCCGGGGGTTCCAAACCTCAATGTCTTGTCTATCCTGCCTTTGGGTCATGAGAAAACCAGTTTCAGCGGCCACCAGTATGCTCTAGAGATCGATCAAAACTATGATATACGGCAGCAATACCTTAACGACATTCTGGCGCCGGAGGATATTGCTCTGTGTGAATCCGCTCAGCGGGGTTTGAAGTCCAGGTCTTATGACCAGGGCCGGTTCATTGTCGATCCCGATTCAAGCGGAATAGCCGAACACGGTGCACACCAGTTCCATCGATTGGTACTGAGTGCGCTGGAATCAGCCGGTTAACTGAACGCTTTAGCCGGGACTAGGAGGCGAGGTCTAAATATGGCAGCAGCCCTGGATTCCTGGCACGAGATCATCCGCAACGGTGATGTGTCGGCACTGGATACCCTGATTGCCGATGACGCGGTCTTCCATTCACCGGTGGTTCATACACCACAGGTGGGCAAGGTCATCGTGGTGAAATACTTAACTGCAGCAGCCAACGTACTGCTCGATGAGAGCTTTAAATATTTAGGGGAAATGGTCGATGAACGCCAGGCCATGCTGGAGTTCGAGGTAACCCTAGATGGTATTGTGATCAACGGTGTGGACCATATCCGCTGGAACGACAACAATCAGATCATCGAGTTCAAGGTCTGGGTACGCCCGCTCAAAGGCATGCAGAAACTACATCAGGCAATGGCAAAACAACTTGAGACGTAATTCGATTTATCGTCTTCGATCCGGCTACTGATTAGCCTATTTTATCAACTCAATCAGTCACTGTGGTCGGTATTCATACGCCTCTCTTCGTCGATAATACGTCGGCCCTTCATAATCGTATGGCTGATAGCCTGGTCTCGTTCCATGTGGGTCTCGGCTCGGATAAAGTGGCGTGACTCGATTTCGCCATCGACTTCGCGCTCAATTAGCCCTTCCGTTGTCCAACCGTCCTTATGTTGTTTTGGCGTCGGTACTATGGTGTAGCCTTCGTGTGCGACTGCCTGTTGACGACTGTCGGTTCCACCACTGTCCTTCTCGGAACCAAAGTGCTTCTTCAGAAAATTAAATACCATAGTCACCTACCTCCCGCTACTCTGAGTTGTACCTTCTGCTACCCTGCTACAGGGTCTGCCGCATACACAGGTCACAACGCGCATCTTATCGCAATCACTGTGTCAATCTATCTCAAACTGCCAGCGTATTCATGGCCAAGGATCAATTCTTTGAGATGATCGAGTCCGACCGGGCCCGAAGCAAGTATACGTCGATGAAACTCCTTGAGCGTAAACCACGGTTTATGTTCGGCTTGAGTCCTCAAGTCCAAGATAAACTTTTCGCCTACTTTGTAGGAGATCGCCTGGGCCGGCCAGCCCAGATAACGCGTTACTTCAGAGCGGGCATTCACAGGTGACATCAGACCATAGTCCCGCAGCATCTCGACGGCCAGGTCAAACGTCCAGGTTTCACCCGGATGGAAAACGCTATCTTCGGGTATGGTCAATCCCAGGTGCATGCCAATGTCAATCACTACCCGGCAGGTGCGCATCAATTGACTGCACAACAGCCCAAAGCGATATTCCGGGCGATCGATAAATCCCAGTTCATCCATTAGTCTCTCGGCGTACAGTGCCCAACCCTCACCATAGCCGTCATACCATATAGCGAGCCGGTGAGCGCGGGTCAGTTCATCGCCCAGGCACATCTGCACACCGATCTGCAGATGGTGTCCGGGCAAACCTTCGTGATAGGCCGTCGTCACTTCGTCAAACAACGGATAGACGCTGGTATCGGTGGGCTTTGCATACCAGACGCTGCCGGCACGGGAAAAATCCTCCGACGGCTGAATATAGTAGGCCCCCAGCGTACTGCCCGGCGGTGCGATCTGCACATCGATCTGCTTGATTGGTGCAGGAACGTCAAACACGGTACCGTCCAGCTTATGTAGAGCATCCATCTGACATTGCCGCATTTGGCTGAGAAATTCAGCCTCTGAGCTCGCAACATAGTCTGTGTTTGTCTTCAACAGTTTTACGATCTCCTGGAAACCAAGCGTAGGGTCGATTTGCCGACTCGCTTCGGTCATCTGCTTTCGTAAGGCAGCGACTTCCTGCCACGCCCAGTGGTAGACCGTTTCATGGTCGATCTCGGTCAGCAGAAAGTGACGGCTGGCTGTTCGGTAACGTTCAAGACCCACCCCATCGGCTTCGACACTGTCGGGCAGATACTCGCTTTCTAGGTAATGCGCTAGGTGTGCATATGCCGAGCGGGCAGCCACGGTTCCCCTGTCGACTTCAGTCCGCAGGGCATCGGGTACGTGTGCATCAGAGACCGCCGGCAAGAGTTCACAAAAAAAAGAACCCGAACCTGAGTTCACCCGGCACTGCTCGATACAGGCTGCGACCTGGCGCCGGGCTACGACCAGTCCGCGTCTTCGGCCGTCAGAGAGGCTCTCTATATAACCAGTCACAGCCTCGTCCAGACTGCTGAGCCGCTTGACAATCAGTTCCCAGTCATCTGCTCCGACTTTCGGCATCAGATCAAAGGTTTCCCTGAAGCCCTGAACCGGCGAGGCGATGTTGTTCAGATCCTGCAGTGGGAAATCGTACTCAATACGATCCAACCGGCCACTGAGATGGTCTTTCAGAACCCGGCGGCCGAGCTGCTCTCGATATTGGTCAGATGGCGGAAGCGCCTCGATCGCCGACAGGGTACGCTTGAGCAGCGCACCGATGTCCTGCCACCCCGACGGATCCTGTGCGCCCCATTGTCCATCAAATCCTGGTACCCCCATTTGAGTGGCGAGCATTGGCTGGAGTGCTGCGAGCTCATCGACATAGCGATCAGCGAGTACAAAAATATTATTGGTCACCGGCACCAGCGATCCCTTATCCTGTACTGGAACATCTCGGTTCGACCCTTAAACACAGTTCGCACCGTCATTAAGCGACATTGTGACATGCTGGGCATTACTGCGGTTATTGCCTACACTCAAAGCGTCTTTCCTCTTGATAGGTCCTATCCGGCCCCCACTACTCGGTAAAAATAATTGGAACCCGGTGAATTTCTGATTGTAGTCGGTGCATTTTTCTTCGCCGCACTGGTCAAGGGCATCACCGGCCTTGGATTTTCAACAACCGCACTGCCGTTTATCGTCTATGCCATCGGGCTAAAAGAAGCACTGCCACTGCTGATTTTGCCCTCGGTCGTCAGCAATCTGATTGTAATGCGTGATGCCGGGGTACTGATCATCTACTGTGTTATTGCCATCACTCAACCGGCATTCAGGCTGCCAACAGCGCTCGCCAGGCGTCTTGAAATACCGGTCGGTTTCACAACGGGGCTGGTTAACGGTGTCACCGGTTCGCAGGTGATGCCGGTATTACCGTACCTGTTGTCGCTACAGCTTGACCGCAACGTTTTCATCCAGGCAATCAACATCTCGTTTACGATTTCAAGCGGTGTATTTGCCATCGGCCTGGCCTGGGTTGGTCTGTTCACTTTCGACACGACACAGATATCGTTTGTCGGGCTAGTGGCTATGCTGGTGGGGCTTAAACTTGGGATACCTATTCGCCGCAGGCTGTCTCAGAGCAGTTTCCGCCGGGCAGTACTGGGCCTGCTCATGCTCCTCGGTGCAGGACTCGTCCTTCGACCATTACTCTAACGTTGTCCAGCATACAACACTGTCAGTTAGCGTCGGCAAGTGACAGGGGCAGTGCGGCCGCAAATGCATCCAGTTCATGATCGAGCCCAGCCGTGATGCGAATACAGCGATTAAGTGGTGACACGCCCGGCATCCGAACAAAAATACCGCGTTCAACCAAGTTGTTCAATACACGGGTCGCGAAATCTCCATCGCGGCCACAGTCCACAGCCACAAAGTTCGTCGCTGAGTCGACAGTCGTCAGCCCGTTGTCTGACGCGATTTCAACGATCCGACGTCGCGCTGCCTTAACCTGGTCTATCACCCAAGCGAGATGTGACTGATCTGCCAATGCAGCTAAACCAGCTGCCTGAACAACCCGACCAACACCGAAATGGTTTCGGACTTTGTTGAACTCAGCCACCAGATCCGCATTCCCAACAACATAGCCTAGACGGATCCCTGCCAGCCCGTAAGCTTTTGAGAAAGTTCTAAAACGCAACACTCGGTCACTGGATACATCGATCTCTGGCAGCGTCCCCGGTTCGGCAAATTCTCCATAGGCTTCGTCCAGTACCAGTAACGTACCTGCCGGTACCCCAGCAATAATGTCGTCTACCTTCTCGGCGCCCCACCAGGTGCCCATCGGGTTGTCTGGATTGGCCAGATAGATCAGCTTGGCCTGACACTCAGCAGCCGCTGCCAGTAAGGCATCCCCGTCCTCCCGGTCATTACAGTACGGAACCGTGACCAGTTGACCGTCGTAACCAACAAC
>LUME01000301.1_pt1 | contig 21063 bp, 24 predicted proteins | sample 729951 | NCBI WGS metagenome assembly LUME01 (sample SAMN03860271, study PRJNA289734) | marine metagenome | biome: seawater column; feature: ocean; material: water; isolation source: Red Sea water column Station 34 - depth 200m | place: Saudi Arabia: Red Sea | collected 2011-10-15 | depth 200 m | reverse complement strand
CTGCAGCACCGCCGTTATATAGAGAAACATCATTAAACCCTAAATCATCAGCAAGAATTAAAATAATATTAGGCCTTGTATCGTTTATTGTTTTTGAATCAGGACCTTTTTGCCAATTTGAAGAGCCTACAGATAAAACTGGATTTGTAATATCCAAAATTTTTGGGAGCGCCCAGACCACAATATTTACCCTATTATTCCAAATAACAAATGACAATATAAGAAAAAATGTAAGGGTGCTTAATAATCGTTTCATATTTTATTTAATGACTATAAAAGAATTTATTCAGGTGCTTCTTGCCCAAAATATTCATAATTGGTTGCAATCTGTGCATAATACTCTTCTGGGACTTCTTCTTCATCATAGATTGCATCAACAGGACATTCTGGTTCACACGCTCCACAATCAATACATTCTTCTGGATTAATATAAAGCTGTTTCCCTGTTGCATCAAAATCAGGGTCTTTTGCTTCTTCTCCAGCACCTTCTGGATCATCAGGACCATGAATACAATCAACAGGGCATACTTCTGTACATGCTGTGTCACATGTTCCTACACAAGGATCTGTAATTATATAAGTCATAATTTTAATGGATTATACGTAGTTTCTTGTGCAAAATCAATAACATGCAAAATCAAAAAAAATTTACAACTTTCCTCTGGGGAGCACCTTTTATAGGTTCAATCGGAAGATCAATATATGACATCGCCATTATTTGGCTAATATTAGACATTACCAATTCCGAAAAACTCACTGGATTAATAGCAATGACAACGTATCTCCCTGCTATATTTTTTGGACTATTTGCTGGCGCTGTTGTTGATATCTATTCAAAAACAAAGGTCATGGCATTTGCAACTTCAATGCAAGCGATTGCGGTATTGGGAGTTCCATTATTTCTATTATTTGATATGAGGCTTGCATGGGTTATTATGATTCTTGCTTTTTTTCACAACGGATTTTCGCTCCCATTTTTACCTGCATTCAATGCATATCTCCCAACACAGATTAAAAAAGATAAGCTTTTGAAGGCAAATTCGATTGTAAATATTGCATGGCAAAGTGCTGTATTTATAGGACCAATTATTGCAGCATATGCATTAACAATTATACCAATTGATTATTTATTTTATGTGACTGTCATATGCTATATAATTACTGCTTTTGTAATCATTGGTGCCCCTAAAGATGAAGTAGAAAAAGAAAATGTAGATTTTAGTAATATTTTAACAAAAACCTATCAAGGGCTTGTCTATTTAAACAATAAAAAAACATTACGTTTTATTATTATTCTGACCATTTTAAGCAACTTATTTGTTATGGGACCTGCCATTGTTGGCATTCCTATATTAGTAAAAATTGCCTTAGAAGGAACTGCGTCTAATTTTGCAATATGTGAAGCAATTGTTGGATTGGGCATGTTACTAGGAACAACTTTTGTTTATAATTTTGGTGATAGGTTTACACCCCAAATGTATATTCTATCATTTTGTCACGGTATTGGAATTCCTTTATTGATTATTTCTAGAGTAGCAATGATGCAAAAAAACATTCCTGAGAAACTTTTAGGAAGAATTTTTTCAATTATTTCCATTTCAATCATTAGTATGACTGCTGTTTCCTCTGGAATAATTGGGCTTGCATCAGATATTTTTGATATTCAAACAATATTCTTATTATTTGGATTCATGGCAGGACTATGTGGAGTTGTTGGGTTTTTACACCCTAAGGTTAAACATCTTAACTAAAATCTTTCACAAGACTTACAATTTTATCTTTAACAAGATCACGGAAATCTTCAATTGATAAATGAGAATAATCATCTGGGGTAATTGGATCTCCAAAAACAGTTTTTAATCGACCTGGTTTAATTATCCAACTCGTTCTAACGTTTGATTTAAAGGCTCCAATAATCCCAATGGGAACAATGGTTGCATTGGTAGCCTTGGCAAAATGAAATCCTCCTTTTTTGAATTCACTCATCTCTCCAGTAATGGTTCGATTACCTTCTGGTGAAAAAATCATTGAATCTTCATCTATGAGCAATATTTTTTCAGCAATTTTAAGGGTTGCTTTTGCTTGGTCTGTATTATCATGAGTAATTTGATATGCACCATATCTTGTTGCAAAAAATCCCCATAAAGGCCATTTAAAGATTCCTTCCCAACCTATCGCATTAATATAGTATGGGATAGAGGCTCCCAACATAAACGCATCAAACATAGACTCATGATTAAACATAAAAAGATAGGGACCCTTGTTTTTTGGGGGAACTTGACCATGAATGGTGTGATACTGCCAACCACCAAGCAATAATAACTTACAGCCGATATGCATCTGCCAATAAAAATATCTCGGGTGCATTATATACGACAATACAATACCTGTTATCATCATTAAAATAAAAATAGGTAAAAATAAAAGTAGAATTAAAAAAGTTATGAGTACACGTATCATGGAAATAAATATTATTTTAATTTATCTAAAATCTCCAACATTTTATAGTTTGCCTTCGGCAATGCAAACTTATCTAATTGTTTTCTGGTAGTCCATTTATAATTTTGATTTGTCTTTAAGGAAGATATATCATTCACATCACCTAAAAACAAAGATATCAAAACTTTAAAGTGGCTATACTGATGTTGAACCTGCCCTAGGTAGTCCAGGTTTTTAATAATAAGATTCGTTTCTTCCATTACTTCTCTAATTACTGCTTTTTTTCTTGATTCATTATTTTGAATCTTCCCCCCAGGAAACTCCCACAGCCCCCCAAGCATTGCATCTATTGGACGTTGTAAGATTAACAATTTTTTTTGTTTCCGGACAATACAGGTAGAAACTTTAATTGTTCGAACAGTCTTTGATTTTTTTGGAGCTGGATAGTCAACAGGATTGCAACTTAGAAAAGCTTTACAAAAATCATTAATAGGACATACTCTACAATTAACAGACTGTGATTGGCAAACATTGCTTCCAAGGTCCATTAAAGCTTGATTAAAATCTCCTGGATTATTTTTGTTTTGTATTTTTTCAAGAAATTTTTTCACTTTACTTTGGTTAAACTTTGATCGTTTCTTTAGTCCTAAAAGCCTAAAACCAATACGTTCTAAATTTGTATCAATTCCTACTTCATTCTTATTAAATGCAATTGCAAGAATGGTCTTGGCGGTATAATCTCCTATTCCAGGAAGTTTAATTAATTCAGAATAACTGTCAGGAAAGTTATCTTGAACAAGATGAGATGTTTTGTAAATATTCTTACAGCGTGAATAATATCCAAGTCCCTCCCAAAGCTTTAATACGTCATTATAGTTAGCTTTGGACAGTTTTGTTGCGTTGGGAAACTTATTAATCCATTTTTTATAATATGGAATTACAGTTGAAACTTGCGTTTGTTGCAGCATAATTTCAGAAATCCAAATTTTATAGGGATCATGGGTAGCTCTCCAAGGTAAATCTCTTTTATTCAGAGAATACCACCTTAGTAGCTTTTTTGAAATCATAGTCTTTACATTAACTAGCTACAAGTAGTATCGATTAGTACGGCGCATGCTTTGTAGGGATCTACATTTGATGCAGGCCTTCTATCTTCTAAATAACCACATCCATCATTTTGGGTGCCCATTGGTATACGAATTGAAGCCCCTCTATCACTTACACCATACCTAAATTCATTGATACTACAAGTTTCGTGTAATCCAGTAAGTCTTTGATCATTATCAGCTCCATATGCTGCAATGTGTTTATCAACATTTTGCCCCAATTTTTCACAAGCCTCCTCAATGACTTTTAATCCACCAGGTGCTCGCATGGCTACTGTACTATAGTTGATATGTGCTCCCGAACCATTCCAATCTCCTTTAATAGGTTTTGGGTGGAGCTCAACTCTAACCCCATAATCTTCACCAATTCTTTCTAGCAACCATCTAGCAACCCATAATTGGTCTCCAACCTCTAAAGCTCCTACTGGTCCTACTTGATATTCCCATTGCCCAAGCATCACTTCAGCATTAATACCAGATATTGCAATACCAGCATCTAAACATACTTGCATATGATCTTCAACAACATCGCGGCCAGCAACGTCTTCAGATCCAACGCTACAATAATATGGACCTTGTGGTCTTTCAGGATATCCTTCATCAGGCCACCCCAACGGCTGTTTACCGTTCATTAAGGTATATTCTTGTTCAATTCCAAACCAAGGGTCATGGTCTTTAAATTTATCTGCCAGTTCTACCAGTGGTGCTCTAGTATTCGATTTGTGTGGTGATCCATCTGGATTACATACTTCATTCATTACCAACACATTATCGCCACCACGAAGTGGATCCTTACAAAACCAAACAGGTTTTAACATACAATCACTATCAATCCCTTCTGCTTGAAGAGTGCTAGATCCGTCAAACCCCCAACTTGGAAGATCCGAAACTGATGAAACTATATTATCTAATATTTTTGTTTTCGAACGCAAATTGGCAGTCGGTTCATAGCCATCAATCCAAATATATTCTGCCATTATTTTCATAGTATTTGTACCTTTTTATTAATGTTTTTTTATGGGATGAATACCCATTAAATTAAAGAAATGAAAAGTAAAAAAACAAATTTAAATGAAATTTTGGAAAAAATTTTAAAACTAGAAGCACGATTAGATGAAATTGCTCCTATCAGCAAGAAAAAATTTCCATCTAAAAAAGAACAAATTAAAGATATAGAAAACAATATGGATAGATGGAGCAAAAAATTTCCATCGATTGATCCTCAATTTGAACTCGCTAAAATGCTTGACTGGCTTAAAGCAAACAACAAGCGCAAGAAAGACTATAAGGCATTTTTCCGAAATTGGCTAAGAAAAGCATCAAATAGCATTGGTAATGACGCAGGCATAAATCATTCGTATGTTTTTGGGTGTGATACTAAAAAATGTTTAACAGAAACATCGCAATATAAAGATATGTATTTTTTTTGTGAAGAGTGCAATAAAGAAAAATCAATTATAAAAATAATAAAAAATTAGTCTTCTTCTTTTTCTATATTAACCTTAAAACTACCTGATAGTTCGCTATTAAATTTTACGTCAATTTCGTGTAATCCAAGGGTTTTAATCGGAGATTTTAAATTGATATATTTTTTATCAATCTTAATATTATTCTGCAATAATAGTTGTTCAATATCTGCTCTTGTTACAGAGCCAAAAAGTTTTTCATTGTCTTCTGATTTTGCTTTTATCGATACTTCTAAACTAGAAATTTGATTTAATATGTGTGATAAATTTTCTTTCTCACGTTCAATTTTACGTTCTTGTTGTTTAAGTTCATTTTCAATTTTTATCAATTGATTAGAAGAAAAATTAATAGCTAAACCTTTTGGTAAAAGAAAATTTCTTGCAAATCCAGGTTTAACAACAATGATATCTCCTTCATTTCCTAGGCCTTCTATATCTTTAATTAATATTACTTTCATTTTTAATCTCTATCAATTGCTGCAAAAGGAAGTAAAGCAACATTTCGTGCTCTTTTAATTGCGGTTACTAATTTTCGATGCATTTTCATACTTGTTCCAGTAACTCTTCTTGGGATAATTTTGCCTTGATCATTAATAAACTTATTTAGAAGCTTGGTGTCTTTATAGTCTATTTCATGTATATGATTTCTTTTGAAATAACAGGATTTTTTTCTACTAGACAACATTATTGATTCTCCTTTTCTTCTACTTTTTCTACTTCTTCTTTCGGAACAGGCTTACCGTCAAGTTTAATAATAAGATATTTTAACACCTCTGAATTCAAATTAAGGAATGCCTTAAAATCATTCACAAAATTAGAATCATTAAACTCTGTATGAAGCAAAACATAATTGCCATATTTTTCTTTGTTAACATTGTATGCTAACGGTTTTTTGCCCCAAAAATTATGTTCAATTACTGAATGTTTCTTAGTTTCAATATGTTGATTAATATCATGAATAATTTCAGATATTTTATCTTTTCCATAATTTGGATTTACAATATATAATATTTCATAATAATTCATATAATCTCTCCATTAAATAAGTGGTGCTATTACCAGTGACACTACTGATATTAGTTTAATTAAAATGTTCAACGAAGGACCGGCAGTGTCCTTAAAAGGATCGCCTACTGTGTCACCAACAACGGCAGCTTTGTGAGCGTCGCTTCCTTTGCCGCCATGCGCACCGGATTCAATGTATTTTTTTGCATTATCCCATGAACCGCCTGCATTTGCCATAAAGATAGCTAACAATACACCGGTTACTGTTACACCAGCTAAAACTCCGCCCAACATCTCTTTTTGTCCAAGAACAAGCCCAAAAAGTATTGGAGTAAAGACAGCAAGGGCACCAGGCATAATCATTTTATTGATTGCAGCAGAGGTGGCTATATCCACACATCTTGCATAATCAGCTTTTGCTTTTCCATCAAGAAGGCCTTTGATTTCTCTAAATTGTCTTCTTACTTCTTCAATCATTTCAAATGCAGCATCGCCCACTGCTTTCATAGCAAGCGCAGAAAAAACAAACGGTAAAATGGCGCCAATAAAAAGGCCAGCCATTACGTATGGGTTACTAATGTCTAACACTAATCCTCCAACTGTTTCTCTAAATGCTGCAAAAAGCGCTAACGATGTTAGAGCAGCAGAACCAATAGCAAATCCTTTACCAATCGCGGCTGTTGTATTGCCAACTGCATCAAGTTTGTCTGTTCTTTCTCTTACTTCGCTTGGAAGTTCGGCCATTTCTGCAATTCCGCCAGCATTATCAGCTATTGGACCATACGCATCCACTGCTAGTTGAATACCAATAGTAGACAACATGCCTAAAGCAGCAATTGCAATTCCATAAAGCCCAGCAAAGTGGAATGCTCCCAAAATTGCTAATGCAATAACAAGCACTGGTAATGCAGTTGAATACATACCATTAGCCAAACCTGCTATAATGTTTGTTGCAGATCCGGTTTCGCTTGCTTGAGCAATTGCTCGCGATGGATTTTGAGCGTCAGATGTAAAATATTCTGTCATTAAACCAATTAAAATGCCTGAACCAAGACCAACTACAGTAGCCCAGAACAGATTCATAACGCTCATATTATCAATCGTTCCCGAAGGACCAAAATATTGTAATAAAAAATAAGTAAGAACTAACATAATGGCACCTGAACCAAACACTCCAATATTAAGTGCAGTTTGAGGATTGCCTCCCTCTTTAGTTCTAACAAGTCAGCAATTGTTGCAGGGTTTCTTGGATCGTCTTCTGGAATACCGGCTTCTACCTTGCCAACCAAATCTGCACCCACATCGGCAGCTTTTGTATAAATACCGCCACCTACTCTTGCAAAAAGAGCAATAGATGAAGCTCCCATAGCAAAACCAGAAACTAGGGTCATAATTCTTGATAAATCAGAACCGCTGTTTAATCCTCCATAATACCAGAAAAGCGTAAATAAACCTAAAATACCAAGACCTACTACATTCATGCCCATAACAGCGCCTCCACTAAAAGCAACATTAAGTGCTGGACTTAGTCCCGTTCTTGCAGCTTCAGTTGTTCTGTGGTTTGCTAGTGTAGCAACACGCATTCCAAAAGCTCCTGCTAAAGCACTACAAAGGGCCCCTACTATAAAAGAAAATGCCACTTCTGGAGTATTATTTCCAAGATTAACCCAATATAAAAGAGCTGCAACAACAAGAACAAAGATTGCCAAAACTCGATATTCTCTTTGAATAAAAGCTGTTGCTCCTTCTCGAATAGCAAGACCTATTTCTTGCATTTTTTCATTACCTGGATTTTGTTTGCTAATCCAATTACTTTTCCACAATGCAAAAATCATTGCAGTAACGCCTGACACCGGTATTAAATAAAAAAGGTTTTCCACTATGCTTCTCCCACAATTTGTTTATTATAATGATTTGATGTAAATACAGCGCCTTCTTTAATAATTGAAGACATTGCATCATAAGTAAATTCTAAAACTTGATTTATTGAAGATTGATATTTTTTATTAAATGGCTTTAATACATAGTTTTCTGATGGTCGTTTATAGTCGTCAGCTGCAATACCTATTCTCAACCTGGTAATTTCATTTGTATTCAAAGAATGAATTATTGATTTCATTCCATTGTGACAGCCATCTCCGCCACTTAATCTTAATCTAATTTCACCTAGCGGTAGATCTACATCATCAAAAATGATTACTAAATCTTTCATGTCAGCCTTATAAAAACTTAGAAGTTCTTGTATGATTGTTCCGCTTTTGTTCATTCCTGTTGTAGGTTTTACCAAGATATATTCATTAGATTTTTTTGCAAAAATAAAGTTGCCTTTACCTGCCTTAAATTCAAGGTTATGTTTTTTTGCAAACATGTCTATTGCCCAAAATCCAATATTGTGTTTTGTTTGAAGATATTTTTCTTCAGGATTACCTAGACCGATAAAAATCAACATTATTTCTGTTTTTCCTCTTTTGGTTTTTGATCTTTGCTTTCCTTGGTTCCTTCTTTTTTACCTTCTGAAGAATCTTCTTTTCCATCTTCACCTTCTTTACCTTCTTCGCCCTCTTTATCTTTTTCTCCTTCTTCTCCTTCTTCTCCTTCTTCTCCTTCTAACAACTCTTCACCTTCTAGCACTTCTTCTACTACTTCTTCTTCTTTAGGTTCTTGAACAGAAACAACCGCAAGATCTTCAGAAGTCATTATTTCTACATCTGCAGCAAGCTGGATATCTTTCACAAAAAGGCTCGAGTTCAATTCTAGATTAGTAACATCAATAATTAAAGCTTCTGGAATAGTTGTTGGTTTACATTGAACTGTAATAGTGCTTACAATCTGTACCAAAATACCACCAGCTTTAACTCCCTCTGCTTCACCTTCAATTCTTAATGGCACTTCTAATGAGATTTTTTCGTCTTCTTTTACTTTTTGGAAATCAACATGCATAATATTATCATTCACAGGATGATATTGCACGTCTTTGACAAGAACAAATTGATTCTCGTCTTGAACTGTAACTTCAAAAATAACTTGACCAGTATTTAAAGCTTTATATAATTCTTTTTTGTCAATAGAAAGTGAAAGAGCATCTAGTCCTGAGTGGTATAAAACAGCTGGTATCTGATTTTGTAGCCTTATTCTTCTTACAGAAGATGTGCCTTTTTCATCGCGAACATTTACATTTAATTTTTCAAATTTACTCATGATCCTCCCCAAATAATGCACTAACCGATTCCCCAGTATGAATTCTATTAATGGTTTCTGAAAAAATTCTTGCAGAAGGTACAACTGTTAATTTCTTAAGTCTTTTTTCTTTTGGGATTTTGACCGTATCTGCAACAATAACTTTATCAATATCATCGCTAGACAGCCTTTGAACTGCGTCTCCAGATAATACTCCATGTGTTGCAGCAACAACAACAGATAGCGCCCCTTTTTCTCTAGCTACTTTTGCAGCATTGCTAATTGTTCCTGCAGTATCAATCATGTCATCTATAATTAAAACATGTCTTGATTCAATATCTCCCACAAGATAAGCAACTTCTGATTTATTGTGTGCACTTCTTCTCTTATCAATCACTGCAAACCCTATTCCTAGTTTTTTGGCATATGATTGACTTAGTTTGTTTGAACCAATATCCGGCGACAATACAACCGCTTTATTATCATCATTAATACTATTAAGATGAATTTTTAACTCAGCCATTAAAACTAAGCTTCCATATAAATTATCAATTGGAATGCTTGAAAAGCCCTGTATTTGAGTTGAATGCAAATCCATTGTAATAATTCTATCAGCACCAGCGGCAGTAATTATATCAATCATTACTTTAGCAGAAATTGGTACTCTTGGTTCGTCTTTTCGATCTTGTCTTGCATAACCTAAATAAGGAATTACTGCACTAATTTTATCTGCGCTTGCTCTTTTTGCAGCATCTATAAGCAAAGCAAGTTCAATTATATGATCTCCAGGAGGATTTGTGCTTTGAACAATATATACATCATTGCCTCTTAAATTTTCTTCGTACTTTACCCAAATCTCTCCATCGCTAAACCTATTAATGGACAGTTTCCCAAGAGTGTTGTTGGCTTCTTTTGCAATGCTGTCTGCCAACTCTTGGTTGCTTGAACCAGAAAATATTTTTTGTTTATATAATCCCATATATTTTTCTTTTATTCCTTTGTTGGGGAACAGGGACTCGAACCCCGACTGCATGGACCAAAACCATGTGTCCTGCCAATTAGACGATTCCCCAAATTAAATTTTCGGATTTGTAATAATTGTAGAGAAATGGGGACTAAAAAATTGATGCGCTTTTAGTGCATCTTTTTTGTTTGAGAATATTCCAAACACAGTCGAACCACTACCCGACAAACTGGCGTATTTTGCACCTAAATCCAAAATCATTAATTTGATTTTGCCAATTTCTGGATGTGTTTTAAAAACGTACACCTCAAAATCATTGTAAAATAACTCTGAACTTAAATTATAATTCTTAAGTTCATCCAACATTCCGGCAAACTTAATGTTGGTTTTATCTTTTAACAAACACTTTTTATAAGCATTTTTTGTATCAATTTTTATATCGGGCATCACTAACAATATATAAAACCTACTTAGGTTGCTTTTTACAGGTGATAAATCGCTCCCTATTCCTTTACCAATTTGCAAACCTCCGTTAACAAAAAATGGGGAATCCGCACCAATTTTTTTTGACAACTTAATTAGTTCCTCCTGGTTTATCTTTAAAGCAAACAGCTCATTTATTCCTCTTAAAACAGCCGTTCCATTACTTGAGATTTGTTTCAAAAATAAAGTCATCAGATTTTTCAATAGATATTTGATCACAAAAATCAATTTCTTGAAATACAGTGATTATATTATGATATTGATCTTCCCTTTTATTTAAAATATGAAGGCCAAGATTAATTTTTGCATATGAATTAATGTCCATCATTAATAGTTAGGATTGTTTGGGCTCCCCAACCGTTGGACATATCAACAAAACTCAAGCCATTTGTTGTTGTACCTTTAATGGAAATGCTATCTGTACTAATGCCTAAAACTTTCGATAAAGATTTTTTAATAGCATTTTTGTGAGGAGAAATTTTTGGAGCATTTAAAACAATCGACGTATCAACATTGATTATTTTTGTGTTTTCTGGTATTTTTTGAACCACTTTTTTTAATAGCTCAATACTAGAGACATTTAAATATTCGGAAGTGTTAGGAAAATTTTCTCCTATATCTCCCAAATTTAGTGCACCCAATAAAGCATCAATAATTGAGTGCGTTAAAACATCTCCGTCTGAATGAGCTTGGGAAGAAAATTCACATTCTATTCTATGCCCACCTACAATAAGGTATTCTCCTTCGATTAGAGAATGAAAATCAACTCCTATACCGACTTTATTCATTTGATAATAATTGTTTAATTAATTCTAGGTCTTTTTTTTCAGTAATTTTAATATTTTTATTAACACTACTAATCACTTGAATATTATATCCATTAGATTCTAATAAATTTGCTTCATCTGTAAAATGTTCAAAGTCTTTATCATAACAATTTTTTAGTGTTTTTAAACAAAATGCTTGGGGTGTTTGAGAAAGCCACATATTAGCACGATTTATAGTTTCAACCACTTTATTATCATTGGTTTTTTTTAATGTCTCATTAATTTGATCACCAACAATACAACCACCGTTTTCTACGCAATTAAGCAATACATTTTCAATGTCTGCTTTTTGAATTAATGGACGTACCGCATCGTGGATACAAACTTTATCATAGGCATTGTTAATAGTTTTTATTGCATTATAAACAGATTGAGCTCTAGTGTCTCCTCCTCGACATAAAAATATTGGTTTGTTATTTTGATAAGATTTTAAGTCTTCTTCTATTGAACCATATATGTCTTCTGCAACAACCAAATAAATAGATTCAATTAAATCAACAATATTGAATACGTCTAAAGAGTATTGATAAACTTTTTTATTGAGAAGGGTTTCAGTCTGTTTATAGGAACCATATCTTTCTCCCTTGCCTGCAGCAACTATAATACCAACATTCATAACCTACATAATTAACATGCTATCGCCGTAACTAAGAAAACCATAATTTTTCTTTTTAGCTTCTTTATATGCTAATTTAATAAAATCATAATCCGCAAAAGCTGAAATAAGCATTAAAAGCGTGCTTTCTGGAGAGTGAAAATTTGTTATCAATCCATTTACAATTTTAAAATCATATGGGGGATGAATAAATTTGTTTGTCCACCCTTTTTTAGGGGAAATGAGAAATCCAGAAACATTTACAGTTTCTAATGCGCGAACTGTGGAGGTTCCAACTGCAAAAATGCGTCTTTTTTTTCTTTTTGCTTCATTGATAGCTAAAGCAGTATCAGGATTAACTTCAAAATATTCTGAATCCATATGATGTCTATTTAGGTCTTCAACCTGGACAGGTTTAAAAGTTCCTAAACCAATATGCAAGGTAATGGTATGGATTCTAACGCCTTTTTTTCGAAGTTGTTTTAATATTTTATCGGTAAAGTGTAGTCCGGCCGTAGGCGCTGCAACAGCTCCTCTTTTTTCTGCATATACAGTTTGATATCTTTCACGATCTTTTTTTGTTGCGTCTCTTTTAATATATGGTGGCAATGGAGGATGTCCGATTGTATTTAAAATTTTATCAAAATTGCCTTGTCCAAATTCAAACCGAACAACTCTACCCCCAGAAACAGTATTGTCTATAACATCACAAAATAAATCTTTAGAAAGAATTAGTTTATTTCCTATTCTCACTTTCCTAGCTGGCTTAACTAACACTTCCCATAGCCTGTCTCCTAGTTCTCTTAAAAGAAAAATTTCTACTTTTGCATCAGTTCGGTCTTTTGTTGCAAATAAACGGGCTGGAAATACTTTGGTGTTGTTAAGAATAAGTAAATCATTTTTTTGAAAATAATCCACAATGTTTACAAACTTTTTATGGGTTATGGTTTTATTCTCTCGATTCAAAACCATCATTTTAGAGTTTTCTCTTTTTGGTTTTGGTTTTTGTGCAATATATTTATTTGGCAATTGATATCTAAAGTCAGACAATTTATATTTTTTCTTTTTTTCAATCATTAAATAAGCTCTCCTGTTTTTTTATATTAAATAATTTATAGGCTCGTTCCGTAGCTTTTCTGCCTCTTGAAGTTCTCTCAATAAATCCTTCTTTAATTAAATATGGTTCATAAACATCTTCTATAGTTTGTAAATCTTCATTAACAGAAATAGCTAAAGATTTTCCGCCAGTTGGACCACCATTAAATTTTGAAATTAGATTTTTTAAAATCTTTCGATCCATTTCTTCGAGACCATTTTTATCAATACCAATATTGTCTAATGATTCTATAGCTTGGTTAAGAGTAATTTTTTTGCTTTTTTGAACTTGTGCAAAATCTCTAACTCTTTTTAAAATTCTATTTGCAACTCGCGGGGTCCCGCGTGATCTAAGAGCAATTTCATGAAGTGCGTCTTTATCAACGACAACCTTCAAAATTTTTGCAGTACGTTCTAACACTTGAAAAATTTCATCAGTTTTATAGTACTCTAAACGAAAAATTGCACCAAATCGATCACGCATTGGGGTGGTAATTTTTCCAAGCCTAGTAGTTGCACCAACTAGTGTGAATGGCTCTAGATCAATTCTTACAGTTCTAGCATTTGGACCTGAATCAATTAAAATATCTATGCGATAATCTTCCATTGCGGAATACAAATATTCTTCAACTGTTGTATTAATTCTATGAATTTCATCAATAAAAAAAACGTCTCTATCTTGTAGGTTGGTTAGCATACCTGATAAGTCGCCCGGAATAGATATAACTGGCCCAGAAGAGCTAGAAAATCCTTTTTTTAGCTCATTAGCAATAATGTTTGCTAATGTAGTTTTTCCCAAACCTGGTGGTCCATAAAGAAGAATATGGTCTAGCGATTCATGTCTTTCTTCTGCAGCAATAATATAGGTTTTAAGCGATTTAACCAAAGATTTTTGACCAATAAACTCTTTAAAAAGCTTTGGTCGAATTTGTTTATCAAAATTGCGTTCTTCTTTAGACGAAATAACTATTTTTTCTTCACTCGACACTATATGGTAAGATAATTAGAGAAACATGGTTATCCAAAAAATTATTTAAATATTTTTTTTAAGAATTGTCCCGTAATAGAGTTTTTGTCTTTTAAAATTTCTTTTGGAGTTCCTTGTGCTACAACCTGGCCGCCTGCCTCTCCTCCTTCGGGACCCAAATCAATAATCCAATCTGCACACTTAACTACATCAAGGTTGTGTTCAATAACAATAACAGTATTCCCGTTTGAAACTAGTTTTTGTAATACAGACAATAACATTTTTATATCATCAACATGTAGGCCCGTGGTGGGTTCGTCTAAAAAATAAATAGTATTTTTCGTTGCAGTTTTTGACAGCTCAGTTGATAGTTTTACTCTTTGTGCTTCTCCGCCTGATAGCGTTGTAGCTTGCTGTCCTAGCTTGATATAACCAAGGCCAACATCAAACAAGGTGTCTAATCGTTTTTTTATTGGAAATACATTTTTAAAAAAGATTCTCGCTTCTTCAACAGAAAGCGCTAATACCTCAGCAATATTTAACCCTTTAAACTTAATTTCCAAAGTTTCTTCGTTGTATCTCTTCCCACCACAATCTTCACATGTAATATAAACGTCGGGTAAAAAATTCATTTCTATTTTTTTAATTCCGGCTCCTTCACAGGTTTCACAACGACCCCCTTTAACATTAAAAGAAAATCGACCGGGTTTATATCCTTTAATTTTAGAAGCTCTTGTTTGTGAAAATAGTTCCCTTATATATGTAAAAACGCCAGTATAGGTTGCAGGGTTTGATCGAGGGGTTTTGCCAATTGGTTTTTGATCAACGCTAATAACTCTTTCAATGCGATCCGTTCTAAGAAGCGTCTTAAATGGAAGCATTTCTTTGGTACCAAAATTGATACGATTTGATAATGCAGGATATAGCGTTTGATTAATTAAAGAACTTTTTCCGCTTCCAGACACTCCAGTAATAGCTATAAACCTATTATAGGGAAAACTAACATCAATATTTTTTAGATTGTTTCCTTGTGCTCCTTTTATTGTAAAATGATCATATGTCACGGTTCTAAATTCTGGTATTTTAATATATTTTTTTCCAGACATATATTGACCAGTAAGTGTGTTATTTTTTGATATCATTTCATCTAAGGTTCCAGAAAATACTATTTTACCACCATGTTTACCTGCTTTTGGGCCCATATCAATAATTTGATCTGCTGATTTGATTGTGCTTAAATCGTGCTCAACAATAATAACCGTATTTCCCATTTCCCTTAGAGATTTAAGTGTTTTTAAAAGTCGGTTATTGTCTCTTGGGTGCAAACCAATAGACGGTTCATCTAATACATATAACACTCCAGTTAGCTGTGATCCAACTTGAGAAGCAAGGCGTATTCGTTGCGCTTCTCCGCCCGATAAAGTGCGGGACGCTCTATCTAAAGTCAAATAACCAAGGCCAACATTGGTTAAGAATGTTAGTCGTTTTTTTATTTCTTTTAGAATGCCCTTTGCAATTTCTTGATCATTTTTTGAAATAGAAATACCATTAAAAAATTTCAGGGTTTCTTCAATGTTTTTTGTACACAGATTCCCAATATTATGGTTGCTAACTGTGACGCTTAGTGATGATTTTTTTAGTCTTTTCCCTCCACAGCTATCACACTGTCTAGTGCTCATAAAGCCTTCAATCCATCTTCTTATACCAAAAGAACGAGTTTGTTTATAGCGGCGCTGAAGTTCAGGAACTATTCCTTCCCACTTGCCGCTATAGGTACCAGACCATTTTTTATTTTTAAGGCTAATATCAATGTTTTGTCCTTTCAGGCCATATAAAATAATTGTTCTAATCTCTTTGCTAAGCTTGTTCCATGGAGAAGAAAAAGATAAAGGGCGGGTTCTGCTCAGCGCTCTTAGTTTGGCACCATGCCACCCTTTCGGCTGGCTTCCAATAGGAACAATAGCTTCTTGTATTAATGATTTTTTTATATCCGGAACAATAAGATTGGGGTCAACTTCTGTTATATAGCCCAAACCATCACATTGGTTACAGGCTCCATATGGGGAGTTAAATGAAAACATGCGAGGAACAAGGTCAGACAAACTAACATAAGGATGATATGGGCAAGCAAAGTGTTCGCTAAACAAGATATCTTTTTTTCCTTCAATATTAATAATACAAATTCCTTCACCCATCTTTAATGAGAGCTCAACAGATTCCAACAGTCTAGATTTAATGTCTTGATGAATAACAACGCGGTCTATAACAGCATCAATGTTGTGGGTTTTATTTTTTTCAAGATCTTGTTCCTTTCTTAGTGATACAATTTTTTCATCAATTCTTGCTCTTAAAAACCCTTTTTTCTTTATGTCTTCTAAGACTGATTTGTGTTGCCCTTTTCTTCCTTGAACAATTGGGGAAAGGATATAGGCTTTTTTATCGGAATTAATAGTTAAAATCTGATCTACAATTTGCTCTGGGCTTTGCTTATCAATTGGCTCTTTACACTCCCAACAATGTGGTTTTCCAACGCTAGCATAAAGAAGTCTCAAATAGTCGTGGATTTCAGTAATGGTTCCAACCGTTGATCGTGGATTTCGTGAACCTGTTTTTTGTTCAATGGAGATGGCAGGTGAAAGCCCTTCAATAACATCAACATCGGGTTTTTCCATTAAATCTAGAAACTGCCTAGCATATGCAGAAAGAGACTCAACATATCTTCTCTGTCCTTCAGCGTAAATAGTATCAAACGCTAATGAAGATTTCCCTGAACCAGAAGGTCCTGTAATTACAACCAATTTATTTTTTGTAATATCAACATTAATGTCTTTTAAGTTGTGTTGTCTTGCGCCTTTAATTGATAAAATATTTTTCATACTATAAAAAGAGTTAACCTTCAATTTAGTTAAGTCTGGACATCATTCAAAAAAGGATTTATGTTTATATGTAATGTATACATTAAAGAACAAGCTTTTGGTTTCAATGCCAAATATGACAGATCCTTATTTTTCAAAAAGCGTTATTTTTATTTGTGAATACAACAAGGATGGTGCAGTAGGATTTATTATCAATAAACCAGTTAGTACAATGAAAATTATCAGCTCGGGTATAAAAGATAAATTTTTTAAAGATTTACTTTCTCAATCAAAAAAAATTTATTTTGGTGGCCCCATTTCTATTCATGAAGCATGTATTCTTAGCGATAAAAATACAAAAAAGGCTCTGCTTGACATGTCAGAAAAGATCAAGCTATCTAACGATCTTGAGCTAATTAAAAAAATCCTATTTGAAGAAAAAGGATCAGACAATACAAAGCTTATTTTTGGTCACTCTGCATGGGACAAAAACCAATTAGACAATGAAATTAAAAATGGTGATTGGTTAATATATGATACCCCAGAAATAATTTTTGATAAAAACCCAACAACGCTTTGGATCGAGCTAATCAAATCTGTCGGTTTTGATAAATTCAAAATAACAGGTATGAGCGGCATATCGTGAATAGGAAAATTAATAAGCTTAATAATGGGTTGTTGTTGGTAATGAATGGATTTGGACTTATTAAAAAAGGGTTTGGACTTATTAAAAAAGACTTATTTAGACGTTCAAAAAAATAATATATTCTCCTCATGAAACTAAATTGTGGATTCGTAGGTCTTCCTAATGTTGGAAAATCAACCCTATTTAATGCTCTTAGCAATAACAGCGTTGCGGCAGAAAACTATCCTTTCTGTACCATTGAACCAAATGTTGGCATTACAGAGGTGCCAGATGAAAGATTAAAAGTCTTATCAAAAATTTTTGAACCACAGAAAACAACTTATAGCACTATTGAATTTATTGATATTGCAGGGTTGGTAAAAAACGCACACCAGGGAGAAGGGTTGGGAAATCAGTTTTTATCACAAATTAGATCTGTAAAAGTTCTTGTACAGGTTGTTCGTTTCTTTGGGGACAAAAATATTACACACGTTGAAAACAAGGTAAGCCCATTAGATGACATTGAAACTATTAATACTGAATTGGTGCTTGCTGATATAAAAACCGTTGAGAAAAATTTGAAAAAAAACGAAGAGTTAGTTAAAGCAAACAATCCAAACGGTAAATTGATAAAGGTCGTCTTAAAAAATTTACTGGAACACTTGAACAAGGGAAGGTTTTCTAAGACTTTCCAAAGAAACAGCAAAGAAGATTTTGTTATCAATAATTTATTTCTTTTAACAGAAAAGCCAATGGTTTGTGTAGCAAATGTTGGTAAAAATAGCGCAGCAACAAACCAAATCCAAGAAGCAAGGGGCCTTGCAAAACAAAACCATTCTTCATTTATAACAATCAATGGAAAGCTGGAGTCACAAATATCAGACTTAAACAATCAAGAAAAACAGCTATTGCTCAACGAACATGGCTTAAAAGAGCCCGAATTAAACAGCCTTATTAAAGAGTCCTACAAAATTCTTGGTCTTCAAACATTCTTTACTTGTAATAAAGAAGAGGTAAAAGCTCGGACAGTTGCTAGAGGAGCAACAGCGATACAAGCAGCAAAAGAAGTTCATACTGATTTTGCAAAAAAATTTATCAAAGCTGAAATATACACTTTTGACGATGTCATAAAGCATAAAAATAATATAAAAGATTTAAAAACATTGGGGTTGGTTAAAATTGTTGGTAAAGACTATATTATGCAAGAAGGAGATGTTGCATACTTTATTAAAGGACAGTAGTAATCGTGGTTGATAAAAAATTTCATGTTAAAATTGGAGTAATAGGCGCAGGACACCTTGGAAGGCATCACATTAAACACCTTTCCTCTCATTCTTCTGTTAATTTTGTTGGTTTCTTTGATATAAATGAAAAAACTTCTCAAAAAATAAGTGAAGAATTTTCAGTTAAAAGCTTCAAAAGCCTTGAAGAACTAATTAATTCCTCAGATGGTTTACACATTGTAACCCCAACCAACTTGCACCATGGGGTTGCTATGGAGTGTCTTAAAAAAAATAAAGACATTTTTATTGAAAAGCCTATCGCTAGCACAACAAAAGAAGCAGAAGAGATAGTTCGTCTTTCTAAAAAAAATAAAAACATTGTCCAAGTAGGACACATTAAAGTAGATGTTGCTCATGCGAGAATTGAGTTTTCTAATGGGGTCATTGCAAACCTTAAATCAAGCAGAATTGCACAGAGTTATGTTAGAAAAATTAGAACCTATGAAAAAAATCTTTATACCATTACAGACCTAATGATTCCACAAATTGAAACTTATAATGTTGATACCGCTTTTGATTTGTCTTCGGCTGAAACTGTTGGAACAACGGGAAGCTCGACTGAAAGAGAGTTTGAAACAGCAGATGGAACAAAAAGAATATTCTATAATAAAATTATACCAGAAGAGAGGGATGCTTTGTTAGACGAAATAAACAATTTTATTGATTGCATTTATACAAGAAGTGTCCCTACTGTAGACGGAACAAAAGGCTTAAAGGCCTTAGGAATTGCTTTAGAAATTGAAAAAAAAATTACTAAAAATGGTTAATAATAAAATAGTTGTTATTGCTGGCGAAGATTCGGGGGATTTACATGGATCAAAACTGATTGCACAAATGAAAAACATTAATCCAAATCTTTCTTTTTACGGAATTGGTGGTGACAGAATGATTCAAGCTGGACTTAACAAAATTGAGCATGTTAAAAACCTCAATGTAATTGGTTTGTTTGAAGTGTTAAAACACTACCCAAGAATAAAAAGGATATTTAACAAAACGGTACAATTTATTAACAGGCTTAAACCTGACAAGGTAATATTAATTGATTATCCGGGCTTTAACCTTAGGCTTGCAAAAAAAATGAAAAAAACAGGGGTTCCTATTTCTTATTTTATTCTACCTCAGGTTTGGGCATGGAACAGCTCTAGGGCAAAGGCTCTACAAAAAACCTGTAAACAACTAATTAGTATTATTCCTTTTGAAAAAAAATGGTTTAGTGATCGACAAATTGGTGTGCACTTTGTTGGACATCCGCTTATATCTATTTTACAACAAAAATTTGATCCTGGATTTCTACACAAAAGATATAATATCGATCAAGATAAAAAAATTATTGCTTTATTGCCGGGCAGCAGAGCATCCGAAGTAAAAAAACATTGGCCTATTTTTTTGAAAACAATGAGCGCCCTTAACGTGTCTTCAAAACACAAAATACAGCCTGTTCTTATTCAGGCGCCAAACATTAAAATTAAAAACACACCAAAAGACTTAATAGTGGTTGATAAAAACCGCTATGAAGCGCTCTCGTCTGCTGATGCAGCAATTGTGTGTTCGGGAACAGCTACTCTTGAAACTGCATTATTAAATTGTCCCATGGTGGTTTGTTACAAGATGTCTTCCCTAACTTGGTTTGTTGCAAAAAAAATGTCTTTGGTAAAACATTTGTCTTTAGTAAACCTAATTACAGAAAAAGAATCTGTAAAAGAATTATTACAAAAAAATATGACAGCAACAAACATTGTTAACGAAATCAATTATTTGTTTTCAAACGAAGGCAAGGGGGCCTGGGAAAAAAACTATAGTCTTCTTGTTGAAAAAATGAAGTCAGAAACAAAAAACCCATATCACAATGCAGCAAAATACATTTTACAGTAAATTTCTTTTATCCATAAAAACCGCTTTTCTTTGGATGTTGATAAAGCTGTTATATGGTTTCAACAAGTTTACTGTTGAGGGCGAAAACAATATCAACGCTTTAACAAAAAATAATCAATCGTTTATTTTGGTTTCTTGGCATGGAAAAGTTTTAACTGTTTTTCATTATTTTTCTAATAAAAACTATATTGGATTAGCAAGCATAAGCAAAGATGCTGAGCTAATTGTTAGGGTTGGAGAATTGGTTGGGTATTCATTTGTAAGGGGGTCTAGCTCTAGGGGCGGGTTAGACGCATACAAAGAC
>LUME01000076.1_pt1 | contig 21155 bp, 23 predicted proteins | sample 729951 | NCBI WGS metagenome assembly LUME01 (sample SAMN03860271, study PRJNA289734) | marine metagenome | biome: seawater column; feature: ocean; material: water; isolation source: Red Sea water column Station 34 - depth 200m | place: Saudi Arabia: Red Sea | collected 2011-10-15 | depth 200 m | reverse complement strand
AGCATACGCTGCCGCGCTGAATGGGCCAGTCGCTTCCCAGCCTGCACCAAAGATCCCTGGCAAACAATCTCAACGATTTCATCGCAGAAAAAATTATCCCATAACCCATCGCTTGCGATCACAATCGTATCGAAAGTAGCCAGTTCATAACAATCTGAGCGCTCAACCCACAACGTCTCATCACCGAGCATGTTACAAAGCAAATGACGCTGAGGATGAAACAAGGCGGCGTGTTCGCTGAGCTCCCCGCGGGTCTGAGCAACCCCAACAGGAGAATGGCAAACGCTCTGAAACTTGATCCGGCCGCGCTGACCGACCACGAGTGTCGCGGAATCTCCGGCATGGTAGCTGGTGAACCGTTTGTTCTGGATCAGAACAGCCGAGAGTGTTGTCGCACCCATGGATATGTCCTGATGTATTGAATCGTTGGCTTTATCCACTAGATAGCCGACGGGATCTTCGTGCTTACCGGCAGGTGCCTTGTGCAGTGTTTCTATAACCCGCCTGGCCGCGGCGGCACCGCCAGGCTGGCCGCCGACCCCATCGGCGACCGCCAGCAACAGCTTCCCGTCCCCCCAATCAAATACCCCCAGCGCGTCCTCATTGGGTTTGTGTGCCGCTATAGATCGATGGGAATACACCACCGCCTGCCCAACCAGGCACGCGATCGTCAGGGGATCATCGAGATCCGTACCATACATCACGACCGGCGTGCCGGCAGTAGAAACAGACCTCAGACAGGCCTCCTTGTCACATCCATTCCATCGTTTCCAGGTGATGTCGCAGCTTCCCGGCACTACGAAATTCCCGTGCAATCAGTGTCCGCTTAAGCCCTTTACAGATGTCTTTAACCTCCTGCGGTTGCCGCGCATAGTGGCGCTGCCCACCGATAGCATCGTAGAAGATGCGAATGAGATCGTACACGTCATGTTGAATATTCTCTGCATTGGGGGCCCCCCAGTGGAACATGTCGAGCAGTTTGAGTTCGAATCCCAGGCCATATCTCAGCACGATGATGTTGTCGGCATGTAGATCACCATGATAGTCACCTAGTTTGTGAATAGACTCAATACCGATAGCAAGAGCATGTAACAGGTGCACGCCTTGAAATGGAGACAGCCTGCGGCCACGTTGCCGCTTCAGAAAATCGGACAGTAATTCGCCTTCGACAAATTCTGACAACAGAAAAGACACTTTGGTGTCATTGTAGATAAAGGTATCCCGGGTGTGATACTGGATCACCACAGGACAGTGTCGCAATTTATGTAGCTTCCTTGCATAAAAACGCAAGGCACGGTCACGAGGATTTCGCCGTGGAAAAAATATTTTCACCGTGCGCTCGATACCAGTACCGCGTTCACGTACCAGGTAGACCTCACCTTCCCATCCTGCACCCAGCAAAGTAACCACCTGGTATTTTCCAGCCAGGCAGTAGCCACAAGGGAGATTAAAACTCCAGATTCTCGGCTGTGATTTCATCAACGCTACGTCGTCAACATCCTTCGTGGTGTGGCACCATCTACAGTTTTAGTGCCCATAGACTGCTTGGCAAAAGATCAAATTAACGGGGTGTGGTCATTTATTCGACGACTGCCCGTTTTGAGTTCAGGCCTGCTGATCATTAAGATCTTGGCCAGACTCGGTCTCCTTGGATTTGATTATGCGTGAACAGTACAAACCCGCTTCAAACAGCAACCAAACCGGCACGGCCAGCATAGTTTGTGAAAAAATATCTGGCGGCGTCATCACCATACCCACCAAAAATGCACCCACAATGATGTAGGGTCGCTTGCTGGCCAAACTCTCCGGTGTAGTCATACCCACCTTGACCATCAACACGGTCGCAACCGGCACCTCGAATGCCAGACCAAAGGCGAAAAACAGCTTCAGTACAAAACCGAGATAGGCATTGATGTCGGTCATCACCAATACCCCCTCGGGTGCAGTACTGGTGAAAAAAGCAAAAATAATCGGGAAAACAGCGTAGTAGGCAAACAAAATTCCGAGGTAAAACAAGATACTGCTGGATACCAGCAGGGGTACTGTCAACCGTTTTTCGTGACGATAGAGCCCCGGGGCCACAAACGCCCACAACTGGTACAACATACTGTTCCCTTCCGGCAACGCATCCATCAGTGGGGCCGCCAGGTACTCATAAAGATCGTTTGCGAAGGGCGCAGCAATCAGGAACACAACCAGAATAGAGGCTCCACCGCGCATGATGCGATTACGCAGCTCCAGCAGATGGGACATAAACGTCGTTGCCTCATCTCCGGGTCGTTTACTCGGTTCAGCCATGGTCTAATCGGTCAGGACGTGGGGATCTGCTTTTCTTTGGTCTGTGAAGTGCCCGTGGTGTCATCCACGGGAGACTCGTTTTCTGCCGACTGAGCCGAATCGTCGGTGGCTGTGACATCGCTCACTGACGATTGAATATCATTGGCTGATTTCTTGATAGACTCAACGACAGACTCCACACCGCTGTCATCGGCAACCTCCCCAGCAGCACTCTGAAATTCATTTTTTACGTCACTGATTTCATCGCCTAACTTACGAAGGTCAGCCAACTCGCTCTCACGCATCTCCCGATCAATGTCGGACTTGACGTCAGCTACCATTCTGCGGGCTTTCCCGACCCAGAAACCGAGCGTGCGTGCGACTTTGGGCAGCCGTTCGGGACCCAATATCACGAGGGCGATAATCGCAATGATTACGACCTCGGAAAATCCGACGTCAAACATGATGCGGCCTCAGATAACGATCAGACTTTTTCCGTCTTCACGTCCTCAGTCGCCTCTACATCGGCAAGATCGTCCTGGGACGCTTCAGCCTGCTGATCCGCCGTCTCGGGATCTTCGCTGTCACTGTCGCTGTCACCACCCTTGACCTCTTTCATTGAACTACGGAACCCCTTGATTGCACCACCCAGGTCACCACCCATGTTGCGTAGCTTCTTGGTTCCAAACAACAACAGCACAATGACCAGTACGATCAGCAGCTGCCAAATGCTTATGCCTCCAACACCCATGAGATTCTCCTCTTTTTGCTCTGCTATCTTGACAGGATCACGACCCACCCGAACCGACCGATGGAACGCCCCCTGATAGTTGAATAATAACCCTTTTTCCCAAAATCCACGTAAATGTACTCGTCAAACAGCGGCGCAAAGCAGCCACAGTGCCCTACCCAGGGCCCAGTAACTCGGATTTCATCGGTTTCCTATCGTCTTTAACCTAAGTACCTGCCCCAGATTAAGTGGCTATTCTCCAACGGCCAACACTGACTCACGCCGATCAATTTCGTCGCGAACCACGTTGATGCCGCAGAGAAATTTACGATGTGCGCTCGACTGCGTGGGGATACCGACTGCTCGAGATCCGCTGGATACGGGCACCACACTGGGCGAGTTTTTCTTCGATGCAGTCATACCCACGATCAATATGATAGATACGATCCACAACCGTCTGGCCTTTAGCGGCCAATCCGGCCAGGACCAAACAGGCAGACGCTCTAAGATCCGTTGCCATCACCTGGGCACCACTTAAGTTTTTCACACCGCGCACCAGCGCTGTATTACCTCGCAACTCTATATCGGCACCCATCCGCTGCAGTTCCTGGACATGCATAAATCGACTCTCAAATATCGTCTCCGTTACTGCTGCGGTACCCCGAGCAATACTGTTGAGGAGAATGAACTGGGCCTGCAGATCTGTTGGAAACCCGGGAAATGGTTGAGTTGTCAGGTCAACTGCCTTTAATCGACACCCATCCACAGACAGGGCGATGGTGTCCTGATCAACCCTGATCGAGACACCCATAGCATCGAGTTTCACCAGTACAGCATCAAGTAAATTCGTTTCTATGCCATTAAGTTGAATCTGGCCACCGGTTGCAGCCGCCGCCGCCAGATAAGTACCGGCTTCAATTCTGTCAGGCGCAACTCGATGGCATGCGCCACTTAACCTTGCCACACCCTCTATTTCGATCTGACTAGTACCGGCACCATTGATCCTTGCACCCATCGCGACCAAGCATTTAGCGAGGTCTGCGACTTCGGGTTCTCTGGCTGCGTTTTCCAGCACTGTCCGACCGTCAGCCAGTACGGCTGCCATCATCAGGTTTTCGGTACCCGTCACAGTCACCGTGTCAAAAACAATCCGGCACCCCTTTAAACGACCCGCCGGTATGCTGGCCCGGATGTAGCCACCTTCTACTTTGACTTGCGCCCCCATCATCTCGAACCCCTGGATATGCAGATCGACTGGCCGTGAGCCGATCGCACATCCACCGGGGAGCGACACCTCGGCTTCACCGAAACGCGTTAGTAACGGCCCCAGAACCAAAACGGAGGCACGCATTGTTCTGACCAGCTCATAAGGCGCCCTATGACTGGTCAATTCAGCCGCATTAACATCTATCGCCAGCTTATCGTCGACCTCAATTCGTACCCCAAGGTGACCGAGCAGTTCCAGTGTTGTCGTGACGTCCTGTAGGTGTGGCACATTGCTAACAACCAAATTCTGATCAGTCAGCAGCGATGCAATGAGAACCGGTAGCGCTGCATTCTTTGCGCCTGAGATTCGAATCTCACCCTCTAGCGGAATGCCGCCACTGATCAGAAGTTTGTCCACGTGCTAAAACATGTAAGTACTGTTTACGCCTTCCGTTGATTCTGGTTCGAGTGGTTACGCCTGTCCAGTTGTTCCGACCACAATCAAGCAAAAGGCGCCCGCGGGCGCCTTTATCAACTCACGGACTCAGCCCCGAGCTGTCAGTTTGCGACTGTCTCCAGTTTGGCCTGAAGTTCACCACTTTCATACATTTCTGTCACGATATCACTGCCGCCTACAAATTCTCCGTTGATATAGAGTTGCGGGATAGTCGGCCAGTTCGAAAAATCCTTAATTCCCTGGCGAATTCGGTCATCGGAAAGTACGTCGGCTGAGGCGAATTGCGCCCCGCACGCCTGCAGAATCTGCACAAGCCTGCCGGAAAAACCACACTGGGGAAAGTCGGGACTTCCCTTCATAAACAGCATGACACTGTTTTCCTCGACAATATTTTTGATTTGTTCCTGCACGTTCATTAGCGTCCCCTTTGCTTACCTGCTCGTTGATAAAACCCGTCGACTCAAGCGTTACTGTGACGTCACCGTTCGCATCGACAGCGCATGAATCTCTTCGTCCATCTTGTCTCCTAGCGCCCCATACACCATCTGCTGCTGCTGAACACGGCTTTTCCCTTCAAACCCGGCATAAACCACGACCGCCTCAAAATGTCGACCGTCACCTGAGATCTCGACCTGCGACCCTGGCAGATTCTGCTCGATCCAGCCTTTAATATCTTCAGGTGTTGGCATAATTCGAATATTTTATTGTGATCGTCCCCGCACCAGGACATTAAATCCCGATACGATCTCAAGAATATATCGATAGGCCTAAAAAGGAAACCTACAAAAAGTAAGCGATTCGACTCCCCGCCGAACTGATGACAACACGACCGAAGCGCAAATCACTTCGGCAAAGGCCTTCAGCAGTCCGTGTCCTGTGTCTCCAGCGAATGGACGAGAGCCTCGAGTCCTTTGGATCGGATGATCTGGTCGTAGCTGCGGCGATAACTCAACACCAAGCTGATACCGTCAAGCCTGACATCGTAGATCTGCCAGCGGCCGTCCTCACTGCGCAAGAAAGCATAATCGACTGGCACTGGCGCCTGTCCGGGAAGCCGAACCCGGGTCTGTACCAAGGCAGTCCGGGCTGACTCATCGAGAACAAAAGGCGGGTATTCGATTTCTTCCTGGCCGGTGTATTCGAACATGGCAGTGGCATAGGTTCTGATCATCAGTTCCATAAAAGCACGGGTGAAACGATTCCGCAGATTAGGACTGGCTGCATTAGAATGTGTGCCCAGTATGAGTCGACTGATCTTGTCGACCGCAAATTGTGGCAAGACAAGTCGATTTACCAGCGAATAAAGCTGACACTTGTCGGCTGCCAGTGTCGACCGGTTACTGTCGAGCTCAGCCAATAACTGTTCCACCGTTTCATGCAGTATCGTGTCGGGTCGTTGGTCTGCTCGAGCGGGCTGCGCTGCCATAAATACAAACAACAGTAGAACTGATAACACGATCCCAAATACACGCATTCCGAGGCGGTCGTTGAGACGTAGCAACTGAGCAGTCACAATTGTCGACTCACAATGGTTTAAAGATCAGGAGCAGTTTAGGCAACAACGTCAAAGATGCCAGCAGCGCAATTAACATCGCCAATGCAGTCAGCATGCCAAAATGAATGGTCGGCACAAAATTCGACAGCGTCAATATAGAGAACCCCGCAATGATCGTTATGGCGGTATACGAGATTGCATTGCCAATACTGGCGTGGCAGTTGCGTAACGTTATCACGTAGTCACGGTGATTTCGAAACTCTTCTCTGAACCGGTACAGATAATGAATGCTGTTGTCGACAGCAACCCCAATTGTAATCGAGGCAATGGTGATGGTCATCATATCCAGTGGAATTCCGATCAATCCCATTAGACCCAGAATCGACACAGCGGCCAGCAGGTTGGGGATGATTCCAATGATGGCCAGTGCCCACGATCGAAAAAGTATGAGCAACATAACTGCAATGCCCAGCATCACGACACCCAGTGCTTCAATCTGTGATTTAAACAGGCTCTGCAGCATATTGTTGTATAGCACAAGCAGTCCGGTAATCTGCAGACGATCCTCGGCTAATCCCACATCCTGAACAAGCCCGACTCGCAACTGTTTAAGCAACTCATCGCGACGAAGATCGGCAAGCGAATCCTTGACTCTGACACTAATTCTGGCTTCGTTGTCAGCAACTGAAATGAAGGGGTCTACCAGTGTAGACTTTAAATCCTGGGGCATTCGCTTGTACACAATCGCAAGTTCAAACGCATCAAATGGTCCTTTGTTAATTTCTTCCCCCACACGAACGAGCGACGCGACCGACATTACCTTTCCGATCCCATAGACTGTCCCTATGTAGTCGTGGGCCTTTTTGACAAGTTCTATCTTGTCCGGGGTGAACCAGTAGTCTTGATCAGTGCCGATATCCGTCGTACCCAACAGTAACTTAAGCTCTTCATCTTCCTCTTCTAATGCCAGCGAGCTTTCGGCTTGGGGAAACCGAATCAGAATGTCCAACGGCGTAGTACCGCCAAGCTGTTCATCGATGACCCGCAGGCCACGATGAATTTCAGTGTCCTTGCCAAAGTAGTTTACAAAACTGTTTTCCACTTCGAGGCGCATCATGCCGATAAAACTCAACCCAATCAGCACGACAGCCAACACCAGTATCCACCTGCCATGATGCTCGGTCAGCCTGGCCAAACCCAACGTAAGATGGAACGGCCGGGCGGTTCGTATTTGAGTGCGTGACGCATGCCCAAGCAACACCAACATGACAGGGAACAACAGAAAACAGGTCAGGAAAGTAACGCCAAGGCCCAAAGACATCATCCAGCCGAAATCAATTACCGGCTTGATATCGCTGAATACCAGCGATCCAAAGGCAATGATTGTGGTCAACGCAGTATAGAGACAGGGCCAGAACATTTTCCGCGTCGTTTGAAACACCAACTCCTGCTGGGACCAGCCTGGTTCATCTCGCTCGAGTTGCCGATATCGAACAATCAGATGGACTGTCATAGACATGGTGATGATCAGCATCAGAGCAACGAAGTTTGACGAAATCACTGTGACCGGCCAGTCCATGAACCCCAGAAGTCCTACCATTGTCAGACCGGCATAGGCACAACTGATCAACGGCAACAACACCCAGCGAGGCTGGCGAAAGATCAGACTCAGAATCAAAACCAGAAACAAAAAGACACCACAACCAAAAACCAACAGATCGTTCCTTATGAAGGTAATCATGTCGTCGGCTACCATTGGCACGCCGCCTAATACCAGTTGTCCATGATCTCGGTGCTGATCCATGACGCCGCGAACTTGTCTGATCAGCTGGTGGTTATGCTGATCGGCGTGGTCTTTTGCCAGGGCGTAAGCCTGCTCAACGCGGTCGAGCGATTGCTTTGCGCTGACTGTGAAGTTGGCGCTCTGGCTTCGCAACAGCAGCTGGTCACGCTCGGCCTGTAACGCGATTAACTGCGTGTTTTCTGCCAGGTTGACCTGCAGTGCAGTCGTTTTGCCGTCCGCGCTGATCAGCAGATCGCTGAATATTGGGCTGACAATCAGTTCGTCTCTTGCCTTATCTGTGTCGGCCAGTGGACTCTCCAAGGTTCGGTAACTACTGGTTATCTCTGATAAAGATCCCCTGTGCTGCTTCAGCAATGGAACATCGAGCAGGGTGACTACCGATTCAACGCCATCAAGCGCTGTGATCTGATTCTTGATCTGACTGATCACATTGAGCGTGCTCTGAACAAAAAGGTCCTGATTTGGAGTAAACGCAACAAAGATGAAGCTGCGTGTTTGATATCGCTTAGACATCTGACTAAATACTCGGAGGTCTTCGTCACCCTCCAGCAGCAGAGAATCAGCAGACGCATCCAGCCGGAAATGGCTGACATTAGCTGAGAAAAAGATGAGAACACCGAACAGCAACGCCAATATCAGGAACGGTCGGCAGAGTATTGTTTTGTAATACAGCATCGGGAAGTCCATCATAAGCCCCTATTCGGCAACGAACGTCCCGCTGAACGAACCTGCGGTTGAACTTTTAACAGTCCAACAAGCCAGAAGCCGGATAAGTGTTTGGCCTGAATCACGATCCGTATCGCTGAGCACTGACAATGCATGATTCCAGTAGAATAGCCCAGATCACGGCTGCTGGCTGCTTAATCACAATTTAAGGCGTCATGAACAAAATCGATTTTACTCGTGAAGGCCGAGAGGTCTTGTCCCTGGAAAGCCGTGCATTGGGGCAGCTCGCGGACCGGCTTGATGCCGGATTTAGCCGTGCATGCGAGCTGCTGCTGGCGTGTGAAGGCCGCGTCATAGTGGTTGGGATGGGGAAATCAGGCCACATCGGCGGGAAAATAGCTGCAACGCTAGCCAGTACCGGTACACCGGCATTTTTTGTCCACCCCGGAGAAGCCAGTCACGGGGACCTGGGGATGATCACACCGGGGGACCTTGTGATTGCCATTTCGAACTCCGGGGAAACCCCTGAGATCCTGGCCCTACTGCCCATCATTAAACGCATGGGCATACCCCTGATTGCCATGACCGGTCAGGCAGCATCTACGCTGGGTAATACGGCAGTCGAATGTCTCGACACCAGTGTCGACAAGGAAGCATGTCCACACAACCTGGCACCCACAGCCAGCACTACGGCCACTCTGGGCATGGGAGATGCGCTGGCCGTAGCCGTACTCAAATCCCGCGGATTCAGCCGCGACGACTTCGCGCGATCTCACCCTGGCGGTACCCTGGGACGACGGCTATTGATTTACGTTCGGGATGTCATGCACACCCATGATGACATGCCGCTGGTTACATCCGGCAGTCAACTCACCACAGCGCTGGAGGAGATGTCGGCCAAAGGTCTGGGCATGACTGGTATAGTCAATGCTGAAGGCCACTTGATCGGTATATATACAGATGGTGATGTCCGGCGCTCCATAAATCAGTCCATAGATGTCCAAACCACAGTGATTGATCAGGTGATGGTGTCGGATCCACGGTCAACCACCGCCGACGCGCTGGCCGCTGAAGTCGTCCAACTCATGCGTCAACACTCAATCAACGGATTGTTTGCAGTAGATCCGGAACAGCGCCCGATTGGCGCACTCAATGCACTCGACCTGATGCGGGCCGGCATATTCTGAAATGACCGATCGACACCTTGAACAGGCAGTGCTCGTCGCCGCAATAGTGATCATGTTTGGATTGAGCCTATGGCTTCAAATGAATTTTCTCAAACCCAAATTACATCAAACTACACCGGTTATCAGTCACGAGCCAGACTATGAGATTCATGGGTTCACAGCCACGGGACGTGATATCAATGGCGTCGCCTATGTACTGGTCGGAAAAACTCTGAAACATTTCCCAGATAATTCCTCAACGCCAGGGTCTGAATTGGAAGGCCTCCGGCTGGATCAGTATGACCAGAATAATTTGGTACGAACAACCTTCAGTGACTCTGGTCGGATGTCCGAAGACGGCACCAAGATTCTGCTGTGGGGGAACGTTCGGGTCACTCAAGAAACAACCGGCACGGCCCCTGGCGGCAGCGTGACGTCAGCCGATAGAATGACCATTAAACTCCGGTAATTAGCCGGTAGGTCACCTCGTTCGAGCTAATCCAGCCCGCAATCGTTTGCCCGGAGGTCAACAGTGTCATCCTCTCAGGGGTGGTCGACCTCGGTTTGTTAGAATTCCACCTATGCCCCTTCCGCTTCTCGTTGTGGTTATGCTTGCCTTATCAGTGATACCGCCGACGGCCGTACACGCACTGGAAAATGACCGTGACCAAGTAGCATGGATTGACGCAGACGAAGTTGATCTCGACTTTGCTACCGGGAAGCGTATTTACCGCGGCAATGTCTCAATCAAGCAAGGCACGATCAGAATCATTGCAGATGAGGTCGAACTATTTTACCAAGGCGAGCAGCTGGAAAAGGCAATAGCACACGGCAATCCTGCTGTTTTTCGACAGCGACCGGAAAACAAACCGCAAGATGTCATCGGCCAGGGCACGACCATCATCCTAGACGAGATCGCCAATGAAGTCACATTTAAGGATCAAGCCACAATCAGGCAAGGTCGCGATACGATCTCTGGTGAAACCATCGTCTACGATATGGCACGGGATAAGATGAAGGTCCGTGGTCAGACTCGAACGACCAAAGCACCTGAACAATCAAATGCCGGCTCCAGTCAGTCCCCAGCAACTCTCGTTACCAGCGATTCAGATCGGCCGCGCATTGTATTACAACCGAGATCCAAAGAAACCAGTGCAGCAACGGTTGCCAGTACTGGCAGTCCCGGTGCAAAAGACTCGTCGACCGCCACTCATTCAAACGGCCTGCAGACCGCGGCATTTCGCGCCGCGTATGTTGTCGAAGGCGGCGCGTTGATGTATGGCGTGCGCAGTCAGGCTTCACCGTCCATTGGCGCACTAAACGCAGGCGAACCTGCAAAAGTAATCACCTCAAGCGACGGTTGGTCCAAGGTGAATGTTACCCGCGGAGTGAGGGTGTGGATCTACGGTCGATATGTGTCCGGACAGGGTCCGACCGGTATCGTCTCCGGTGACAATGTACGCTTGCGTAGTGCACCGTCGACCGGACCAGACTCGGTCGTGGTCGGGAAGCTCATGAACGGTGCGAGAGTTCGTATCCTTGAAGTCAGCAACAACTGGAAAATGATCTCGCCACCAGTGAGTTTCGGTGTCTGGGTGCCATCGTTACGGCTCCGACTGTTGCAGAACGTCAACGACACTTGGTCCACCACCTGGCAAAACAACCTTAGCGACGATGAGCAGTGAAGTCGAGATGCGGTGTCGCCCCGGACTTACATTGCATACCGATTAATCAGGAGATTTTCTTTTGGCCACACTGGAGACACACGGACTGGTAAAACAATATCGCGGCTCGGCTGTTGTCGATCATGTTGACCTGCGCGTAAACAGCGGGGAAATTGTAGGCCTTTTGGGGCCCAATGGCGCAGGTAAAACAACCTGTTTTTACATGATCTGTGGTCTTATCCGGCGGGGAGATGGTCTTGTACAACTGGACAACACCGACATCGGCGATCTTCCCATGCATGCCAGGGCCAGACTGGGGATTGGCTATTTGCCCCAGGAGCCATCGATCTTCAGACGACTGACTGTAGAGCAGAATATCCTGGCTGTACTTGAGGCCTTACCCGATCTCAGTGCAGAACAGAGGCTGAAGCGAGCTGATGCCATGCTGTCCGAGTTTGGTATTGCGCACAAACGCGATGCCAAAGGCTATAGCCTATCCGGTGGCGAACGCCGGCGGGTCGAAATCGCCCGAGCAGTTGCCGTGCAGCCTGCTTTTATGCTGCTGGACGAACCTTTCGCAGGTATAGATCCGATCTCCTTGGGTGAATTTCGGCGCATCATTACCCACCTACGGGATATCGGAATCGGCGTCCTGATCACTGACCACAATGTACGAGAGACCCTAGGTATCTGTGATCGCGCCTACATTCTTGCACAAGGCCGAATAGTGACGTCTGGAACAGCAGACCATATACTCGCCCACCCTGAAGTCCGCACCATTTATCTGGGTGATGAATTCAGTCTCTGACAGCAGTTGGTTGTTATCCCTGGCAAACTGTTAGCCCCGTAATGAAAACGTTTTCACGTCAGTGAGTTGAGTCTTGTGGCCATAAAGCAATCGCTACAAATCCGAGCAGAATCGCAGCTGCAGCTAACACCGCACATGCGGCAATCTCTTCGTATTCTGCAACTCTCCAGCGTTGAGATTGATCAGGAGATTGTGCAGGCACTCGAATGCAATCCCTGTCTAGAGCAGGTTGAAGAATACCCAGAAAATACCCCTGTCGATTACTCAAATTCGTCTCGGGAGGTTGAATCTGAAGAATCGGCTGACATCTCTCACATCTATGACATGGGGTTATCGCAGGACACCACTGCGGGCTTAAATCACGTGACTGGGGTCGAGAGGAGCAGTTCTTATGACACCGTAAAGCAGGACACCACGCTACAGGATGAATTGCTTCAGAGCCTTTCGAATCACCGATTAAGTAGTAAAGATGTTGCCATTGCACGGGCTGTGATTGGATCGCTGGACGAACGCGGTTACCTTACAGCGAAGGTTGATGATTTACACGAACTTCTTGCAACGCGGATCAACGTCCAGGAACCAGAGATCGAAGCTATGGTGCATCTGGTTCAAACGCTCTCAATTCCAGGGATTGGCGCATACGATCTTGCCGACTGCCTTCGTCTGCAACTGGAACAACTCGGTACGAATACACCTGGCCGAACGGCTGCATTGCGATTAGTCAGGGCACACCTACCACTGCTGGCCAAACACAAGTTCACTGAGTTAATTAGTCTGTTAAAGATAGACCGCGAAGAACTGTCGCAAGCCATCGATCTGATTCGCACCCTTGATCATGCGCCCGGGAGACATCTGGGTACTGAGCAAACACACCACGTGGTGCCGGACGTTTACGTTTATCGCCAGGAAGAGAAATGGCAGGTCACACCGAATTCAACAGTCAACCACAGATTGCGTGTAACGAGCTACTATCAACGAAACCTACAGAATCAAGACGCCGATACCCAAGAATACCTTAAACAAAAAATGTCGGAAGCCACAGCCTTCATTCGAGGCTTGGATCAGCGCACCGCGACAATTCAACGCGTTGCAACAGAAATCGTTCTGCGACAGCAAGAATTTATGATTGGAGGAGAGAGTCGGCTAAAACCACTGACTAGGCGCGAAATTGCATCGACTCTCAATCTGCACGAATCAACAGTATCGCGGGCGACTAACCACAAATATATGCTGACACCGAGGGGGATTTTTGAATTCAAACACTTCTTCACCACCAAAGTTGGCGTGAACAAGGGGGAGGGCCAATCAGCCCGTGCTGTTCAGGCACAGATACGAAAAATGATAGAATTAGAACTTCCTTCGAAGCCAGTCAGCGACAGTATTCTTTCCAAGATGCTCGCCGATAAAGGTATGTCCATCGCCCGACGCACCGTCTCGAAGTACCGCGAACAAATGAACATTCCTCCGGCAAACCAGCGTAAATCAGTGCTCTGACAGCCCGTCCGATCCATTCACATCGAGCCGATCCCTGTTTCCTGCAAACTGTCTTCCGAATAATATGCGCCCATGAATTCGACAGCACATCCCCGTCTTTTAACAGGGTTACTCAGCACCGGCAGAATACGGCTAAACGTCTCAGCTCCCAGTAAGAAAAGAATGCTCGAGGAACTCGCAGGATTAATGTCTCACAATCGATCTGATCTGCATCGAGATACTGTGTTCCAAGTGCTAAATGAACGCGAGCGACTAGGAAGTACGGGGATAGGCGATGGGATTGCCTTACCTCACGGTCGCTTGAATGGACTGACCGAACCGTTGGCTGCAGTTATCCGGTTGCGGCAAGCACTTGATTTTGATTCGGTAGATGATAAACCTATCCAGCTGATTGTGGGGCTGCTGGTACCGGCTAACGCCACAGAACAGCACCTCAACATACTGGCCAGTCTGGCAGAAACGTTTAACGATAGGGAGCGACGAGAAACTATTCTCAGGGCGCGCGATGCCCAGACGCTGTTTACGCTCCTGACCTAACATCACACGGGGGGCACGTCAGAGTTTCAGCGATCAAAACAACTAACCAACAGCCAACACGATGGATTTCATTATAGTCAGCGGTATGTCCGGATCCGGCAAGAGCATCGCTCTGCACGCTCTGGAGGATCTAGGCTATTACTGCATCGATAACTTGCCCGCTGTGCTATTGCCACAGCTGTCCGATTATCTGGGACAAAACACTGAAGGCCTTTCTGACCGAGCTGCTGTCAGTATTGATTCACGCAACAGACAGTTTCTTCAGGCCGTTCCTTCGAGTCTAGGACATTTACGCAATGCCGGACTCGCCGTTCGAATCATCTTTCTGATTTCCGATGACGAGACTCTAGTCAGACGATACAGTGAGACCCGCCGTCGACACCCTTTGACCAATGACACAACGACCTTGATCGACGGTATCATTGAAGAAAGGCGACTGCTATCGCCTCTGGAACAAGATGCAGATCGCCGTATAGACACCACTTCTACCAGCCCCTACGAACTACGCGCGATGATCCGTCAGTTCGTCAGTGGACAGAATCAAAGCGGAACAACTCTTGTCTTCAAGTCATTCGGATTCAAACATGGCACCCCTTCAGATGCCGACTATATTTTTGACGTTCGTTGTTTGCCCAACCCCTACTGGGAAACCGAACTTCGTGACATGACAGGCCTGGATAATACAGTAATTGACTTTCTCGAGACTGATGGCGCAGCACGAGAACTGGTCAACCAGATCAGTAGCTTTCTTGATCACTGGCTGCCGCATTATGATAAAGAAAGCCGAAGTTACCTGACTGTCGCTTTAGGCTGCACCGGCGGGCAGCATAGATCTGTCTATGTCGCGCAGCGGCTTGTCGAGTATTTTCAGTACCGAGATGCCCCTGTTCAGGTTGCCCACCGCGATCTCAACGTGAATTCACTGCTAACCTGACGTGAAAGTTTCACAGAACGTCGAGGTGATTAACCGTCTGGGTCTCCATGCCCGCGCCTGTGCCCGTCTGGTTAAGACCACTGCAGAATTTAACGCCCGGGTTGAGGTACGGGCGGGAGATCATGTGTGCGACGGTAAGAGCATTATGGGGCTCATGATGCTGGCAGCGACCCGGGGCACTCACATTTGCGTGACCGCAGATGGAGACGATGCCCAGACTGCTATTGATCAGATCAAAGCACTTTTTGCGAACCGCTTCGGAGAAGATGAATAGTGTTATCGCTTAATGGTTCCGGCATTGGAAATGGGTTGACCTTCGGTCGTGCTGTCGTACTTGAGCGCTGGAAACGGACGACGCCTGATTACAGAATCTCCCACGAGTCCGTAGACACCGAGATCAACCGATTCAGAACGGCTCTGGCTAACGTCAAAGCAGAACTGCACGAGTTACAAAATTCCATACCTCTGGATGCGCCACCGGAAACACTTGCGTTTATTGAGGTCCATCTACTGATGCTCGAAGACCCGGTGATTTCGGAACAGCCCGTGGCGTCGATACGCCGAGACCAAAAAAATGCTGAAAGTGCACTAAAAACACACGCCGACACGCTGGTCGCGTTCTTCGACCAGATCGAAGATCCTTACCTGAGAAGCAAAAAAAACGACGTACATCAAGTCGTAGATCGAGTGATGATCGAGTTACTTGGACCGGTGCTTTCCGAACCTGCGCAACTGAACTCGCGTCTTGATGACCAGATTATCGTTACAAACGATCTGACACCTGCAGAGACTGTATCCCTGCATCAGCGGGGTGTCCGTGCTTTCATCACCAGCCTAGGTGGGCCTATTTCACACACGGCTATCCTCGCTCGCAGTCTACATATACCTGCCGTGGTCGGCTTACATAGCGCAATTCGTTATATCCGGAACGATGACCTGCTGGTCATTGACGCAGCTAACGACACGGTCATCGTCGCACCAGACGAAGACATGCTGGTCAAGTTTCGCCAGCGTCAGAAGGCACATGCCCAACATACGGCAAAGCTTGCCCTCCTGAGTGACCGACCAGCTGTCACGCAGGACGGCATTAATGTGAAGCTTCTGGCCAACATCGAATTTCCTGAAGATCTGCCTGGTTTAGCGTCGGTTGGGGCAGAAGGTGTCGGCCTTTATCGCACTGAGTTTCTGTTCATGAACCGCTCCGAACCACCAACTGAAGATGAACAGTACGAAGCTTATTGCCAGGTCCTTGATTCAGTATCAGGGACAGTCACCATACGGACTCTGGATCTCGGTGCTGACAAGCAGGTGGATGGTGGCCGTGCCGATGGTGAAAAGACGATTAATCCTGCGCTGGGTCTTAGGGCAATACGCCTGTGTCTCAACGAACCGACTTTGTTCAAACCCCAGTTACGTGCAATCTTTCGTGCTGCCTCGCGCGGTGACGCTAGAATCATGATCCCTATGATTTCCAGCCTTGACGAACTTGATCAGGCTCTGGAACTAGTCCGCGAAACCTGCCGGGAGCTGGAGAAAGAAGGTAAAGTGTTCAATCCAAACGTTCCCATCGGCGGCATGATCGAAGTACCTGCAGCCGCCGTCGCTGCCGATCTGTTTGCCCGGAAACTTAAGTTTCTGTCTATAGGGACCAACGATTTGATCCAGTACACACTGGCTATTGACAGAATAGATGACGAGGTCAACTATTTGTACGATCCACTACACCCATCGGTCTTGCGGCTCATCCATCAAGTCATAGAGGCAGGAAATCGATCTGGAATTCCCGTGGCGATGTGCGGTGAAATGGCAGGGGACCCCGTCTTCACCCGACTGCTGCTGGGTCTGGGTCTACGCGAGTTCAGCATGGAGGCATCCAGTCTGCCGGACATCAAACAACGGATACTAGACAGCCGTATTGATGAGCTCGAAAGCTTCTCTCGTCAGAGCCTGGACTGCAACCACACTCTAGGCAAACCAGCATGAGCAATTGTGCCGGCAGTGATGCCTTTGCGCTGCAGGTGCTCGGCGACAGCATGGCACCTGAGTTCCCTGACGGTTGCGTGGTGGTGTCAGAACCAACTGGCGCCGTACATGACGGTTGCTATGTAATTGCTGACTACAAGGGTGAGACTATTCTCAGGCAGCTGCGTCTCACAGCTGGCGAATGGTACCTCAAACCCCTGAATTCTAAATACCCACACCTCAAGATAGACGGCCCAGAAAACATCCGCGGTATTGTTATTCAGCGTGCGGGCCGCCGCCGTGCTGATCGGCGATCCTACTTGTAGCCGCACGCAGTTTCTTGAGTATTAAAGCCTCAACAGATCACCATCAGTTCTGCTGCCGGTCAACCCGGCGCCGGATACCATGTTCGACAGCCATAACAGCGGCCTCAACGCGTGAATGCACTTCCAGTTTTCGCAGTATCGCCTTAACGTGCAACTTGACCGTGCCATCTGAGATTTCCAGATGTCGAGCGATAACTTTATTGCTCTGACCTTCCGCGAGATGACCCAGAATCTCCCGTTCCCGGGGTGTCAGTTCAGCAAACGGTCCGCTTGAATCCTTGCTGGGTTGGCGACCATCGTTTTTTACGAGATCTGCCAGCACACCCGTCAGTCCTGGTGCCACCACAGTTTTTCCCGCTTTGATCTCCTGTAAAGCGACCACCAGATCGTCTGGCTCCATATCCTTCATCAGGTAACCACGAGCACCCCTGCGCAGCGCATTAGCTAGATCATTCTCATCCGCGCTGGTCGTCAATATCACGACTGGCACGTCGGATTGTTCAGTAGGCAACGCGTCAAGTACATCGAGACCACTTTTTTCGGGCATGCGCAAATCCAGCAAAATAATATCTGGCGAGAGTGTCTCCAGGGTGCCAATCCCTTCCTCTCCACTGCCTACAGATGCCACGACTTCAATTCCACGACGTTCAAGCAAACCACTGAGTCCTGCTCGGAACAGCGCATGATCATCGATAAGTAATGCTTTCATCTTTCCGTCTAGTCTACGATCAGACCTTTCAGTCACATCCCAGGCCGTTAAATTCCAGTATCACCTGGGTTCCTTCGCCGTTTTCACTTTCAATTCTTAAATCAGCGTCGATCGATTCTGCACGTTCACCCATAATGGACAGGCCAAAATGCCCCGAACCGTCAGCGGGCAGGTTATCGGTCGAAAACCCAACACCATCATCTTCAACAACAACACGGTATCGATGCACTTCACCGTGAGTCAGCAGCACCCTGACGAGGTTAGCTTGACTGTGTTTTCGCGCATTGTGTAAAGATTCCTGCACGATACGCAGTACCTGAGATTCCAGTTCTCTGTCAAAAACTGACTCTGGCCACTCATTCTGTAGAACGACATCGGTCGACATCTGCAGACGAAACCGAGAGACCAATTTTTCTATGGCCGGAATGATTCCCTGTCGTTCAATCGGTGAACGAAAATGGGTGATTAGATCTCGCAACTCGGTATTGGCATCGTCCAGTGCTGCCTGAATTCTTTCCATTTCCTGCCATATCGCGGCCTCATTGTCTTGTCGAAGCGTGTCATCCAACACCCGCACCTGCATTTTCAGGCCAGCCAGTGTCTGAGCAAGCGAGTCGTGCAGTTCATTGGCGAGCCGAGTCCGCTCTTCAAATCGCAGCACTCGACCGGACTCCTGTTCGAGTTGACTCTGTTGAACGAGGATCTGAGCCTCTTGGTCTTCGGCTAATGATTCCAACCACTCTGCGAGCCGATTGATGTCGTCGGTCAACCCTTCAGCTTCAGTTTTCGATGTTTTCGGTAGGCGTGCAGAAAAATTTCCCTGGCGTATCTCGGACGCCCACAAGCGAATACTGTCGAGTGGCTCCTTCATGGATAGCAGTGCTCCGTCAATCGTACAGTGGTCGGTCACCGTACCATCAACTTTAAAACGCTCAGTTGACTGCGATCCTGTCAGTATACGGTCGAGTGGGTTTTGCAACAAACCTCGTCTTATTGACAGTCGCGAACACAGTAAGCCCTTTTAGCGTCCGCCTTCAAAAACCATTACTCACAGACGTTTGCGCCTGGCGGCACAAATTGCGGATCATTCGGGTTGAGAAATATAAACTCTTTAGCACCTTTAGTTTCCAACCGAACATAATCTAAAAGAGCACCTGCCAGGAGATCGAGGCTGGTGACACCAATCAACACCTCGACGCCGTATTGTTCCAGCACAGTGTCAGTATCGTCTGCTTCATCAAAACCCATGGCGTAGTCTATGGATCCATCGGGCCTGCGTTTCGCAGCAATACGAAGCGACCCAGTGGTGGAATCCGTTTGGCTCATGGACTGCAAAATCTGTTCTGCAGCATGCTCGGTAATTCTGAAGGACTTTTGCATCGATTTCGGGTTTTCAGTCTTTTTATGCACAAGTTAATTCCTTAATGGCAGCCGCGAACAAATTCGACGAATCGATCTACCCAGGGGTTATCGCAGACCTGGCGCTGGTGAGCGTAGGTTGCCAGCAGATTGTGACAAACATAACCATCTTTCTTGCCGTCGATACCATAGCCACGGTTGACCTCAAATACAGTTTCGCTGGAGTCACACAGATTCATCAATCGGGAATAGTGAAATTCGTGGAGCCGATAAGATTGTGGCGCTTCCCGTGCAACGTTCGGCCAGGGATGTGCAGCTGTCGAGGTACACACCATGTAGCCCCGCCCAACGGGCCGATCTTCCATGACCACATCTGCCGGTATGACGCCAACCAGTTCGACAACCGCATCAGACAAGCGCATTGATCGGCATAAATACATCAGTCCACCACATTCAGCATAGGCCGGACCACCTTCTTCTATGAATTTACGGACTGATTCAAGCATACGCTTGTTGGCTGACAATTGATCCATGAAATGCTCGGGAAATCCACCTCCAATGAACAGGCCATCTACATCCGGCAGTTGTTGATCATTCAAGGTATCAAAAGGTACCAGTTCCGCGCCTGCTCGAGTGAACGCCGCGAGATCGTCCGGATAATAGAATCCAAACGCCTTGTCCCGAGCAATAGCAATACGCAGATCTACTGCTTGCTTTTTCTTAACCGACTCTACATGCATTTTTTCAGTAAACCCATCGGTTAGACCGAGCAATGCCTCAATATCCACAGCCACATCAATGGTCTTTGCCACAGAACCCAACCAGCTGTCCGCCTGACTGTGTTCAGCGCTCGTGACTAAGCCGAGATGACGCTCTTCGATGTGCACTTCTTCTAACCGGGGTATCGCACCCAGCACAGGTAGATCGGTATAACGGTCGATGGCGGCACGTAGTTTACGTTCATGCCTTGGCCCCGCGACACGATTAAGAATAACGCCGGCGATGCGAACTTCCGGATCGAATGTGGTATAACCCGACAACAGTGGCGCAATGCCGCGTGTCATCCCCGTCACGTCAATCACCAAAACTACAGGAATGTTCAGAAGTTTGGCCAGCGCTGCGTTACTATCCCCGCCTTCAACATCCAACCCATCAAACAATCCCTTGTTGCCTTCGATCAGGGCAACGTCTGCTCCCGCTGACTGCCGCACAAAACACTCCCTGATCTCATCACAGCCCATCGTATAAAAATCAAGATTCCAGCACGGCTGCCCGCAGGCAAGGCCCAACCACATGGGATCAATGTAGTCCGGACCCTTCTTGAACGTTGAAACCTTATAACCACGCTCTATCAGCGCAGTAGTCAGACCAGCACTAATAACGGTTTTTCCAGATGATTTGTGAGCCGCCGAGATCAGAAATCGATTCACTGCTGTGGATGCTCCGCTGCTGGTTCTGCTGTGTGCAGATAATCCGGTGAGGTGCGGCTAACCCTGGTTCGAGCCAGGCAGTGGCCTGGTTACCGTGGGCAGAAATGGCAGAACCCGGACTGCCACTATGG
>LUME01000815.1_pt1 | contig 21242 bp, 18 predicted proteins | sample 729951 | NCBI WGS metagenome assembly LUME01 (sample SAMN03860271, study PRJNA289734) | marine metagenome | biome: seawater column; feature: ocean; material: water; isolation source: Red Sea water column Station 34 - depth 200m | place: Saudi Arabia: Red Sea | collected 2011-10-15 | depth 200 m | reverse complement strand
GGTTAGTCGGGCTGGTTGGGTGTGAATTCGACTTTAAGGTATCGCTGCATGATCTCTTGCTCTTGTTTTTGTGGGGTGCGGTCATCGTGACAATAGTCCATTATTTTTTCACTCTCGGCTCTCGTTACATCACAGGCGCCGAAATTATGCTGATCACCTTGATCGAATTTACTCTGGGACCGATCTGGGTATGGCTGGTGTTTTCAGAACAACCCACGCGAATTGCTTTAATCGGAGGATTGATCGTGCTCAGTGCAGTCGCAGCACGTGCTCTACTCATGATGTATCAGGAACGAAGCACCCGTCACCTCAGCGCCACTCGTCTTCCTTAGATATCTGCGACGTGCCCTTATATCTCCATTGCAACATTCCAAAGGCAGCAGCGCAGATACCAGCTAGATCTGTGTTCCCGGTATCTGCTTAGGGAAGTAATCTTCACAGTTACCCTCTCGCAATACGTCCCCTGTCGCGCAGTGCAGGCCACCGCCGAACGGATAGGCATCGCGAAACTCCACCGGCAGCACATTGAATCCCAAGGCATCGAGCTGCTCAATCTGGTTCACTTCACTGGCCTCAACAATTACAGTGCCGTGATCGAGTATCAGGACATTCATGGACAACCACACACTGGAGTAACACAACGGAGGGGGAGCTTCGTGCGCCGGCTGTGCGGCATCGACAATCTCCCAGCCGTTGATTTCGAAAATCTTTCGCTGTTCTTCCGGCAGCTTCCTGTTGGGATTATTCATCACCAAACCCGGCCGTAACGGTACGAAGGTCGCGTCTATATGGATCGGGTAGGGGTCGCCAGGAAAATTCACTGCGTGAACCCGGTGTGCCGGATAATGCCGCTGCAACCACTGCATACCTCGCCGGTTGGTCGTCAGTCCGTGCTGGCAGAACAGGTCTTTGCCCATTCTCAGCACATCGGCGGCATCAAACAGCGGCTCATGTTCCGTGGTCACGAAATCAAGTTCTGCGGTGCGTTCGAGCCGTTCTTCGATGGTAATTTCATCAAAGTACCCTGCTTTGTATGCTGCATCACTCAATCGGGGTCTTGGCGCCTGCTCCCAGCGAAATTCCGGGTCTTCGTCGAAATACTTCTGCATCAGGCTGTGGTAGGCCAGATATTCCCAGAATCGGCAGCGAAATGACATCGGTGCCGAAAGAATTTCCTTCCCAACTGTCAGCAACACATCGCGCGGCGGCATGCACCCAAAGGAGGATCCTGTTGAAAAATCCGGCGTCATCACAGCCTGGTTCCACTGAAGCGGTTCCGGACGATCGACCCGCACACCTCGGGATTCCAGCAAACCAGCGAGAGTATCCAGCTGGTAATTCGCACGTTCCACGGTCTCCAGAGGCCGCGGTCCCCACATCCCCCGCATGTCACTGTCTGCAGGAATTTTCGCTTCCGTTGCCGGTTCGGTCGGAGGGATACAGGTAAAATCTGCACGCCCCACGATAACGTGTTTTAATGGATCGAAATCATTCCACGAACTGACAACTGTGTTTCCCATCTGCTGATCTCCCGCGCAGTTACCGACTGACCCGGTGATTTAAAACCCCAAGACTTCCAATCTACACCAACTCGATAACGAATTGTTCTGCTTCATCAGATTGATGGTTAATCATTCGAAAACCAGTACCTGCGCCTTGCAGCATGCCATCAAGTCGTATACCGTGCTGTCCACCTGAGGAGAACTTACCGGTGTATGACCCCTTTCCCGCTGCAAAACTACTTTATGATGCACGTGTACCTGGGCAAAGCCTGACAGGCCTGCCGGACACTGTCATGCCGGCCAATCTCGACCAGGCTTATGCTGTTCAATTCGCGCTGTGCGAGCTATTGATTCCGAAGCAGGGCCCGATCCAGGGCTATAAAGGCGGCTGCACCAATGCTAATGCACGTACCCTGCTGGGCATCGATGGTTGTTTCTCAGGACGTTGTTTTGAAAATAACATCAAACACACGCCAACAATAATCAGCCGCAGTGACTATCACATGGTCGGGATTGAACCGGAAATAGCGGTACGGGTCGGCCAGGACCTGGTACCGGCAGGCCCCTGGACTGCCAGACGCGTCGCCGACCTGACTACAGAAGTGATGCCCTCGATAGAACTTGTTGAAAGCCGCTTCTCTACCTGGCCTGACATGGGGGCGTTTTCGGCCGTGGCTGATAACGGCGTACACCGCGAATTGATTCTTGGTGATCCGGTTTCTGACTGGTCACTGGAAAGTGTCAACAATACTGCGGTTACCCTTTCGGTCAACGATCAACCTGTCGAGCAGGGGGATGCCATGAATGTTGACGACGGCCCTTTTGGTGTCCTGGCCTGGCTGGCCAATCACCTGAATGCGCAAGGTGCCTTTCTGCGTGCGGGTGACATCGTTACCACGGGCGTTCTGACGAATATCTACAACGCAGCGTCAGGTCAACTACTGGTCGCGAACTACGGATCTTTCGGTTCCCTCGAGATAGAGGTCACATAACTCATGAGCGATGACCTAATCAAATCCAGCGCCCGGGAAATTCGGGCACAGCTCAAAAACAAAGCGGTCAGTAACGCTGAACTGCTCGATGTGCTGGAAACGCGTATTGATAAAATCGATCCCATTGTCAACGCCCTGCCGACACTATGCTTCGACCGTGCTCGCCAGGCGATTGCCACTCGGAACCATCAAGACACTGCACTGCTCGGTATGCCCATCGCGATCAAAGATTTGCTGCCTGTCGCTGGCGTTCGCACCACTTGGGGATCGATGCTCCATGAACACCACATACCCGAAAAATCCGATCTGCTGGTAGAACGCCTTGAATCTTCGGGCGCTGTGGTCTATGCCAAGTCAAACACCCCCGAATTCGGTGCCGGTGCCAATACGTTTAACGACGTATTCGGCGTCACCCGAAACCCGTGGAACACAGCGCTGTCGTGTGCCGGCTCGTCCGGAGGATCGGCAGTCGCGCTCGCGACAGGCATGGCGTGGATTGCCAGTGGTTCAGATCTGGGCGGGTCACTGCGAAACCCTGCCAGCTTCTGTGGAATCGTGGGATTTAGGCCCAGCATTGGCCGGATCCCGACCAACCCGGGCGACATGGCGTTTTATCGGCTCAGCGTAGAAGGACCCATGGCCCGGACTGTCGGCGACGTTGCCATGCTACTCGATGTGATGGCTGGACGTGATCCTCGAGACCCGCTGTCAGTCACCCGACCCGAACAGAGCTTTGAGGCCATGGCTGAAGCCCGAACTGCGCCTAAACGGGTCGCCTTTTCGCCTGATCTGGGCGTCACACCGGTGGACCCGGAGATCGCCAGTATTTGCCGGCACGCTGCCCAACGATTCGAGGACATGGGCGCGACTGTCGAAGAAAACCACCCCAACTTTTCCGGCCTGCAGCACGTATTCCACACTTTTCGAGCGCTCGGGATGGCTGTCCGCCACGGCAATCAGCTGGATCAACTGCGTTCAGTGCTCAAACCTGAAATCGTATGGAACGTAGAGAAGGGTCTTTCACTCACCGCCGAGGAGATCGCCCGGGCAATGACTACCAGGGCTGCGATCTACGCCAGGGCGCAGCCTTTCTTCCGAAACTACGATCTACTCATTTCACCGGCCACGATTGTTCCACCCTATCCAGTTGAACAGCGCTTCGTCGAACACCTGGGTGAACACGAGTTTTCGAACTACATTGAGTGGTGCTCAATCGCCTATGCCATCACAATCATCGGTGCACCAGCTGTGTCGGTCCCTTGCGGATTTACCTCAACCGGCTTACCGGTCGGCCTGCAGATCGCCGCAGCACCGCTTAATGAGGGCCCGTTGCTGTCGGCGGCACTGCTTTTCGAAGAGTCAGCTGATCTGACTTCCGGCGTACCGATCGATCCTGTCGTAACTCATCAGACCTGATCAGTTTCAGGACTCTGCCCCTCTGGGTAACCATCGGTCAGCCCGATAACCCCCTTCTATGCCACCAGCCGACAGGACTACCTGCCAAAGCTGATTATCCCGGGCCCTGAAGCTACCCGCACAGGTCAGCAAGTAATAGTCGAACATCCGCTTGAACCGGTCACTGTAACGGTTTTTGAGTTCCGGCCATGCATCATTGAAATTTCGGTACCAGGCCATCAGCGTCGGATCGTAATCTGCGCCAATGTTGTGCCAGTCTTCAATTGTAAACAGACCGTTGCAGTTGTCGACAATACCCCGCGACAAGGGCAGCACCCCGTTTGGGAAAATATACTTCTCTATCCAACGGTCAGAGGAATAGTGATTGTCGCCGGACCCGATCGTATGCAATAGGAAAATCCCACCTTCCGCCAACAGTGTGCGCAACACCTTGAAATAGGTTCGATAGTTCTTTTGTCCCACATGCTCGAACATCCCAACCGACACTATCCGATCATAGCGACCGCTCAATGACCGGTAGTCAGTCAGTTCAATGGTCACCGGCAAATCTCGACAACGTGTCTGTGCCAGCTCCGCCTGCTCCTTGGATACGGTAACGCCCATGACTTCGACACCGTAACGTTCAGCCATCCAGCGTGATAGCCCACCCCATCCGCAACCAACATCAAGCACCTGCATGCCCGGTTCGAGCTGGAGCTTACGACAGATCATCTCCATTTTATGCTCCTGGGCTTCATTTAGATTCTGCGCGGTCGCCCAGTAACCGCAGCTGTAGTTCATGTGGGTATCAAGCATGGCCTCGAAAACATCGTTGCCGATATCGTAGTGTTTTTCCCCCACAATAAATGCCCGACGCACACTCTGCAGGTTGAACAACCTGCAAGAGAAGAAAAAAAGAAGAAACCGCCAGTTGTTGCGAATTGATTGATGAAGCCCTGACCGCAGGCCGCGACTAACCAGTTCGTCCAGTTGTTCACAATCCCACCAGCCGTCCATGTAAGCCTCACCCAGACCCAGAGTACCGTCCCGCAGAACCCTCCGGAACAAGCGCTCGTCCCTGACCTTGATATCCCAGCTATTGGACCCATTAAGCGTGATATTGACCGGCGCCAAGAGCTGTTCAAAATGGCGGAAGCCATTTGGGTCGGTTTTATTGATCAACTGGTTTGACATAAATCGAGATGAGTCGATTCGTTCGGTACCGACATCCACTTCCATAGATTTTTCATGGGTTAGTTGCGAAACGTAGACAGATGAAGGTTAGCGCTGTGCTGGAGTGTAAAGATTAACCGTTATTTACTGAACCTCCAACTGCCAGTCAGCGCTAGAATACGTGCGACCCCAATTTAGGGCAGCCTATATTCCAACCAGGAGAAATCACCCATGAGTATCCGGAGAATTGAGACCGGCGAACGAATGAGTCAGACCGTGGTACACGGCAACACAGTCTACACCGCAGGCCAGGTTGCACGATCTGCAGCAGGCGCTTCGGTCACTGACCAGACCCGCGCGATCCTGGACCAGCTCGATGCGCTGTTAACCGAAGCGGGAACAGATAAGTCAAAACTGATTTCAGCCACCATCTACCTTCAACGAGATGAATGCGGTCTGGGATGCTTGGGTCAGTCCCGGCAATACACCGGCGCGTGCCTGTGTTGAAGCCAAACTGGCGTCACCGGATTTTACGGTTGAAATAGCAGTGATAGCAGCCGCGGACTGAATTACCTATCAGGGTAGGAACAGCGACTGAGCGATATATCTTGAACGAGCGTGCCAATATCCTTTCGATGCCCTGCGTGCTTGATGAAGGCATCGCCAGCCGAGCACGTATAGGGCTTGTTGTTCTGGCGTCTGACCATACAGTGGAATATGAATTCCGTCAGGTCGTCACCATGCCCGGCATCGCTATCTACCAGACACGTATCCCCAACTCTCCGGAGATTACGACAGACTCTCTGCGTGCTATGGAGAATGGTATCGCTGATCAGGCGGCAGTCATTCTCCCCGGTGTCGAGCTTGATGTACTGGCCTATGGCTGTACATCCGCATCGATAGTACTCGGCGAAGATCGTGTTTTTGAACTGATCAAGAAAGGACGGCCAGAGGCACAGCCGACAACCCCAGTTCCCGCGGCCTTTGCTGCTTTCCGTGCTTTTCAAAGCCGCCGTATCGGCGTAGTTACCCCGTACAGTGAGGATATCAACCGAACCGTCCGACAGTACTTTATTGATAACGGTCTTCAAGTCCCGGTGTTCGGTTCGTTCAACCAGACTGATGACAATCGAGCAGCTCGCATCAGTACTGACAGCATTCGAGATGCCATCATGAGCGTCGGCAGCCACACCGAGGTCGAGACGGTTTTTCTCTCCTGCACAAGTCTAAGGCTCACTGACAGCATAGACGATATCGAGTCTCAACTCGGCAAGCCGGTGACCTCGTCTAACCATGCGCTGATCTGGCACGCCTTGAGACTCGCGGGAGTAAGTGAAACGATCGACGGATATGGCTCCTTGTACCAATTACCCGCGCACGGCACCTGACTCAGTATCAATCGACAAATGGGTCAGCGCATCGTCTTTATAGAACATGAATCCGAACCTCGGGATGACAGGGCCTCTCGATATCTTGCCGATCAGGGGTTTGCAATCGCCTGGTTCCAACCGTTCAAAGGGGAGCTTCTGCCGGATATAGATCCAGAAATTGCTGGCGTGGTTGTTACGGGTGGCGGTGCCCAAATTGATCAGATCGAACAATCACCTTATCTGTACAGCGAGTCCCAATGGCTAGAACAGTGTCTCAAAGCTAATGTACCGGTACTTGGGTTGTGCCTGGGTGGTCAACTCCTGGCCCATGTCCTGGGTGCGCGGGTCGGACCGCGAGAGGACGGTCTGCAGGAATTCGGTTACTACACCATCCAGCCCAACGATCCGGAAAAGCCATTCGTGCCACAAGACTTTAACGTCTTACAAAACCATAGCCGGGGGTTCGAAGTCCCCGATGGGGCAACGTTACTTGCCCGTGGAGAACTTTTTCCGAATCAGGCGTTCTGTTACGGTGATAATGCCTGTGGACTGCAGTTCCATCCCGAGGTGACTTCCACCATACTTCTTAAGCGCTGGCATGAAGCAGAATGGGCTCCCTGGGATCAACCCGGCACGCAGAGTAGGACGGCACAACAAAAGCTGGCGCCACGATACGATCCGTTGATCGGTAGCTGGTTTACCACTCTTCTAGATCGACTATTCCCAAAAGCACTAGTAAACCCCTAAGGTTATCTGATGACGCAAAAAAGGATTCTCGCTAAAACACTTGGGGCTGAAATAGCCAAGCACCACTTTAATCTGAAAGCCATCCCAAGACAGTCCAGACCTGAGATTGTGGACTCAGCACTGGACATCCAAACCTGCTCCAGGGCCAGAGCATCGATTACATCATGGCCCACCTATGCGCCCACACCATTACACAACCTCCCTGCCCTTGCAGATGAGATTGGCATCGCACAACTATTCTACAAGGATGAAGCAACACGGCTTGGATTGGGTAGTTTTAAGGCGTTGGGCGGTGCTTACGCAGTATTGCACTCTGTAGCCCAAGAAATTTCTGTGCGGGGCAGTACAGCGACTGATATTGAAGCTTTGATGGCAGGTCAACTCAGTCAAGCCGCTGGCGAGATCACTGTCGTCACGGCAACCGACGGCAACCACGGACGATCGGTTGCCTGGGGCGCTAGGAACGTTGGCTGCAGGTGCATCATTTATATGCATGCCGAAGTGAGTTCTGGTCGCCAGAGTGCCGTTGAATCATTCGGGGCCGAGGTTATACGCGTAGCAGGGGACTATGGCGACTCTGTACGCCAAGCAGCACGAGATGCTGCTGCAAATAACTGGCTGCTGGTCTCTGACACAGCCTGGCCTGGCTATACTGATATCCCACGGGCTGTCATGGCCGGCTATACCGTGATGAGTACTGAAGCAATGAACCAGCTGCCACCGGCGAGCACCCCGACCCATGTATTCATTCAGGGCGGGTGCGGTGGATTGGCCGGGGCTGTCTGCGCCGACCTGTGGCACCGATATGACGCTCAGCGACCACGATTTATAGTGGTCGAGCCTGTACCGGCAGACTGTCTGTTTCAGAGCGCCGTAGCTGGACAGCTGGTGAATATTTCAGTTACTCGGGAAAGCGTCATGGCTGGTCTGTCCTGTGGGGAAGTGTCGCTACTGGGTTGGGACATACTCGAATCGGGTGCTGACCATTTTCTGACGATCGAAGATGATGCCGTAGGTCCACTGATGAAACAACTTGCGCAAGGTAGGGGTGATGACCCAAGAATTGTGGCCGGCGAAGCTGCTGTTGCAGGACTTGCTGGCTGCATCGCAGCCCGTGCCGATGCAGACCTGTGCCAGAAACTTGCTCTGAATGAACAGAGCACCGTGCTGGTATTTGGGACAGAAGGTGCGACCGACCCTATTGTCTACCGCCAGTTGGTGGGTTCGGCTGCCGACGACCTCCTTTAGCGGCGCACACTATGTCAAATCACCCCATGCCGGCCCGCGGGGTTCCAACCCGTGAATTTGAAACCCGCACAAGCCGTGCTCAACAGGCAATGCGCGATGTTCAACTGGACGCACTACTTGTAACCACTGAGCCCGAGATCCGTTATTTCACGGGTTTTCAAACACAGTTTTTCGAAAGCCCTACCCGACCTTGGTTTCTGATTGTCCCTGCCGACGGACAACCGATTGCAGTGATTCCAACGATAGGGGAAGCCGGCATGGCTGCTACATGGATAGATGAAATCAAGACTTGGCCATCGCCTACACCCGAAGACGACGGCATCTCGCTGCTGGCTGCAACCGTAAATGCCCTACCAAGCCGTTTCGGCCGACTCGGTCTCCCGCTCGGCCAGGAAAGTGTGCTCCGAATGCCAGCTCGCGACACACGGGTGCTGGGGGACAACGTATCACTCGAATTGGTCGATTGTGCGCAGTTGATGCTCGGGCTGCGCTTTGTCAAGTCAGATCTTGAAATTGAAAAAATTCGATTTGCCTGTGAGATCACTTCGGACGAATTCGAAGCACTGGCGTCGATTTCCACACTCGGCGAGTCAGAGCGCGAGATCAGCCGACGGATGCGGATGAACCTGCTGGAACGGGGCGCCGACAGCACACCGTATCTGATCGCCGGCTCCGGTCAGGGCGGATACGACAACATAATCATGGGCCCTACGGATCGTATTCTAGAAGATGGAGACGTTCTGATCATCGACACCGGTACCACCTTTGATGGCTACTTTTGCGATTTCGACCGAAATTTTGCATTTGGCCATATTGCTGACGATACCCGCCGTGCCCATGAAGCGGTTTACCGTGCGACAGATGCCGGTTTTGCCGCGGCAAGACCCGGCGCTACGATGGCACAGGTCTGGGCTGCTATGTGGGCGGTCTTGGAAGCAGGAGGGGCCCTGGGTAATAACGTTGGACGCATGGGACATGGCCTTGGTATGCAACTAACCGAATGGCCATCGGTCAAACAAACTGACCACACTGAGCTAAAACGGGGCGCAGTGATCACACTGGAACCAGGGATGGCGTTTGCGCCCGGTCGTCAGCTCGTTCATGAAGAAAATATCGTGATTACAGCTGACGGCGCTGACTGGCTTACCCATCGTGCTCCCGCTGACATGCCTGTCATCACCTGATTTAATCCTAACGACACCCAGCGGAGATGATCTTTGTCCAGCGTACTCATTACCGGTGCGAGTCGAGGTCTTGGCCGTGAATTTGCCCGCCAGTACGCATCCGCTGGCTGGACAGTGCACGCGGGAGTCCGCAATCTGCACCAACGTTCTGCTATCAAACAGCTCCAACACGAACAGATTACCTGCCACGAACTCGATGTTACCAAGCATGATCAGATTCTTTCCGTTGCCGCTGAGCTTGCGGAGGAACCGATAGACCTGCTGATTAATAACGCAGGTTTCTGGCTCGGAAAAGACGAACACTACGGCCGCTGTGATGAGGCACAGTGGATGGAAGAATTCCAAGTCCATCTGTTTGGTACGATGGCTATGTGCGAGGCTTTTGTGGATCAGGTCACAGCAGGAGATCGCAAACTTATCGTTAATATCTCTAGTGGCAACGGTAGTCTTACCCTTGACACCGGTATTGGTGACTATCCGTACAACACCAGTAAGGCGGCATTAAATCTGATCAGCAAAGGATTAGCAGCGGACCTTAAACAACGAGGTATCACCGTTGTTTGTTTCACCCCGGGCTTTGTTGCCACAGACATGTCCGGACCCGATGCGGATCTCTCTCCACACGAAAGCGTGAACGCGATGTGCGCCATCATCGATACGCTCGGCCCTGAACAGACGGGTGCTTTTTTACGCTACAACGGCGAAGCGGTGCCCTGGTAGGACATGACAAACAAACGACCCTGTGTTGTCGTTACCGGTGCCAACCGTGGCATTGGACTGGAGCTTGTATCGCAGTATCTGGCCGATGGCTGGCAGGTGTACGGCTGCTGCCGCCGACCTGAATCAGCAACCCAACTGGCGGGCCTGGCGTCAAACTCCGCGCTGAGCATTCATCAACTTGACGTAGGCAATCCAGATTCGGTTGAGAAACTAGCGCTTGCACTGTCAGAACAGTCGATCGATCTCTTGATCAATAATGCCGGTATTTACGGCGGCGAGCGACAATCCTTCGGTGACATTGACTATGCACAATGGGCACAGGTGCTTGAGGTCAACACCCTGGGTCCCTACCGAGTCAGCACTGCACTGGCCAACCAAGTCGGAAGCAGTGGACGACGCCTGATGGTCAACGTGTCGAGTGCCATGGGCAGCATCGAGCGATATACGACTGGTGGGCACTACATCTACCGCAGCAGTAAAGCTGCGCTAAATATGGTGACCGTCAACCTGGCCCATGATCTTCGCTCTCGTGGCATTACCGTACTGTCGGTGCACCCGGGCTGGGTACGCACAGACATGGGTGGNAGTTTAGCCGGACTGCGTCAGCTAATCCGCAACGCAACTATCGAAGACAGCGGCCGCTTCTTTTCCTGGGACGGCTCTGCCTTGCCTTGGTAAGCTATTCGCTTGGACCACTCGAGCGTAGAATTAAAAAATACACTCATTCTGGTCAATCCACGTGCTGGAAAAGGTCGTGGTTCCCAGGCCTGGGCAAGATTGCTTCGGGCACACCCTGCGTTGGCTCAGTCACAACGGATTGACTGTCACGATCTGAACAAAGCCAGACAGGAAATTACCGACGCTTTGTTCAACAATATCCAACGTCTGATTGTAATTGGCGGGGACGGCAGCCTGCACTTGGCTGCCAACCAGATACTCAAACATCAACAGCTAGAACGGATCGCGCTGGGGTTGATTCCGGCGGGCACTGGGTCGGACTACGCCAGGCTGCTGCGGTTGCCAGGAGATCCGATCAGAGCTTTTCAACAGATCTGCAGTGCCGAACCCAGAAAAGTCGATGTGCTTCGCATCACAAAGAACGCAGATAATGTGCGCTACGCTGTCAATACTTTCTCTGCAGGCGTATCTGGTTGGGTCAGTCGCCATCTGGCGGGCCCGGAGATCAAGAAGCCTGGTGCTTATCTGAGGACGACCCTAAAGGCATTCATCAATTTTGAAGCTGTCAACTGCCGCGTGATTATTGACGGCTCACCCTGGTTTGAGGGTCCGCTATATCTTCTAGCCGTCACGAAAGGGAGTCACTTTGGCCAGGGCATGCATATCTCGCCCCGGGCCAGACTAGATAACGGTCTTTGCGAAGTCGTTGTCGTGGAACCCATGTCACGTTGGCTGCTCCCACTGAGACTGTGCCGGCTCTACCTGGGAAATCATCTTTCTGCCAGCTACGTGCACCACTGCCGCGCACAAACCGTTAGCATCGAACCCCTCTGCGATAATCACGGATTCGAGATTGACGGGGAGTCAACCGAATCAGCACCGGTCACGGTAGAGACACTACCCAGAGCTCTTACAATACTCGCGTAAACAGCGTGATTCTGTCTGACTAACGACCCTTCAGAAGTCTGTAGAGTTGTCGCACAAAAGCGCTAGGCACTGGATCATCACGGTTGCTGCGAGGAACGCGGTCATACCCCCAACATCGTGCGGCGGACTCACCGTGTTGACATCGATTGCAACCAGTTTTAATCCTTGAAGCCCAGCGAGCAGCTGCAGTCCTTCCCGAGCAGTCGCACCGCCGAAGGTTGGTGTACACACACCGGGCGCACAGGATGGATCGAAAAAATCCATGTCAAAACAAAGATATACCGGTTTATCACCCAGAATCTCGTGGACATCGTCCAGAACCGATGCATACCCACGTTGGTAGAGTGTTGCCCCATCAATCAACTGATAGCCCTTCTCGCGAGTATGCTCAAAAACACCCGGCACCGTCACAGTACCACGAGCACCAATATGGAAAGACCGCTGGGTATCGATCAGTCCTTCCTCGGCGGCCCGAGTGAAAGTCGTGGCCGTGTTATACCGCTGATGCTCAGATTCACCGTCGCCGGGATAAGTGTCGGTATGGGCATCGATATGAAGCACAACCAGGTCAGAATACCGCTGGTGCAGCGCCCGAAGCTGAGGCAGTGTGACCAAACCATCGCCCCCCATAGTCACAGGCACTGCGCCCGCCGACACTATTTTGGCAACCGCTTGCTCAATATTGTCCAAGGATGGGGTGATCACGCCGGACGTGCAGCTCACATCGCCGCAGTCGACTACGTTGAGTTGAGCCAGTGGATCAAAATCCCACGCCGGCGGCTGGTAAGGCCGTACCAGTGCGGATTGTTCCCGAATAGCCGCTGGGCCAAGTCTTGCGCCAATTCGGGTTGGATGGGTACCACAGTCAAATGGCACTCCCAACACTGCTGCCCGACTCTCTGAAGAATTGCTGGAAAACGGGACGCCCATAAAGCTGGACCGGATTTCCAAGTGGTTATCCTGTTGATGTTTGGTCGGCACCGTATTGATCTTATCAGACCTCGGACTCACACTTATAAAGACAAGGGTGCTATTGTAGGCAACTCACCTAATTCGCGCCTCAGCACAAATTTATTTACCTGGAGATTCGCCATGGCCCGCGTTTTACGCACACCGGAAGAACGCTTTCAGAACCTTCCGGCCTATGAATTCGAACCTCACTATGTCGAACATCTGATCGGATACGAAAGTCTTCGCTGTCATTATATTGACCTTGGTCCCAAAGATGCCGAACAGACCTATCTGTGTCTCCACGGTCAGCCTACCTGGCTCTACCTTTACCGTCACATGATCCCAACCTTTCTTGAAAGCGGCGCCCGAGTAGTCGCCCCCGATTTCTTCGGTTTTGGGCGGTCGGATAAACCTGCTGATCAGGGTGTTTACACCTTTAATTTTCACCGGAATATGCTGCTGGCTTTCCTGACACATCTCGACCTGACACAACTGACTCTGGTCTGTCAGGACTGGGGCGGCATACTCGGGCTGACTTTGCCAATGGAGGCGCCTCATCGATTTTCTCGCCTGCTGGTCATGAACACGGCTCTTGGAACCGGGGACGTACCACTGGGTGATGGATTTCTGGCTTGGCGCCAGTGGTGTCGCGACAACCCTGATCTGTCTGCTGGAAAACTACTCTCACGAGCCTGTCCACACCTTGAAGCCGATGAGATCGCAGCCTACGATGCACCGTTTCCGGATAGCGAATACAAAGCAGGGGCACGTGCTTTCCCCGAACTGGTACCGGAACAGCCCGACGACGAAGGTGCAGCACTCTCCCGACAGGCAAGAGCCTGGTTAAAGGACGAGTGGATGGGTAAAACATTCATGGCAATCGGCATGCGCGACCCTGTACTTACACCCCGGACCATGCACTATTTACGTAAGAATATCCGCAACTGCCCGGAACCTTTTGAAGTCGCTGAGGGTGGCCACTTTTTGCAGGAATGGGGTACCGATGTTGCAACCCAGGCGATTGCCACCTGGTCAGATGAGTCCTAAGCTGAAATCCGAATCAACCCAGACAACATGACTGGACAGAATGTCCTTCTCATCGTTTCTGATGAGCATGCCCGTGAGGCCCTAGGCTGCTACGGCGCAGACCACGTTTATACCCCCAATATTGACTCTCTTGCCAACCGCGGAACTGTGTTCCGCCACGCCTACACACCCTCGCCTATCTGCGTACCGGCGAGAGCCTGCATCGCAACCGGTACCTATGTTCACCAGAACCGCTGCTGGTCTAATGCGCAGCCTTATCACGGTCAAATTACCGGCTGGGGCCACCGTCTGATTGAAGCCGGACACCAGGTGGTGTCCGTTGGAAAACTTCACTATAGAAGCGCACGGGACGCCAACGGATTTGATACTGAGATCATGCCACTGCATGTAAAGGATGGTATCGGCTGGGCACGGGGTCTGCTGGGGCGTGATGGCTCGAGTTGGGGGGGCGCGGCCCATTTTGCTGAAGAAATCGGCCCCGGATTGTGTGACTATAATCTGTACGACATGAACGTCTCCGAAGCCGCATGTCAGTGGCTTCGACACGAAGCTCCCAAAACACCACAGAAACCTTGGGTGCTGTGTGCGTCCTTTGTCAGTCCGCACTATCCGCTGGTCGTGCCTCAACGCTATTTCGATCTCTATCCACTATCGGCATTCGAACCACCCCGTCTGAATTCATCATCAGAACTCAGCGACCACCCTGTCCTCGAGGCAATGCGCGATTACCTCAACTATGATGATTTTTTTGATGCCGAATCTCGCCAGGTTGCTAAAGCAAGCTACCTCGGACTCTGTTCGTTCCTCGACAACCATGTCGGAGCACTCATCGAAGCTTTGCACGACAGTGGTCAGTATGATGACACGCTGATCATTTACACCAGCGATCACGGCGAATTGGCCGGTAACCACGGAATGTGGACCAAATGTGTGATGTATGAAGAATCAGCTGGTATACCGCTTATCCTGTCTGGACCCGGTGTATCCAAAGGTGAGGTGATCTCAACTCAAGCTTCGCTGGTGGACATTCATCCAACCATCCTCCAAGCCACAGGTCTTGGACTGTCGTCTAACGACCTCGATCTTCCGGGATGTTCACTGCTCGACCTTGTGGCTGGTGAGTCACCAGACCGCCTCGTGCTGTCAGAGTATCACGACGGGGGCTCGATTACGGGCATGTTCATGATTCGCAAAAACCAATACAAGTATGTCTACTACCCGGGCTACCGACCTCAGCTGTTTGACCTTGAAAAAGATCCGTACGAAAGCACTGATCTTGGTACAGAAACTGCTTATCGGCAGGAAGTCCAGGCGTGTCACCAGGCTTTATGCACATTGGTTAACCCCGGGCAGGTGAACGAACTCGCATTCTCTGACCAAACTGCCAGAATCAGCGAACTCGGCGGCCGAAAAGCGATCGAGTCAATGGAGAATTACGACCAGAGTCCGGTCCCGCTTTGATCTACGCTATCTTTGGGAATTGACCAGAAGTCGGGACCCCATTACGTCACAACGACCACTCGGTCAGTTCAATAACAAAGGCAGGCTAGCGGGGTGTGGCTTCGGGTAGACCACCATCCACAGGTAGCGTTACACCAGTGGTCGGGGTGGCACGTGTCAGGAAGAAAAGCACAGCACTGCCGACGTGTTCCGCAGTAATTTGAGCCTTTAGGAGATTCCGATCACGGTAATACGCTTCGAGCCCTGCTGGGTCGAGCCCCCGTGATCGCATCCGATCCGGCCCAACCTCCGCCCAAAGCCCGGAGGGTCGTTCCCCATGTGAAAAAACCGCATCGGGTGCGACCATATTCACCCGAATGTCATGACTTGCGAACTCCTGACTGGCGACCCGAGCGAGCTGGTGTGCAGCTGCCTTAGTGGCACTGTAAGCGCCAAATCCAGCCCCAGGTGCAAACACGTTTTTTGTCGATACCAGGACGATGTCTCCCCCGGTTCCCTGAAGATTCATGTTTGTCGCGGCCTCTCGCAAGAGTAACAGAGTACCGTCTGTATTAACCCGTTCCAGGTCTCGAAACTTCTTGAAATCAATCGTCTCTAGTGGAGAAACGTGAGCTAATCCTGCGTTGATCACTACAATATCCACCCCTCCCCATGCTCGGTTGACCTGTTCGAATCCATTAGCCACCGACCCGGGGTCAGCCACATCGAGTCCAAGTGGAAAAACCCGGTCAGGGAACTGTTGAGTCAAAGATTCTGCGAACACCACATGTGCACCCTCCGAAAGAAGTCGGGCAGCAATGCCCGAGCCAATCGCACCCGCCGCACCCGTCACCAGTGCAACCCTGCCGGCAAGTATGGGCCTGTTCTCGCGGGCAAGTTTCGCATGTTGCAGTGGCCGGTATTCCATATCGAACAGGTGCTCCTCTGCGGGGGCCTGATAGCGGGACCCCATGGCAGCGATCAGACCCTTGGCGGCCAGCGTCTGGGTCATAATATCGTGGGCGATTACGGCTGGATCGGCGTCTTTACCTGCACAAAGCACACCCATCCCAGGGAAAACCACGACGTTCGGATAGGGCTCGAATGGTGTCACTCCGGCAGGCATGCGATGCGTATGGCGCTCTAAGTAGCTCTGGTAGTCTTCGGCGTAACGTTTAAGTGAGGCGTCGATCTGATTCGCGAGCAATGTCTCGTCGTCATAGGCTGGTTCGTCCACCCATGCGGGTAGAATCTTCGTCCGAATCAGGTGATCGCTCGTAAGCGGTGGCGAGAGCACGAGGTTGCGAGCTCCTTCAGTGTCGAGGAAGGCCAGAACATCCGGCGTCAGTAGCGGGCGGAGTACCATTCTTCGGTAGGGGCGGTCCGGGTCACCGGTCATACGTGCCAGTCGCCCACGTATCAAAGGCGCAACTGTAGACAAACGCTGGCAGGCCACCTCCATGGAAGTCTCTCGTACACGCGGCAGACTCAGAGTGGCAGATTTTTTCAGATAAACCTCGGCGCGAGAAACGAGATCGATCATGCGTTCGTAGCTCTCGCGTGGAGATTCTCCACAGACGATGATACCGTGATGCATCCACACCATCGCCTGCGCCTGCGGTGCAGCAGCGATCGCAGAGGCAACCTGCTTGGCCAGTTCAAATCCCGGCCGGATATACGGCAGGACAATAATATCGTCCCCTAGAGCCGCACGGATGTGCTGCTCTCCCTGGGGCTGGTTCGTAAGTGCAAGAATCGCATCAGCGTGAGTGTGGTCAACCACACGGCCAGGAAGGATTGCGTGGACAGGCGTCTCGATCGATGGGGTCGGTGCACGGTGATCGAACAGGTGTGTGCGAAGTTCGCTCACCATCTCCTCATCGGAAATATCGTCAAGCCCACAAAGACGCTTCAAGTAGGCCTGGTCAACTGCTACATAGTCTTGGGGCGTCATGGATGCCAGGTCGTGTCCCGACGCTTTTATGAACAGAGCGGGTACATGTTCACCAAAGAGGTTCTGGACAGTCCCCTTAATAGATGTATTCCCACCACCATGAAGGACGAGAGAGGGTTCTGCACCAATCAGCCGGCTCGTGTATGCGCGGAGTGCAAATTCTTCGCCGCGAATTCCCCTGTACCGCTCGACGAATTCGCTTGCGTCAGTATCGGACCAGCGATTTTTCACCGTGACTGCATTTCCACATTGGTAGTAAGCATGCCGAGATTGATCGTGGGTAAGGTAATGCAGATAGCTTCGAAAAGCGAAGGAATCACTGTACTCGCGTGGTGTTTCGGTTTAGTTCTCGACCGACTGTTTGTCACTCTCTTTAAGCGCCAGATAAAGATCATAAGCTTGCGTTGGAGAGAGGTTCTCGTGGACGACAGCCCGAACCGCCTGGATCATCGCAGCAGGCGCTTTTGACTGGAAAATGTTCCGACCCATATCGACGCCGGCTGCGCCCTGTTGTACTGCATTGTAGGCGAGTTGTAAGGCCTCGGGCTCGGGAAGTTTCTTGCCGCCAGCGATGACGATCGGCACTGGACACGACGCGGTAACCGTATCGAAGTCCTCGTCAACGTAGTACGTCTTGACATACGTTGCCCCGAGTTCTGCACACATCCGGGTCGCCAGGCGCATGTACTGCGCATCCCGGACCATCTCCTTACCGACTGCAGTCACAGCGAGAGTTGCAATTCCATGGCGATTTCCCATATCGACAAGCCGCGTCATGTTATGGACCGAGCGGGTCTCATGCTCACCGCCTATAAAAACTTGAACTGCCATAGCTGCCACATTAAGTCGGACTGCTTCATCAATACTGACAGCTATCTCCTCGTCCGAGAGTTCTTTCAAAATGCTTGGCCCACCACTGGCACGTAACACGATACCTCTGGTGTAGGTCGGCGGAATCGTTGTACGCAGAATTCCGCGGGTCAGCATCAATGTGTCGGCGTATTCGATCAGTGGAACAATATTGAGGTCTATCCGTTCCAGGCCGCTGGTCGGGCCAAGGAAGTATCCATGGTCGAAGGCCAACATGACGGTGCGACCAGAGGTCGGATTAAAAATCTGGGCCAGGCGATTTTTCATCCCCCAGTCAAGATTGTTGGACCCTTTAAGAAAAAAGGGCACATTTTGCATCGGCACGCTGGTAGCGTAATTCTTCGCTTCAGTGGTATCAGCGTCAGCCATGGGTCATGATCTCCATCGATTTATTCGATCAACTACAGCAGCACAATCAACCTACTACCAGTATAACTCGTGGGCCTGGCCACTTGAACTCCCGCCCCAGATCAAAGTGATTGTCTTGTCGCAACGTTATCCAGCGGATAAATCGGCCGGCGCACGTTGTTAAATGTGATCTCTGAATAATCCGAAGTACACACACCGAGCCCGGCGCATTCCACAACCTCGCGAGCCAGATCACGGAAACCGACACGGTAATGAATACGGCTTTTCAGCATCAGGAACCGCCGCTCAGTGGGTTCGATACCGACCGCACGAAAACATCCGGGATCTACTGGTTCAAAATGTCGGGAAACAACCATGATATCCACCGTGCCCACTGTCAACACTGCTGTAACACCCATATCGGTGATCAGGCCTCTGCCCATCGCTATAGTGGTCGGAAAGCGCCCTTCACTGATCAGCCTGACTCGACCGGTCAGGTTGAGGGGATGACTGTGGCGCTGCAGAGCTGGCATTGCGAGTTTCCCCCCCAGTGACAGACTAACCTCGTTTCCCACTCCTGCATCCCGCATCACCTTCACAGCATCAGGATCGTAAATTCCGCAGAAAGCCAGATCCTCCAGTCCCTGGGCAAGCACCTCAGTCAGCACGTTGGTCGTGTCCATAGTGCCTCCCGACGCAGTATTGTCATAGTGATCGAGTATCAGCACCGGCCCTTCGTCACTTTGGCTTTCACCCAGCAAACGGGCCTTGGCCACGGACTGTTCGAGAGGCTCAAGCTGGTAAACAAACTGTTTGCGCTGCACCCATGCCTCATCCAGCAATTCATCCCGTAGTTGGTGCGCGAGTTCAGGGTCATTGTCCGTTGCGACGACCACTGAAAATCCCGCCTGAGTGATGTCGGCATGCGGGAAACCCGTGAACACACTGACTGCCAAAGCCCCGTCACGCTCCATTTCCTGGGCTCGCGCTTGCAGTGCTCGGTTTGGCTGGTCATCCGTACCCTGTCTCATAATGTGCGGGAGCATTGGATTATTACCCCATGCCATGGTGGGTTTGACGCCATTAACGATGTGCTCGAGCAGAATTTTCCCTGCTAACTCGGCAGTTTCATACATATCGATATGGGGATAGGTGTGATAGCCCGCGACGATGGTTGATAACCCGACGATGTCATCATAGAGGTTGGCGTGCATGTCCAGTGCTACCGCAATCGGCACATCGGGATTAACGTCTCTTATCCGACGTAACAGTTCACCCTCACCATCCTCATGCGAGCAGGTCACCATGGCACCGTGAAGATCCAGGAAAAGTGCATCGCATCCTTGTGCTACTGCATGTACGATTTTTTCAGCGATGTATTCATAAGCCTGATCTTCAACCGCCCCCGATGGTGGCGCGCCAGCAACAACCGGTATAGTAATCTGAGCACCTGCTGCTTCAGCAACCATTAGATATCCACCCATACAGCTGGCCGTGCCACGAAACATCTCCCGTGCCGCGTCGCCGGCGATAGGTGTACCTTTGCCACCAGGTGAAAACCGTGCCAAATCACTAATCACCGGCGAATAGGTGTTGGTTTCATGACTCATCTGCGCGATGATGATATGCATTCCTGATCCTCCTCAGAGCGATAACGACCACAACAGTATAAGCGTAATCACACAACCAACCGGGTCAACAGCTGAATCCGGTAGCGCCAACATCCAGTCACTCAGAAGAACCCCCCTGGTGCAGTCAAGAGTTTGACCGTCTCTCTTAAGTGGTGCCACAATGTTGAGTCCACACAGTCTGTTCGGTTACAACCCGAGTACACATAATGAACCGGCCACAACATGCCAGAAGATCCAAACAATCCAGTTGAATGGCAGTTACAGGGCTGGCTGAAAACCTTCGATGCTGAGGCTGTCAGCGTTGCGGGTAGCCTGTGCGACGAGCACGCCGAAGACCCTGAAACTGTAGCCTTGCTCTATGAAGACGCGTTGGGCAACAGTGCCCGTTATACATTTGCACAACTGCGTGACCTGTCGTCACGGTCAGCCGGTGCCCTCAAAGCACTGGGGGTAACCAAGGGGGATCGCGTTGCGACATTACTGCCTAAATCACCCGAGCTACTGGTCACCACATTGGGCTTGTGGCGTCTTGGTGCAGCACATGTCCCCTTGTTCACGGCGTTCGGCCCGCAAGCTATTGCGTCGCGAGTTGAAAACAGCGAAGCGTGTGTATTAGTGACCGATGCCGCCAATCGACATAAGGTCTCATCGGCAAACGCTGGGCCCGGGTTCCCTCGAATTGTTACCGTTACCGATGATAATGGCGGCACGCAGGATGGCGATGTGGCGTACCTGGATGCTCTGGCTCAGGCAGATCCAGTAATGGACCCGGTTTTAACCTGCGGCGACGATCTGTTTATTCTGATCTATACATCCGGTACCACCGGCAGCCCCAAAGGGGTAGAGATCCCCGTTAAAGCACTGGCCTCATTTGTCGCCTACATGCGGTTCGGCCTGGATGTACGGGATGACGATGTATATTGGAACATGGCTGATCCCGGCTGGGCCTATGGTCTGTTTTACGCCCTCGTTGGACCTTTGCTACTGGGCAACACCACGATCTTCTTCAATGCTCCCTTTGACGTCAGTGCAACCTATCGAATACTTGAGACTTATGGTGTAACC